>Ga0105095_10000936_pt1 | contig 14749 bp, 15 predicted proteins | sample PPLLak2March2015_2_FD_79180 | JGI IMG/M metagenome (GOLD analysis project Ga0105095, IMG submission 79180) | Freshwater sediment microbial communities from Prairie Pothole Lake near Jamestown, North Dakota, USA - PPLs Lake P8 Core (3) Depth... | ecosystem: Environmental > Aquatic > Freshwater >... | reverse complement strand
TTGCTCAGCGAAGGAAGGTTCTTTACCTTTTCCTCGAGCAAAGACCATTCCTGGTGGGGGAAGGCGACCAGACAATGGTCGTAGTTGGTAATGACTAAACGCTCGTCATATTGTTGATTGAGGATCTCTTTGAATTTTGAAGGAACGGTGACCCGGCCTTTGGAGTCTATGGTGTACTCATACCTACCCCTGAACATCGTTTCATCCCCCTCTTCTGAGCTTCCGTACCACCTTTTCCCACTTTTTGCCACTTAGGGATAACAGATATAACGAATATTCTACTTTGTCAAGTAAAATTTTATATTTATTCCAATTATTTCGTTGAGTTCAAAAGACCCCAATATATGCCAAAACCCGATGTTCTATGCCCCACATTTAGCCCCCCTGTTTCTCACCCAGTTGAGTTGCCACCTGCAGAAAATGAAAATTCCAAGGTTTTTCCAAAATTAACGTTACGGCCCCTTTTCCCACAATGAACAAAAGACAATGGACAATGACAAATAAGAGCGTCACCATGAACAATGAAAATCCCCCTTAACCCCGCTCCTTCGGCAGGCTCAGGACGGTGAGCCGGTCGAACCGTTTTCCCAAAAGGGGTTACACCTCCCTTCCGTAAAGGGAGGTGGGGAGGGATTTAAGAAACCTATTTTTACGCAATTTGACAAGCCCTACTCGTCCTGTCTAAAATGGTTTCCATGGCGACAGAAACGATAAGAAAGCGTGTAGACAAGCTCCGCGAAGAGATCGAGTATCATAACTATCGCTATTACATCCTCGATCAGCCGGAAATCTCCGATGCCGAATACGACCGCCTGATGAAGGAGTTAGAGAAGCTCGAAGAGGGGTACCCTGACCTTCGGTCTCCGAACTCTCTAACTCAACGAGTACTACTTATATGAAAAAGAAACGTTTAAAGGATTTCGATATCAATGTGGATAATTTGAATGAGCAACAGGCAAGACAAGAACTTGCTAACTTAGCAGAATTGATTGCTCACCACGACCTTCTGTACGAGGAAGCTCGACCAGAGATTACAGACGCCGAATATGATGAATTGAGAAAGCGGAACGAAGACATTGAAGCCCGCTTCCCGTATCTTATTCGCTCCGACAGTCCATCTAAGAGAGTGGGATATCTCCCTCCAGGTGGATTGAAGGAAATTCGTCATTCTGTCCCAATGTTGTCACTGAAATTCGTTTATACTTTTGAAGCAGTCGAGCACGACCTTATTGATTCCATCCGCAGTTTTATTATTGATCTGAAGAATTCTTCCGTACAACTTGATTTTGTCGCAGAACCGAAAATTGATGGCGTTTCTTGCTCCTTGCGTTATGAGGATCATCGACTGGTGCAGGCTGCTACCAGAGGTGATGGGCAAGTTGGTGAAGATGTGACCGAGAATGCCAAAACTATCAAGGACATACCAAAAGTACTTCCGTCAAATGCTCCCAATCTGATAGAGGTTCGCGGCGAAGTCTACATGACAGACGGTGACTTCATTCGGCTTAACGAGCATCAGGAGAGTTCTGGCGATAAGATTTTCGCTAATCCCCGCAACGCAGCAGCAGGTAGTCTCCGTCAATTAGATCCAAAAATCACAGCTTCACGCCCTCTACGTTTTTTTGGCTACGCCTGGGGTGAAGTATCCCGATCTTTTGCAAAAACACAATGGGAAGCAAGAGATCGTTTAGCATCGTGGGGCTTTAAGCTAAATGAACCCTCCCGCATAGTAAGTAACCTTGAGGAGATTAGGGGTTATTATGAGGAGATGGAGAGTAGAAGGTCGAACCTTGGATTCTCCATTGACGGAGTGGTTTATAAGGTTAATCGCCTTGATTTTCAGGAAAGATTAGGATTCAGGGACCGGGAACCTCGTTGGGCAATAGCTCAGAAATTCTCGCCTGAACGAGCACAAACTCATATCAAGTCTATTTTTATCTCTGTTGGAAGAATGGGAGCTTTAACTCCTATTGCGGCATTGGAGCCGGTCAATGTAGGTGGAGTCTTAGTCTCTCGTGCAACACTCCACAACCAAGATGAAATCGAACGCAAAGATTTCCGCTGCAAGGATCTCGTCATTGTTCAGCGCGCAGGAGATGTAATTCCGCAATTAGTCTCAGTCCTAATTGAAAAGCGACCGATGGATTCTGAGCCATTCGTTTTCCCGAGTAGTTGTCCATCCTGCAATAGTGCGGCAGTTAGGGAACCAGGTGAAGCAGTTTGGATCTGCACGGCTAGTCTCAAGTGCCCGGCTCAATTACTAGAACGTTTAATACACTTTGCTTCACGCAACGCCTTTGATATTGAGGGTTTAGGGGAAAAGAATATTGAATTATTCTTTAAGAAAGGATTACTCAACTCACCCGCAGATATTTTTCGGCTTGAAGAGAAATTAGGTCCATCAGGCATTTCCCCTTCTAATAAACCTCGTACAGAAGAATTCACGCCACTGCTAGAATGGAAAGGATGGAAACCTGTTTCTGCAAACAAGCTATTTGAAGCCATTAGAAAACGCAAAGAGATTTCCCTTGACCGATTTATTTATGCCCTTGGTATAAACGAGGTCGGAGAAGCAACGGCAAAGTTGCTCGCGCGCAATTATATGTCCCTCAACAACTTTTTGCGGGCCATAAGATTAGCAAAAAATCGAGACTCCGAAGATTATAAACATCTGAAAAATATAAATGGCATCGGGTCAATAGTGGCTGATAAGATATTAGGCTTTTTCGCTTCTCCCCAGAACATTTCAATCTTGGATGACATTCTCTCACAAATTAGAGTAACCAACTTCCAAATTTCTCGAACAATGACATCGCAATTGGCAGGTAAGACAGTTGTTTTCACTGGAACACTTCAGACAATGACACGTACTGAAGCCAAGGCGAAAGCTGAATCCCTTGGGGCTATTGTTACCGGGGACGTCTCAAAAAAAACTGATTTTGTGATTGCTGGGCCAGGTGCTGGCTCTAATGAACGAAAAGCAAAGCAACTAGGAATTCCATTGCTCTCTGAAGCTGAATGGCTTGAAATGCTAAGAACTGCTTCAACCTGAGAAGATACTTTTAAGTCAAGGGAGCCAAGAATGGGATCAGGCACGCGCCATACAAATCTTATTGCAAATTTCGTTAACGGATATGCTGATGGCTGGTTTATGGCTGTCAATGAGTGTTATCGAAATCAGCTAGATATTAAACTTACAGAGCGCAAGAAGAATAAACAATCCTATCTTGAGTGGACTCAAGGACCGTATTTCTCTTTTGCCGAAGGTCATTTGTTCTACGACACACCCAAAGCTTATAAAAAATGGGAACAAGCCCTTAAAGTCATAAAGAAAGCTTGTAAAATTACATCTGCGACACCTACGGTACTTGATAGGAATAAGAATCTTGCTGAAGGGACAGTTGCATTCACTTTATATGAGCCGGATAAGAAATGTACCTCTCTGATAGCCGTTAAAGAATATAAAGTATCTCAAAAAGAGTTTGTGAACTTCCTGAAGACTGGTGTACTGAATGAATAATCGGTCCACGGAGCTAATTATGATGCCGGAAAGGGGAAGTCTGATATATGGAAGAGATTTGTTTTCTGGTTCAGGGGTCTGCTGAAGAACCATACAGAGTCACTTTTCAAAAGACCGCCAATAACCTTGCCGCTTACTGCACTTGTCCGGCCGGGGAGAATGGTCAGCATTGCAGGCACCGTATGAACATTCTTCGTGGAATTACTTCCAGAATGGTAAGTGGCAACGAAGCAAAGGTTCAAGTTGTCGCTTCATGGCTCCCTGGTACTGACGTAGAGTGGCATTGAGTGCAGATATTGATGAGAGAATCAATACGAGAGAGCTAAACTGGAGCTTTCTTCTGCAAAGAAACGACTGGCGAGAGCATTTAGGGTTTGAAGCCCTCTTGTTCTAAACGAAAGGCTACTTAAAGTTTTGGTTAGCCTTTCCCCCAGCTCCGAATTCGACAAGGCAAAAGAATTAGGCATCAGGACTTTGACTAAAGAAGAATTCAAAACGTCCATAACCTATATTCAGACAGAAGGGCTCTTTGAAGGAATTGCAGAGATCCATAATTTTCACCATAGAACCCCTTTAAATGTTAAGAGGTTATCCGAAACTAAGGCATTCCATAATAGGTAGATTTATTGTGTCATAATATTATCTTTGGGTCCAATATCGGTTGAGGATAAAACCAATATGACAAAGGCATCTAATAAACAGCTTCTTGACCGTGAAAGGATGGATCAATTCATAAACAAGAAGCTTTCGCCTTTCATCACCCTGCTTCGAGAACTTGTTGACTACGGTGTCGATCTCCTTAATAGATGTAGTGAGCGTGGAGGTTCGTTAGCCGATTTAATTATTATTGGTCATTTCTTCAAACATGCTCTTACAATGTTAGACGCAGTCGAAATCCAACTATCAAGAGGTGCTGTATTTGCGGCTGGCGTTTCGGCGCGTTCGATGTTGGAAAGTTATATTTATCTTGAATGGTTGCTTACGGCTGATACAGAAAAACGTGCTCGTCAATTCTACGTCTGGCATCTCCGACAAAAAAGACTATGGGCGCGGCGTGCCATCAAAGGAACTCTTGAGAACGCCCATTTCCAGAAACATTTAGACACATTATCCACTTTTAATAATCCTATTAACCGCGCTAAAACAGAAGTGGAAGCTAAGAAACAGGAGGCAGACATTACCAGAATTCTTACAAACCGGAACAATAAATCAATTAACGAAGACTTTGACAAGCTTAAGAAAAAACACGACGTGGCGTGGTATAGTCCTCATGGCCCTAATTCCATAGCTGATATGGCAACTCGTCTTGATCTAGATTCTGAATATGAATTCTTCTATACACAATTTTCCGATATTACACATGCTGGCGCTTTCGAGAAGCATATTAAATTTGATGGCGAGGCCGTAATCTTTGAGCCAATACGAATCCCTGAAAGCATTGATACTCTTTTAACCGTGGTCGCCTCACTCACATTCCGTGTATTTCGCCTTATCATTAAGAAATACTTGACGGATGAATTAAACACTTTTACTCACAATTATATAACTCAATGGAGAGGGCGCTTTCTGACAATTCCCAAAGTCGTCATAAAAGACATAAAAACAGGGAATCCCCAGCAAGCAAATCCAGTGGACGGGGGATAAATGCGGCGTGATTTTAGCATTGGTATTTCGCTGGCCTGCTGATTTAGGTCGTTCACTCCGGACAAAAACGATGAAACCACTGGCAGTAATCGATGTTGAAACCACCGGGTTGAACCCCTACCGCCACGATCGCGTGGTCGAGGTAGCTGCCGTTCTCGTGGTGCCAGGACAGGGGGTTTTGGCCGAACTGACGACTCTCGTGAACCCTGAACGAGATATCGGCCCAACGAGTGTTCACGGTCTTACAGCGTCCGACGTCATTAATGCACCTCGCTTTCCAGAAATCGCTGGTAATCTGGCTGAGTTCCTGTGCACATCAATCGCGTTGGTCGGGCATAATGTCAGGTTTGATGTATCTTTCTTGCAGTCGGAGTATGGCCGAATGGGTGTTGAAATGCCTCGTTACACCTCGCTTGATACCATGACCCTTGCAGGTGGGGGAACACTGTCGGCGTGTTGCGCAGAACACGGGATCGAGTCCCATGGAAAAGTCCACACCGCTCTTCATGATGCCCGCGCTGCCGCAGACCTCCTCCAAAGGATGCTCCTTCAGATTCCCGGTCTCCTTGCCCGGCTCGACCCTTATGCTCCTCCGGCCTGGCCAGTTCTTCATACACCCCGCGGTAGTCTTTTCCCGAGGGAGAGTCTCCAAAGCTCTACCTCAGCGGTCCCCAGCTACATTCAACGCCTTGCCGAACGTTTATCCGCAGGCTCCGCCAACGCGTCTCAGCCAGAAGAAGAAAGGGACTACCGAGCCCTCTTGTGGAGTGCGCTCGAAGATGGCCGTGTTGAAGAGCACGAGGGTAACTCCCTAGTAAATATTGCTGTCCATTGGGGTCTGAATTTTGACCGCGTCAAAGCAATCCACTTGGATTACCTTTCGCGGTTGGCCAAAGCCGCCTGGGCAGACCGGTGCATCACTGAAGCGGAACGGCGAGAAATCCAGTTAGCAGCGCAGTTACTCGGATTCGGGCGCTTGTCGGACGATCAACTCCACAACATCTTGGCCTCCTGCGAGGTCACCGCCCCCTCGAATGCAACTCCAATTCTAGTCGAGGAGTGGACTGGAAAGGCTGTGTGCTTCACAGGTGAGTGCGGCTGTTCCATGCGAGGTCAACTGATTACTCGTGAAATGGCCGAGCAACTTGCGGTAAACAAAGGCCTCCGAGTACTGCCGTCTGTGACAAAGAAACTGGACATCCTGGTCGTAGCCGATCCAAACACACAGTCTGGCAAAGCAAAGAAGGCGAAACAGTACGGAATAAGGATTGTGCATGAGCCAGTCTTTTGGCGCTCGCTGGGGGTCCCAATTGATTGAAAGATCAAGCAAAGATCTGATACGCCCGATGCCATACCTGCTATGCATGATCTACAAAACCTCTTTCAAAGTTTCTCTATGCCTTTGGGATCCGTAATGTAGGTGAGACTACCGCAGAAGACCTGGCTCGACATTTTGCACGGCTCGACGATTTCTTCCGCCTCTCAGAAGAGGAATTGATGGAGGTAGACGGCATAGGGCCAGAGGTTGCAGCCAGTGCCCATAGATTCTTTGGAGATAAGAAGAACAGAGAATCTATCGACCGATTGAAGAAGGCCGGAGTGAAAGTCATCGAGCCCAAAGCAAAGGAAAGGGGCAAACTGGCGGGCAAGATATTTGTCTTCACAGGAGCCATGAAAGACTTTGCAAGAGATGAGGCCCGAACCCTTGTGGAATCAATGGGGGCAACGACCGCCTCCACCGTTTCAAAGAAAGTGGACGTTGTGGTGGTTGGCGAGGACCCAGGCTCCAAATTCGACAAAGCCAAAGAGTTAGGGATCAAAACTCTCACCGAAGAAGAATTCAAGAAGATGATTGGATAACCTCTGCAACCTATAGCTCGCCAGGAGGGGCTCTTCGAAGGAATTGCGACGAAGCTTGGCGTTAAAGTGATGGAGGTTTAAATGCGAGTCTACACCTATTCTGAAGCGAGGCAGAAACTTTCTAGTATCTTGGACAAGGCAGAATCGATGGGAAAAGTGATTATCCGCCGGAAAGATGGAAGAACGTTTGCTCTAATTCCCGAGCGGAAGATTGGGTCTCCTCTGGACGTTCCTTCAATCAAAGCAACTGTTTCTACGGAAGAACTTGTGGAGGTCGTGAGAAAGGAGAGAGGCAGGGCAAGAGGGTGGAGACGACGCGCGTAACGCCGCGCTTTACTCTCGGCGCTATGTGTATAGTGACTGAGGCCCGAACCCTCGTCGAATCAATGAGTGCAACGACTGCCTCCATAGTTTCGAAGAAAGTGGACTTTGTGGTGGTTGGAGAGGACCCCGGCTCCAAATTCGACAAAGCCAGGGAATTAGGTATTAAGACCCTCACCGAAGAAGAATTCAAAAAGATGATCGGATAAAAAGGGGACAACTGATCTCTTCGTTCCGCGCCAAAATCGTCCTTGATTTATACTAGCATTGGTAGTATCATTAATACTATTATAGGAGGTATTACCAATGGCTAAAATTCCTAATATCATACCGATTACCGATCTTCGGCAGGATGCCACATCTATCGTAAAGCGAGTGATTGCGTCCAGAGAACCTCTCGTCATTACCCAGAGAGGACGGGCTGCTGCCGTAATGGTTAGCATGGAAACTTACAAGCACTCCCAGCATGAATTGGAAATTTTGCGCCTTCTCGCCCGTGGCGAGAAAGAGATCGGGGAGGGCAAGGGGTACGACCTCGAGGAGGTTCTCGCTGAAGCCGACTCCTTGTTAAAAGAGACGAAACCTTGAAAGTTCTGTTCACTCCTTCGGGGCGAAAACAGTTCCTTGAAGCCATAGCTTATATTTACCACGAGAATCCACCGGCTGCGATTGCTTTCCGGCGCAAGGCGGAAAAGATTTTATCCAGGCTCAGAAGATTTCCACAATCTGGCAGGGCACTGCCGGAGTTTCCCGATCTTCCTTTTCGCGAAGTTATTGTAAGACCGTACCGTTTCTTTTATCGTGTAAAAGAAAAAGTGGTCTGGATCGTGGCTGTCTGGCACGGTGCTCAACTTCCGGAAGAACCCGATGAAGCATAAAGGCCCCAGCAATATCTAGGATAGGCAAAAAGGCTCTTTGAAGGAATTGCGGATATCCATGATTTCGACCATAGAACTCGTTTTTGTTTTAACAGATTAGAAAAGAATCAGGCATGTGCTGATAGGCGGAATTATTATATCGTAATATAATTTTTGCGTCTAATATCTGTTGAACCCGCGTTTTCTTGCGCATACAGTGCAGGGGCATGCAGTACCAGGGGATGCAAGTCGGACGCGGCCACCAGTTATTGGTAGCCGACAGGAAGTCATGGGGTGAAAACAACTCTGCTGCGCGCCGGCAAAGAGATAGATGGTACAGGCGAGAATTCCTTCGTCGGGCATGTCTTAATTGAGGGCGACCGGATCGCAGCTGTCCTGAAAGAGAAGGAAACGCCTGCTTCTGCAGACGTGATCATCCATGCCAAAGATTGTGCCATTGCACCCGGCTTCATAGACATGCATTCTCATGCGGATTGGCTGCTTCCGTCGGCTAATCATCCGCAACTTTTGAAGTGCCTACTGGAGCAAGGGATAACAACCATAGTGACTGGCAATTGCGGCATATCTCCCGCACCAGTCAATCACGACAAACTGCCTTCCCTCCAGTGGCACAACGTAGCCAGCATATGCCTTGAAGAACCCCTCAATTACACATGGCATTCCGTTGGCGAATTCCTCGACGAGATTGAACGCCTACATACGGTTGTCAACGTGGCTCAACTGGTGGGTCACGGTGCCATCAGAAACTCAGTGGCTAGTACCCCTCACAGGACCATGAACTCAAGGGAACTGGAGACTTGTCTAACTGAACTAAGTTGTGCCCTCGATCAAGGGGCATGTGGACTGAGTTTTGGTCTTGGTTATTCACCTGGTATATACTCACCAATCGAAGAAGTCGAAGCCTTCTGCCGCACTGCAAAGGCCAGTGACAAGTTGGTGACAGTACATCTAAAGTCTTATGCAAAAATCTCGCGTTTGTATTCACCGAAAATCTTATCCAAACCACATAATCTAAGAGCACTCAAAGAAATGCTGAACGTCGCGGGTCAAACGGGTGTGAAGTTACAGGTATCCCATATCTCGTTCGCTGGACATAAGACTTGGCCAACCGCAGAAGATTTTATAAGGATGATTGATGATGCCTATCGAGAAGGTACCAATGTCATGGTCGATGCCTTTCCATATACATTCGGCAATACATCTATAGATGTACTGCTGTCTCCCGAGTTCATCGCCACGATGCCTGCGAGCTTCAGCAGCAAACGGGCCCGCATGAAACTCCATTATGGGAATGAGATAGGCTTTCGAATGGTTGGCGCGTCCTATCAGGACTGGCAGCTGATGGATGCAGCAATAGAAGGATGGGAGGACTTAAGCGGGCTAACTGTCCCCGAGATCGCAGGGAAGAGAAATACATCTCCATTGAACATCGTACTTACCCTGAGTGAGGCTAGTAAGGGCGCTGCATTAATGCTCTGTCACGGACTCAGTAACGAACAGATACTTGAGCGTGTCCTGTCCCATGATCTATGCCTTTTCGAAACAGATGCGGCAACCAAAAGCAAAGGTTACCCCAACCCCGCAGCACTGGGGACATTCCCCAAGATACTTGGCCAATATGTACGCGAAAGAAAGCTCTTCAGTATTGAAAAGGCTATCCAGCGAATGACATCTGCCAGTGCAAGGCGTTTCGGGATTAGGGATAGAGGCATTTTAGCGCCGGGCAAGGCCGCTGACATTGTGGTATTCAATCCCGAGACCGTTTCCGAGACACCTCCGATGGGTGGCAAGCCTGCTGGCCGGCCAACTGGAATTCAGCATGTGTTTGTGAACGGCACTCAAGTTGTCAACGATGGCAAATACATAGATTCAGTCAGGGCGGGGCAAGTCCTTAGGCTGTGAGGGAAACACCAATGGGGTCAACTTGATTATTGAGTTTATGAAATGAAACCAGAATGATTATTACCCAATAAGGCAAGAAGGACGCGGCAGAAACCACGGGTCGGCGTGGTCTATTCGGTTCGTCTTGAAACAAACTGAAAGCGAAGTCAAAGATTTGAACCCAGGGCCCACTTCGGTTTTACGTTAGGAGGATAAGAATGATAGATATTGGAATCGTATGTTACCGCATGGGGCGTGAAGAGAATACGATTGATGCGACATGGTACACTTCTCGATTGGACAAAAAGGAGACCGGAAAAGGTATAGCGAGAGGTGACACCTCCAATGGGTTCCCTGGGGATTACATCGTTACCTACTTCTATCCGGATGGCAGCGAAGCCGGTACTTTTGATCTTAAGATCAGGAAAACTGGTCCAGTATATGATCTATCCTATGGTAGAGATGGGAAGCTTCCTTTTCTGGGTGTCGGAATTGACACATCGGATGGGATGGCGGCAGGTTACAGGAAGATTGAATAGCAGAGGGCTTTGGGTCAGGTTTACAATACTGCAATGTTGCCTAATATTGAAAAGGGAGTGAGATGATTTGTGTTCCAAACTGCAAAGTTGCAAGTCCCAACGCTTAGGCAGAACAATCATAAGGAGAACATTCTGTGAAAGATAAACTCATGCTTGGGTTGTGGCGGTACATGCTCAAGGTCCCGCCGTTTTTGTGGGAGAAACAGATCTCCAAGGCGAAGAAGAAATTTGAAGCCGAGAACAGCTTCATGTCTAAGGAACATGGCTTAGTGCATCATTTTGTGGTCATGGAACTCCCCTATGCCGGGAAACCGTTATCGCCGGAATTCGTTGCAAACAAGTTAAATCTATCCATCAGCCGGGTGAAAACTATTCTGGATGATTTGGAAAAGCGTATGACCTTCCTGTTCAGAAATAAGAAAGGAGAGGTGGTTTGGGCCTATCCTGTGACGGTTGATAAAACCCCGCATCATTTGACATTTAACACGGGTGAACAGTTATATGCGGCTTGAGCAGCCGACGCGTTTGCAGCGCCCTTCGTGCAAGGGCGATTAAGGCAGGAAACCTTGTCGGTTACGGTCAACACGGAATGTGCCCACTGTTCACGACCGATGGAAATCGAGATTGACAGCGATCTGAACTATACCCTAAAAGAGGAAGGCTTCGAGCCCATTATCTTTGTGCCGGATGTCAATCTCTTTAAGCTCGAAGATGAGAGTATTATCAACGCATTCTGACACGAGAGTGTATTCTTCTGGTCAGAAGAACACGCTAAAGAATACCGCAGAAAGGTACATAGGATACGGGGTGCATACCTTACAGCAAAACAGATGGTTAAAGGAACCAAAATCATCCAAAATGCAATTTTTGGATTTCAAACGCGATCAAGGTTTTGATGCGTCTTCTGCAAATTTATCGACGTATAAATCGCTGTCCCAGGCATGGTCGTTGAGGGTGGGGTTCACCTCCCGATCATTCGTCAGCAACTGTTCTTGGAGTTGAATCTGTTCCCGAGCATTGAAGATGTACACACTCCGATCATGTCTATGTTTCGCCAGTTGATGCATTGCTGCCTCATCATATTTAATGAAGTTCTGACCGGCCCGGGTGGCGGTGTATTTGCGGTAACCAAGTTTGATGAGAACATCAATGCCCAGCCGCACGGATGTATCAAGGGATTCCCGATAGATATCCTTCACCCCTAAATCAATGAGGTCGTAGGCATCCAGGCGGCTTTTGGCACGGGCCATGATGGTGAGATGAGGGAATAGTTTTTGGGTTTTTTCAACCAGATCGTAAGTGAGGTCCGGGGAACCCACAGCGGTGACCAGAATCTTTGCCTGGTCAGCCCCGGCTGATCTCAGAATATCCACACGCGTCGCATCTCCATAGAAAACCTTAAAGCCCATCTTTCGCAAAAGGTCGACACGATCCGAATCATTGTCGAGAATGGTAGCGTGAATCCCGTTCGCTCTCAAAAAACGCCCGATGGTACTGCCAAAATGACCGAACCCGGCAATAATCACCGGATAATGCACGTCAATGGCGTCGGGGTCCTTTTCCTCCCTTTCCTTTGTCCCGAAGCGGGGAAGAATAAACCGTTCAGTTATGAGCAAGAGCACGGGCGTCACGGTCATGCTGGCTGCTGTGACGCCCATCATCGTATCGGTCCACTGAGTCGATAAGATATTGAGCTGATAAATAAAGGAAAAGAGAACAAAAGCAAATTCCCCGACCTGTGCCAGCCCGAGTGTAAATAAGAGGTTTTGGTCAAATGTCAACACGGAAAACTTTCCGGTCAGGAACAACACAGAGGCCTTAAGCGCCATGATTCCAAAAACAAGAACAGTGATTTTCAGCGGATGATTAACCATTAAATTAAAGTTGATAGAGGCTCCGACAGAGATAAAAAACAAGCCAAGCAGTATCCCTTTAAAGGGCTCAATGTCGCTCTCCAGTTCGTGGCGGAATTCACTGTTGGCCAGGACGACCCCGGCCAGGAATGCCCCCAGCGCCGGACTCAGTCCAACCAGCTCCATCAGATACTCGGCGCCGATAACGATTAACAGCGCCGCTACCGTAAAAAGTTCTCGCAAACGGATGCGGCCAATAAAACGCAAGAAGGGAACAATCACGAGGCGGCCGCTCAGGATCATCAGCCCCACCGCACCCAGCAACGCGATCGTTTGCGCCCATCCGGGCAATCCCGCCAGAAGCGTGTCCTGTCCCGCAGCTGGAGCGTGAACGCTTGATAGCGCTAGAAGCGGCAACAAGGCCAACACGGGAATGACGGATAGGTCTTGAAAAAGCAGAACGGCGAAAGACCTTTTTCCGGATTCGGTCTGAGCTAACCCTTTCTCCCTGAGGGTCTGCATGACAATGGCGGTGGATGACATGGAAAGGGCCAGCCCGATGGATAACGCAGCCTGCCAGCTGAATCCGATGGTCAGAAAAACGGCGAGAAAGAGCACGGTCGTTGCACATACCTGCAAGGAGCCTGTTCCCAGAATGAGATTGCGCATTCCCCAGAAATGGGCCGGTTCCAGCTCAAGTCCGATCAGGAACAGCATCATCACGACGCCGAATTCGGCAAAGTGCATGATGTCCTTTCCTTCTTCGCCAATAAAACCGAGAAAAAAAGGTCCGATGATGATTCCGGCCAGAAGATATCCCAAAACCGACCCCATCCCCAGTTTCTTCGCAATAGGTACGAAGACGATCGCAGCCGCCAGATAGATTAAAGCATTGTGTAAAAAGGTGTGATTCATGGTCTCGGTAATCCCCCCTCCTGCAGAAGCCAATCGTTGAGAAAAGGGAACCGCTTCATGGCTTCAACGTCAAAGGCTCCCCTTGCTAACCGATCCAATAGGTCACGGTAGAGTGCAGCATAACGGCCCAGCGCCTCGTCCGTCAACAAATGTGTCCCTTGCACCGCAAACGGAGGCAGATAAATCATTTTGCAGTGAGTCGTTGTTTGATTAAAGGGAATGAGGAATTCCTGCACAGTGAAACGATTATAGCCGCCGGCGGCATACACTTCCCGAGTTCCACCGGAAGTAATCACATTAAAAAGGATTTTGTCTTTTAGAGAATCACCTCCTTTGCCGTGTGCCCACCCATATTCAAGCACCAGATCAATCCACTGCTTGAGCAGTGCGGGAGCACTATACATATAAAAAGGATGATGCCAGATGAGAATCTGATGAGCCAGTAATAGGTTCTTCTCGCGGGAAACGTCTATATTGAAATCCGGATACTGTTCATATAAGTCATTGAGCGTGACCCCTTCTTGGCGCTCGATATTTTTCAGTAATGCGCGATTTGTTTTTGATTTTTCAAAACGAGGGTGAGCGAAAAGAATCAAAATTCTGTTCATAGGAGACCACCACAAGGGTTGAGCGTAAGCCTGAAGGTCAGTTCTTCCTCTTTTTCAACCTGTCTTCTTCACCTTTTTCCTTTTATCGGAACCGGCAGCCGTTTCCACTGGCATCATATACCATTTGATATTGAAAGAAGGTTATCAGATAAACGGGAGGAAAGTCAAAGTATTCGAAGTGTCATCCGGAGAAGATGACTGTTCGTGCTGGTCGCACCTTTGGGTGGTGAGGAAGGAGGTTGCCCAAAGGTTTTTCTAAAAAGCACCAAAAGGAAAGATGATCACCCCCCCCAGGGCATCTTAGAATAGATGTCTTGGAATTTGTCTCGGTATTCACGAAAGAGCTTTTCATGTCCCTTCTCCCAGTTGGAGAGCATTTGAAGTGCCTCTTTTGCCTTCCCTTCCGTCTGATCTGCCATCTTTTGATAGAATTCGCTCAAGTCCTTTTCGATCAGCCAAGCGGTGTTGAAAATGGTCACTTCAGGAACCATGGAGCCTTCTAAACATTGCTGAAGAAACTCTGATTTGGCTCGCTCGTCGAAATAATCGGTTGGCTTCAACAACCCGTCTTTTTCAAGAGTGAGGTCGACCCAACGACCCTCCCTCAGATTGCTTAGAATTCCTTCGATAAAATGAATATGACGCTCCTCTTCTAGGATCAATTGCTTGAAAGCGCTGACAGCAGCGCCCCAACCCATTCTCTGAAGTGAATTTTGGAAAAAACTCTTTC
>Ga0105095_10000934_pt1 | contig 14755 bp, 9 predicted proteins | sample PPLLak2March2015_2_FD_79180 | JGI IMG/M metagenome (GOLD analysis project Ga0105095, IMG submission 79180) | Freshwater sediment microbial communities from Prairie Pothole Lake near Jamestown, North Dakota, USA - PPLs Lake P8 Core (3) Depth... | ecosystem: Environmental > Aquatic > Freshwater >... | reverse complement strand
ATAGGAGTGACATGATTGATTCTTCAGAACTCCTGCTATATATGCAAAAAGAATATCCTGATTTGCACTTGAAAGAAATGGTATATGATCTTTACTGGCAAAGACAAGTTGATATAAAAACCGGGTATAAGTTGACACATTTTTACCTTTTAGCACGGCAATAAATTTGCAAACAAATATTGGATTTACAACTTCAACCCGCTCCGGGGTTGGAACAATTTTAATAATGATTCACCCCGGATGTAACCGGGGCTATCGGACTTCAAAGCCTCCGGCTTTCATCAATCCGCAAACTCATAGTTGTTCTGATGTTGTTTGGACAAATGTTGTGTACCTATAGACGTAAGACCTCAATACTCCGACTCAGAAAATGAAGGCGTGTTTGCAACAATTAGTCCACTGAATGTCATGGAATCTATCCTGGGTGCTGCACTGATGAAAACAGCGGATGCCAAAGAAAGCTTTGCAGGGCAAAGCTGCACGAATAAATGACAATCTATTATATGCGATCTTTCATATCCGTGGTATCGTGTAATCCATGGTGAAATAAATTGTGGTTAGTGATTGGTGTTTTGGATTAATCACATATTGCCACAGTAAACACACCGTTTACCTTTAGTTTGAATGATCTTATTGTCAGTCCGCCGGCGCCGGTGAACCAGCTGATTCCGCCCCTGGACATGTAGTTTATGAAATTCCGGTGATGTTCGCCTTTAGTGATCCGCTCTATCCCATAGGCAACCGACCTTGAAAAGCCGGCAGACATCGGACAGCTGTAATCGGCAATAATGACTTTCCGTGAAATCCGTTTTATCTCCCTGAGTATCTTTACTGCCAGCTCCTCACTGAACTGATGAACTGCCATCGATGTAACTGCAATATCAAATTCACCGTCACGGTAACCAGACAGGTCTGAAGCATCATGTACTTCAAAGATAAGATTTCCGAGACCTCTATTTTTTGCTCTCGAAGAGGCAAAGGAGATCATCTCTTTATCGAGATCTATGCCTGTGACAAGACCGGCTTTGCGGGAAACTGAAAGTGCAAGCGCTCCCGTCCCGCAGGCAATATCTATCACCCTTGCGGAACTTGGTATCTCTTCCGTAACCGCCTCCCTTAGTCCTGCGAGGAGGGGATCGATAAATATGCTGTATATCAGGGAATTAAGGTATAGTTTCATAGATTTTCGGCAAAACAAAATGCAACCGGAAGTCGGGCCAAACTGATCCTGATCCGACTCATCTCAAAGTTTATATTTGTCAAAAATTCTGAATATTCAGACTGTCAGGGAGTATCCCCAGTGTTATAATAAAGAATGTAAGTGCCCTTGTTCCCTTCTCCAGATGACCTCCCACGACACTGTTCTCATCAGATAATGCTATATGGGCATGCACCCTGCTGTTCGAAATAAATACATTACAATGTTTTTCATGATGATATCTTTTAGTGAAAATTGTTCACAACGTGAAAGCTAAGATAATAAAAATGGTTCAACGGCGGAAACCAGCCGCGCTGTCTTCCTCGCTGAGTTTAGCCCGCCGGAGACGGAGAAACAGACATTCTGCATCCCCAAAGAGAGTTGTTACCTGAGATCTCGTTAGTAGAAAATTAGCTAACTTTAAGTCAGCCTTTTTGTGAAAACCTTGTAAAACATCCTCAATGAGAAAAAGAGTATTTCTTGTTATTTCATTTGTCGGTTTAGTTGCCATACAGCTGTTGTCACAGCAGATTGCAGATACAACCTTTAATCCTGTAATTTTAAATCCTGAGTATCCTAAAGGAAAAGGGACACTTGTCCTAATTGATGAGGGACATAATAATTTCCACACAGCCGATGGAAGATACCTTCCTTTTGCCTGGCTCCTCCGGGCAGACGGGTATGTTGTGAAAGGATATACTGGTGAATTTAAAAAAGATCAGCTAAAAAATGCCGGCATACTTGTAATTGCAAATGCCCTAAACAAAATAAATATTCTAAGCTGGTTCCTGCCCACTCCGTCGGCATTCACTCAGGAAGAAATAGAAACGGTCAAAGATTGGGTCAAGGCAGGCGGTTCTCTTTTTCTGATTGCAGACCATATGCCCATGGGAGGAGCTGTTACCGACCTGGCCGCTGCATTCGGTTTTAAATTCACAAATGGTTTTGCGGCAGATACCTCAGCCTCCGGCCCTGCTTATTTCAACCGCCGCGATAAAACCCTCTTGTCCTGTTCAATTACCAATGGTCGAAATCCCGCTGAGTCGGTAAATAAAGTGGTTACTTTCACGGGCCAGGCATTTCAAACACCTCCTAATGCAACAACAATCCTGCGTTTTGATGAGCGGTATCTACTGCTTGAATCGGATACAGCCTGGGTCTTTAATTCCCGGACAAGATATACTACGATCAGTGGATGGTCACAGGGCGCATACATGAAATATGGCATGGGAAGACTTGTAATGTTCGGCGAAGCGGCAATGTTCACGGCACAGCTTGCAGGCCCGAAAAAGATTAAAGTCGGTATGAATTCCGATTATGCGGAAGAGAACTATAAGCTCCTGCTGAATATTATACATTGGCTCGACGGGAGGATGGAGTAAGCAGGAGGGGGAGAGTGGGAGAAGGGGAGAAAGGGAGAAGGGGAGAAGGGGAGAAAAGGAGAAAGGGAGAAACAGAAAAACCGATGAACCCGGTGTTGTATTGAAAGTGGAATTGAAATAATTCCGGAAGAAATATTATTATAAAATCCATCCCCAATTCCCTGCCTGCCCTGACTAACGGCAGGCAGGAGTCACCACTTTAAAAACAAAATTATATACGTATGAAAATAGTTTTTATAATAATTTTTACATCATTTGCATTAAGTATCGCTAATGGGCAACAATCTGGTTTTCGGGGGCCCGGGCGGAATGGAATCTACAATGAAAAAGGATTATTAAGAACCTGGCCATCACCCGGTCCTGATCTGCTGTGGGAAGCAACAGGAATAGGGAGGGGACAATCAAGCGCAACTGTTACCGAAGATGCAATCTATATTACCGGGAGAAAAGGCGATAAAGATTATCTGACATGTTTAGACCAGAATGGCAGGAAAAATTGGGAAGTAGTATATGGAAATTCCTCAGCAGCCACCAATTTTCCTGAAAGCCGTTGTACTCCCTCTTATTCAAATAATAGAATCTTCGTTGTAGGTGGGCAGGGAGAATTGGTTTGTGTCGGGAAGGATGGAAAGATAATCTGGTTGGTGAACTATTTCCAAAAATATAATGCCTCAGAACCTCTGAATGGAATTTCAGAATCACCATTGATAGTTGATAATAAAGTAATCGGAACTCCCGGCGGCAATATGGCATCTATGGTTGCTTTTAATGTTGAAAATGGAGAAGTAGAATGGGAAGCGCCGCCGATAAATGAATTGACAAATTATGTAAATCCATTGCTCATCCAAAATGGAAGCAATAAGATAATTGTCACCTGGACAGCACATCATCTGATTGCAGTCAACGCAGTGAATGGAAAGCTTCTCTGGAAAATTCACTGTGAGGCACTGAATACCGAACAGTTGGAAAGAAGGAATCGGATAAATACCCCGGTTTATCACGAAGGTTTTATCCTTGCTGCCAATGGATATGATCAGGTAGCGATAAAGATTAAGATCAATCCGGATGGGTCAGATCCGGTAATCGTCTGGAAGAACACGGATCTTGATCCCCATGTCGGTGGCATGGTACTTTCCGGAAATTATATTTTCAGTTCAACTCATGAAACAAACTCTAAGGGGAAATGGATCTGTGTTGACTGGACAACAGGAAAAACCATGTGGATAACTGACTGGTATAATAAAGGCGCCATAGTCTCGGCCGATGGAATGCTGTATATTGTTGAGGAAAAGAGTGGTCATGTCGGACTGTTAAAGCCAGACGGTCAAAAGTTTGATCTGGTAAGCTCTTTTCAGATCACCAAAGGGGAAGGCCCCTATTTTGCTCATCCTTCTATAAATAAAGGAAGGTTGTTCCTCCGACACGGTGATTATCTGGCTGTTTATTCAATAAAAGCAAAATGACCAGCGTGCTTTGCATTGTACAGTTGAGTCCGGAAAATTCATTTGAAAATATTTGCTATAATGTAACCGAAGCCAAATCCCGGGAGCGAAGTGACGAAATCAGGATGACCGGGTTTACCATCATGCAACAGTATGCTCATCTTTCTGTCTTTAATGCGAAGGAGAAAAATTATGAAAAATATATTCTGTTTATTATTAATGATATTGTGTTTTAACTTTTATTGTAACAGTCAGGTATACTTCCCTTTTAAAACTGAGGACAAGCAGTCGTCCATTTTGGCTTACTGGTACAATTGTAAAGCAGATACAGCTATAGAAGCGGCAATACAGGACACAGTTTATTTGCATTCATCCCTTCAGATATATGGACCTGTATTATCCGATTCATTCTATGTCAAAGCTGAAGTATATCTTACAAATGACAATGAAGGTTATTCAAAAAGCTTCCTTGTAAAAAAAGATTTACAAAATATTGATTACACAATTGATATGCTGGAGAATTATTTTCTCCTCACGGTACCTGTATATCAGTTAAAGAATAACCCTGAGAAAATAAAGATTACAATTTCCTCATCAGGTGGAAATTTAGAGAAATGGATTAATTGTAAATATCACAAACTGTATGGCCATATATATGATTTCAAAGGAAATCCTTTAAAATCATATATATTAATCAAATCAGAAGGCTTCAATGATATAAGCGGCGTATGGAGTGATGCCAGCGGTTATTATGAAATATACCTGCCGGAAAGAACTTATAATTGCTTCTATGTAAATGACGGAAATTACAAATTAAGCACCCTGGAGGCCTGGGCATGGCATATGATTATTGATGAGGATCAGAAACTTGATTTCAGGATAGGGACCGGTGAGGTGTATAATTTAAATGCATGGTCAAACAATGGAGGATTTGGCAGCTTTTTTATTTCATTTCGCCCAATGGTTTTATTTAAAGATACTTCATACATACAGGAAATAAATAATAAAGAGTTTAAGTTATTAGATATTTCGCCTGATCTGGATGTTAAGGATATTACCGTTACAATAAATGGAAAACAAACAGAAATATACACACTACAGAAGTACTTTGAATCTGGTAAAGACAGGGCTATGCCTGCGTATTTAATTCAGGTACGTAGGTTGCCACCTTGTTTGGGTAAACAAACCATTCAGGTTAAATATGAAAAAATTATAGAAAAAGACGGTAAAAAATCTTTTCAGAACAGCATGGGTTATTTTCAGTTCTATCTCAATTTTTATGGATTTTCTGATTTTAATTAACCACATAACTACTTTCAATTCACAACCTGGCAAACAATATCAACGGTTGTCATTTTCGGAGCCTTTTACTCACTACCTTCGCGAGCTTGCCCTTTCAGTGTATCGGTTCTTTGTTACTTTCTATTAGCATTGAAAGTAAGTAAATTGAATGATTTGGACGAACAAAGAAAGAACAAAGAAAGAACAGGAAAGAACAGTAAAGAAATGGAAAAGATGAAAGATCTCAAGCCTTTGGCAAGCCTCTGACTTTAATGAACAATACTATATCTTTTTTATTTCAGCAATTTTCACAAAATTTGTTTAACTTATTGATCGTCAAAATTTATTTTTTTTTGAGCTTAATTAACTCAATTTCAGATTAATTATAATTGACCATTATTTATAATTAAAGATTTTATTGAAGAATGGATTTCACAGTAGCGCGGTCATTTAGCTCGCTTTACATAATTCTCGACATCATCTGGTTGTTATTTTATGCGGCCTTATTGCTGTTCCTTAAAAGACATATGGCGATCATTGCAGGACTGGTTGCAGGCATTGTGTATTTCCTGATTGATTATGGGATTTTTTATCAGCTTCTTGGTACACGGCATATTGAGGGTGCTGATCCTTTCTGGTTTTTACTTTGGTTGAGCATGAGTTATGGATTTACCAATTTAACGTGGATATGGCTTTTGTTTGATCGTGACGGTCACGCAGTAGAATGGTCCCTGCTGCCGATCCTGGGCTGGGTTTCCATTGGACAGTTAAGTCAGAGCTTTGGATCAGGATTCGGAGAGATTTCAATCTCCAGGAGTACATCATCATATCACGGCATTATGGCATTAGTTCTATGCGTCGGGTATTTAATTGTTATCCTCAACAATCTGAAAGGCAAAGAAAAAATTAATATTCTCCGCCTGCTGGCAATAGGGATCGGCGTACAGTTTGCATGGGAGGCATCCCTGCTCATCTGCGGGATCAGACCTGCCAGCTGGCAGCCAATCGTGATCAATTCCCTGATCGAAACCAATCTCGGTATCACATACTTCTATTTTATCCACAAATACTTTACTAAACGCTGGAAAGAGGATTTGTCTGTCATTAAATAAGAGGTAAGTTAACGTTAACTGGCATGAATTCCGATTATGCAGATGAGAACTATAAGCTCCTGCTGAACATTATTCACTCGTTTGACGGGAGGGTGGAGTGAGCGGGAAGGGGAGAGGGGGAGAAGGGGAGAGAGGGAGATGGGATCATCCAGCCTTCAGTGAATATACTGCAAAGTAATCACCATGCCGGACAAAAAGTCTTCCTTTATCTATCACAGGATGAGCCCAGTACGACCCTTCGCCTTTGGTGACTTTGAATGAACTTACAATATCAAGTTTTTCGCTATCTGGCCTGACAAACGCTAAATTTCCTGTTTTTTCTTCATAAATATAAAGCAATCCTTCTGCAGATATTAGGGATCCTTTATTATACCAGTCGGTGATCCACATTGTCTTGCCGGTGGTCCAGTCGACACATATCCATCTGCCTTTTGAGTTCGTGTCGTGAGTAGAACTGTAGATATAATTTCCAATCATCACCATTCCTCCTACATGGGGATTGATTTCCGGATTCTTCCAGACAAGTGTCGGATCACTTCCGTCAAAACTTATTTTGATCTTTGCAGCAGTCTGCCCGTAACCATTGGCGGCAAACAGGAAACCATCGAGGTAAAGTGGTGTTTGAATATAATTTCTGTTACCTCTCGGTTCAGCGTTTACCTCACCAAAATTGAATTTCCACAGAAGCTTACCATCCGCCGCATTAACGCCAATTATGTATGTTACAGTATGAGTTACAATTACTTTCATTCCTTTGTCCACAATCAGCAGGGGATTTGTATATTGCGTACCTTCATTCAAAGGAGGAGTCTCCCAGACTACATTTCCGTTTTCAATGTTGAATGCCACCATCGAAGCCATATTGCCTCCCGGAGTTGCAATTACTTTATTATCGACAACCAGGGGTGATTCAGAAATTCCAAACCGTTGTATTGCCGCATTATATTTTTGATAGTAATTTACTGACCAGACTATTTTACCATCACTTGCGACACAAGCCAGATCACCCGCTCCGCTGACAACCAGAATTTTCCCGTTTGAGTAAGTTGGGGTACAACGGCTTTCAGGAAAGTTGACGTTTTTCGTAATATTACCGTATTCCACTTCCCACTTTTTCTTCCCATCCTGAGTAAAAGCCGTAAGTACATCCTTTTCACCTTTTGTACCTGTAATGTATACGGCATCTTTAGTCACAGTCGTACTTGAATTCCCTTTTCAGATACCTGAAGCCTCCCATAAAAGCGCCGGCCCTGACTCAGGCCAGACCTTCAATAATCCGGTTTCATTATAAATACCAGTTCTGCCTGGTCCGCGTCATCCATATAGCTGGCTGAATAAAGCATTCAGGATTGATGTTATCAGTACCAATGCAGTTATTAATTTTCTGCTATGATTTTTCTTATGAGTTCCTTTAAATTTATGATTTTGCAATATAAAAAAATACAATTAACAAACCGATCAGGTATTGGATATAGTATACCTTCAACTGCCAATAATAACATTATTTAACATAATTTAATAATTTTAGCCGGATAAATCCAGCCATATGTGACATTTTCAATTTGTACAATGCCTTTGATTTACGGACAGCTAAATAATACAAGCTATTGTTTTATTTAAGGTCATTTACAAGAACCCTCACCACATGCGTCAACAAGCAATTTAAATACCTTTATTGCATATTGACATTATATCCGGATTGCACAGTACTTTTTATTGCCACAGACTGACCACCAATAAAAAAAAGCCTTGCCTCAATAATGGCAAGACTTTTCTTAAAGTATATTGTTTCCCTTTAAATTATTACGGTCTTGTAACCGCATTTTGGTCAAGAACGACAGCAGTCTGAGCCAGTGCCCTGCCATTCATGCATGCTCCAGTTTGCATAGTAATACCTGTCATCAACAAGATAATTCCTTCAAAGTGAGAGGTTGTCCCCAAGATTACCTGACCAGCTACCTGCCAGAAAATGTTTTTGGCCAAAGCACCACCGCTCAGGGTAATTTTTTTAGCTGAGCTCACAGTAAGGTTTCCGGCAATCTGGAAGATCCATACATCGGTTGCGCTGCCCGAAAGGGTAACATCTGATGGTATTATTACTGTGTTAGTCCATTTATAAAGGCCTGGTGTAAGAGTTTTCCAGCCAATATTCCCGGCATTCGACCCTTATGTTCTACTCCCCGCGGTTACTTCTGTTAGTTTTTTATTCTACCTTTAATGGATAAATCTTGATTTAAAATCCACCATTAACTGATTTTAAAATGAGAAAAGTAATTATTTTATTACTGTCTGTTTTAATAAATCAAGGTTTGTATTCTCAGAATCTGACTCAGACCATCAAGGGAAAGGTAGTTGATTCACAAACCGAAGTGCCACTTGCTGGAGTTGTGGTAATCATTAAAAATTCAATTCCTGTTCTGGGTGTCAGGACAGATATTGAAGGAAATTTTAAGATTGATAAAGTCACTGTCGGAAGACAGACTGTTGAATTTAGCCACATCGGCTATTTATCTTCTGCTCAGGAAAATATTTTTATTACATCAAACAAGGAAACAGATTTATATATAAAACTTTTAGAATCAGTAACTGCATTAAACGAAGTATTCGTTACCTACAATCTGAAAAAAGAGGAATCAATAAACCAGAATGCGACAGTTTCAGCCCGTACTTTTTCGATAGAAGAGACCGAAAGGTACTCCGGGAGTCTTGGTGATCCCGCAAGAATGGCTTCGAATTTTGCAGGAATTGCAACGATATGCGATCAGCGAAATGATATTGTGATCCGTGGAAATTCACCTCTGGGCGTATTATGGAGACTGGATGGAATGGATATACCAAATCCGAATCACTTTTCGTCGTTTGGTGCCAGCGGAGGTCCGATAAGTATCCTTAATAATAACCTTCTTACAAATTCCGATTTTTTTACAGGTGCTTTCCCTGCAGAATACGGAAATGCCCTGAGCGGGGTTTTCGATCTGAAAATGCGCGCCGGGAGTACTATGGAATATGAATTTGTAACTCAGGTGGGAATGAATGGCTTTGAAATCGGGGCAGAAGGTCCGATAGTTAAAAACAGTTCCTCTTTTCTTATCAATTACAGATACTCAACACTCGCTATTGTTGATGCAATGGGTTTTAAGGTTGGAATTGATGCAATTCCGTTTTACCAGGACGCCTCATTTAAATTTACCTCGAAAAATACAAAAATTGGAAAATTTTCATTAATCGGAATTGGCGGCTATAGTTATGTAAATGAATTTGATTCAGAAAAAGACACATCAGAACTTAAAAACGGGAAAGGAGAAAATTTCACGTTCGGCACAGGAATGGGTTCTGTCGGATTAATTCATAAACTCATTATTAATAATAAAGTTAATATCGAAAACATTGTTTCTCTTTCATATACTATGAGTCATATTTCTGAAGATACCTTTTCCCGTCAATCTCCTGAACCTTCAATTTACTATCGTCAAAGATCTGACGAAAAGGGAATAAATCTTTCTACAACTGTCAGGTATAAATTAAATTCTAAAAATGTTTATCAAGCCGGGATAAGCTTGCAGATGCTTAAATATCAATTTACAGATAGAATAAAATCAGGGAATGATTTTGTTGTAAACCTGGATCAGGAGGGGAATTACAATCTTCTGAAATCTCATATTCAATGGCAACATAAATTTACTGATGATTTACTTGTATACAGCGGAATGCATTTTCTGCTTTTTACATTTAACAATACATATTCTGCTGAACCAAGAGTTGGACTGAAATGGAGTTTTAATTCAGGACATTCCATAAATTTTGGATTTGGATTACACAGCCAGCTTGTGCCCCGGATGTTTTATATAATTGAAAGTGAAACAAATCCCGGGGATTATGATCCTTCAAATCAAAAACTTGGCTTTTCGAAAAGCATACATTCTGTTATTGGTTACAATTGGCTCATTTCACAAAATTTACGTTTGAAATGTGAAACATATTTTCAGCATTTATATGAAATACCCGTAAAAAAGGGAAATCCTGCATATTCAATCTTAAATTTCGGCGACAGCTATTTTGACCAGCTCCCGATTATTGACAGCCTTGTTAATGCCGGAACAGGGAATAATTATGGAATAGAATTAACCCTTGAAAAATTCCTCGATAAAGGTTATTATGCTCTGTTAACTACTTCTTTGTATGAATCAAAATATAAAGGTTTTGACGGAATTGAAAGAAATACTGCCTTCAATGGGAATTTTATATTGAATGCATTAGCCGGAAAAGAATTTAAAATCGGGAAGAATGATTTTTTAAGCCTGAATTTAAAAGTGACTTATGCCGGAAGCCTTAGATATGTACCTTTTGAAATTGAGCAAGTTTCACCAGATTATTTTGTTCAGAATTATGACTGGAACAAAGCTTATCAAAACCGCAGGAAGAACTATTTCAGACTTAACGGACGTATAGGATACAAGCTGATCAGGAAGAAATTCAGTGCAGAACTTGCTATTGATTTAATGAATATGACAAATCATAAAGATATTTTTACAGAAAACTTTAATTCAAAAACAGGAGAGGTTGAGTACTCTTATCAGTTTTCATTCATTCCAATCGGATTTTTAAGATTTCAGTTTTAAGCTCTATGTAACACATTGACAAAGAAGATATTGGGTTGCAAGGATGCATGATTGCAAGACTCTGTGGGTAAGAAAAAGGTTGAAGTCCTACTTCGCTACTGACTTCGCCGGAGCTTGACGAACGGAGTGAAGAAATCCCGAGAATCGTGACGAGATGACCGAAGGTCAAACTATTTTTATTCCCTGGAAACAGTATTAATCGGATTTGCCCGCGCTGCTTTAACCGAGAGAAAACTTATTGTAGTGAAAGCAACGGCCAGTGTTATCAAAAGTGATATTATAAACGGAACGACAGTGGCCATTACAAATGGCGACAATCCAAAATCCATCCGGTAAGCAAAACTCTGGATCCATCTGTCCATAAGGTAATATGCCACAGGCCATGAGATGAGATTTGACATCAGGACAAGAACCAGAAAATCCTTATTGAGCAGCCATACCACCTGGTCGACACGTGCTCCCATTATTTTACGCAAACCGGTCTCCCTCGAGCGCTGTTCCGTAACATATGATGTGAGTCCCAGTAATCCCAGACATGCTATGAAAATTGTCATAAGCGAAAAGATATTAAAGAGTGTATTGAGCTTATTCTCTGCAGTGTACATTTCGTTCAGCTTGTCCGAAAAGAAGAAATAGTTGAATGGTAACGTATTTCCAAGGTCCTGCTGCACTCTTTTAACATTTTCTATTGTTGCAATAGTATTTCTGTTGCTGATCCTGACATAAAAGAAAGCAAGCGGATTACTGCTGACCACAAAAATGAAAGGCTCAATAGGATTATGGATAGAAGTAAAATGGAAATCTTTCACAACACCAATTACCACACCTTCTCTCTGAGCTACACCTGTGTTGGGATTAATTCCGAACCTGATCCTTTTCCCGAGCGCATTATTGCCCCATCCGAATGCTTTTACCGCAGCTTCGTTGACAATAAAAGCCTGGGTCAGATCGGAGCTCCTCGATCTTTCAAAATTCCTTCCCTCGAGGATCTTCATCTGCATTACATCGATGAATTCATGATCAACAATCGAAAAGCTTGTTGCAAGTTCCACCATGCTGCTGTCCTTTTCAATCTGGAATACCACTTTGCTGGCCATCAGCGGGGGTACCAGGGCTGCTGATGAAACTCCCTGAATATCGGTAAGCTTTAATAACTCATCTTTAAACGATTGCATCTTATGATTAAGAAATGCCGTATCCCTGACCGGTATGATCATGACATTTTCCTTATTCAATCCAAGGTCCTTATTCCTGATATATCTTTGCTGACCCGACACAATTATGGTACCGATTATCAATGTGCCTGATATTGCAAACTGGAAAACCACAAGTATTTTCCTAAGCATACCTTTACCCTGGCGGGGATTTACATTACTCTTGAGAACTTCAACCGGAGAAAAAGATGAGAGATACAGAGCAGGATAGCTTCCTGAAATAAGTCCCACAAAAAGTGTGATCACTATTATAAAAATAAACGTAACCGGCTCGAACAGGTTCCCAATTTTTAATGCTTTGTCGGTCAATGTATTAAAGGAAGGAAGAATGAACATAGCAGCAATAAGTGCAAGTATTAAAGCTATGATCACCAGCACCATCGATTCGCTGATGAACTGTCTTATCAGAGTTCCTTTCCCCGCACCGATCACTTTTCTTAATCCGACCTCCTTCGACCGGTTTGTAGAGCGGGCTGTTGCCATATTCATATAATTCAGGCTGGCGATAAGAAGCATAAAAACACCGACCAGCGAGAATATCAGAATATAGTTAATGTTTCCCACGGGAAGGTCAAATTCCAGCTTCGAGCCAAAATGTACCTTATCGACCCTGGTTGCCATGAGACGGAAAGTTGCATTGAGCTGTTTCCCAAGGGAACTCATATATTTATCATAAAAACCGGGGAACTTGGCAAGGAGATCTTCAATCCTGGCATTGTCGTCAAGTACTATATAACCAAAAGCAGAAATATTCCAGAATGAGGGTACACTCCTGGAATTGAAATTGTCGACTCCGGCGAGTTCAACAATTGTTCCCATCGAAAGCAGACAATCAAAACGCAGATGCGAATTAGCCGGCACATCTTTTATAACACCTGTTACACGACAGTTCCCGAAGTTACTGGTGGTCAGAACCTCTCCCATCGGATTTTCCTTTCCAAAATACCTTGAGGCGAAGCTTTCGGTTACAACTATTGAATTGGGCTCATTTAATGCGTTATCCGGCGATCCCAGTATAAACTTATAATCAAGAACCTTAAATACGGTAGAGTCGGCAAAGTATATTTTGTCTTCAAAGAATTTGAGATCCTTGTACTGGAAGAGGATATCCTGCAGACCAAAACCCGCAAACCTGGTTGTTTCTTTGATCTCGGGAAACTCATCTTTGAGAGTCGGGGCCATCGGTATCGGGACCAGTGCTGCCAGGGTGGCTTTACCGGAGATATTGAAATCACTTTCCAGCCTGTAGATGCGATCGTAGTTTTTGTAATGCTTATCAAATGTGAGCTCTTCCTGCACATATAACAGTATCAGTATTGCGCAGGTTATGCCGATAGCAGGTCCGAATATATTCAGGATGGAATAGAACTTATTCTTAACAATACTTCTGTAAGCCGTGATAAAGTAATTTTTCAGCATGATTCTCTGTGGTTAAGAGATGTTGGTACCACTCAGGCTCCTATGTCCCAGCGGCGAAAATACAACCCCTGGCGAACTATAGGCAGAGTTTTAAATTCTATTTCCTCCATCTGAACCTGGCTCAGCGGTGAAAATCCGGAAGCGATCTTTACGTTTTCCTCAATCTGGGCTATACTGTCAACACCAATAATGGACGTGCTTACAGGCAGGCTCATGTTATATGTCAGTGCTTCTTTTATTGAAACGGTTCCCGGTTTCGGTGTCCGCAGACGAACATCTGTTTGTTCTTCCAGCGGCGGAGGTGTCCACGACGAAAGCATGCGTCCGCGGGTAGCGATTTTCATTCCGATAATGGCAATTCCCTGTTTCTGTGCTTCAGGAAGCAAGTAATATTTAAAACTGAGGTAGTGAACATCTGCAGCATTTACCGCCATTAAGATCGAGTCGAAGGGATACCGTTTTATAGCTTCCAGCAAAACCAGAGGTTCGAAGTGTCCGGTTATTCCAATGTTCCGGACCATTCCTTCGGTTTTGGCTTTTTCCATGGCTTTCATGGCGCCGTTTGCAGCAAAAATCTGGTCCACCTGATCCTGCCGCTGCACATTATGCAGTTGCCATGTGTCCAGGTGGTCTGTCTTCAGGTTGGTCAGGCTCTCTTCGAGCAAACGCATCGATCCATCATAGGTTCTATCGTGGGTTTTAGAGGAAAGCCAGACTTCATTGCGTCGGGTTTTCATTACCCTGCCAATGTTTAACTGGCTTACTCCCTGTCCGTAAGAAGCTGCAGTATCGATATAATTTATACCCAGATCAATGGCACGGTTGATGATTTTTTCTGATTCATCTTCCCTCCCCTTTATTTCAAGGGTAGCCTGACCACCGAGACTTAGTACTCCTACCATATATCCCGTTTTTCCAAGCGAGCGGGTAGGCATGGCGCTGTACGTTACCGGATTAAAAGGATGCTCATCGTTTTTCTTTACCGGGACTTGTTTGTATGTCTCGTCCGGCGACAGCGAATTTCCAACGGTTACCGTGGCTGCAGCAGCAAGCCCGGTCCCCAAAAAAGTCCTGCGACTAATACTTTT
>Ga0105095_10000933_pt1 | contig 14755 bp, 14 predicted proteins | sample PPLLak2March2015_2_FD_79180 | JGI IMG/M metagenome (GOLD analysis project Ga0105095, IMG submission 79180) | Freshwater sediment microbial communities from Prairie Pothole Lake near Jamestown, North Dakota, USA - PPLs Lake P8 Core (3) Depth... | ecosystem: Environmental > Aquatic > Freshwater >... | reverse complement strand
CGCTTAGTGGTGTATCATAATAGAGTTTTCCGTTGATGATTATTGGAGTGCCCCATCTGCCTTCGTAAGAAAGGCCTTGATAGTAAACGCCGACGTTGTCTTGGAATGTTCCGCCGACGATACCTCCGGCAGTTAAGGGTTTTGTCCACATTACGTGGGGACTGTTAGGTGCAACGCCGTTTGGTTGAACTCGGTCATTAATGTTGCCGCCTCCTAGCCAGTTTGAGGCGATTGTTGACCATGCAGTGTTTTGGCCTTCTATGGGTCTAGTCCAGTATTCAGTTGGAAGCGGATACGTTGGAGGCTCTAGTACTGGTTCGTCCTGTACAATCAGCGTCGTAGTTGCAGTGCTTGCTAAATATGTGTCATTGATGTATGCTGCACCGAACATTGCAACCGCTGGATCGTAAGGTATGCCGTTCGTTGGGTTTATTCCTGTGGCAACGTTGTTCGGGAAGTTGAAGACGAATTTGTAGGTGCCTACTTGGTTAGGAGTGTATGTAAAGGCTGCAGATGAAGTGGCATCAGAAGTGTACGGACCCTTGGTTTCCGTGGTGCCGTCAGGCTTCGTTATTACAACGGTCATGCCAGTCCATCTGTCGCCGCCGATGCCGCCTGCAGTGGGCGGGACTTTGTCGACCCAGATAAATACGAATGTATCTTGACCGACTCCGACGGGGCTGGGTGAGACTGCGATGTATGCATAAGTCGGAATTTCCCACGGAGGATCATGCGCGAAAGCTAAAGGCATAGCATTAAGGGTAATAGTCAACATCAGAAACAAAGCAAATGTTACCGCAATAGTCTTTTTCTTAGATACTTGCAACTTTTCTTCTCCTTTTTATTATAGGATAAAAGAATGGAAGAATTCTCTTCTCCACCAAACAAAAGCCGATTTGCTTCTATTAAAGTTTACGAAGCGTCAGATAATAGCCTGAGGAAGACCACTCATATGAGATTTACATTTGAAGGAAGCACTCGCGAGCGCTAACACCGGGGGTTCATCCAAAAGTATGTTGATGGCGCCGGGAGTGGGATTTGAACCCACGCGGCCCCGAGAGGCCACAAGCTATGTGGTGCTTGCGTTTTAAAGCCATCTCCAGGCTTGCTCCCTACCTGGCTAGGAGACCCCGGCTTAGACCGAAATGTTAGTTTTGCGTTTTATTATAGTTTCTTCACAAAACTTAAACTTTTACGAAAGATGTTGATCATGAAAGCTACTGTTTTTCTGCAGATAGAACACGATAGCCACTCTGTCTGGCGATAACAGTACAATTTCGAAATTGTTCCATGAGCAAGTTGGGCAAGGTCTTCGCGCCAATCTTAGACCGGATAACCATCTGGAAAGCAGCTCCTTTATCCAATACTTTCCCGGCACCAGATATTATGGCCCTAACGGTCTCCATTCCAGCGCTAACCGGAGGATTTGAAAGAACACATTTAAAGTTTCCACCTTTCACAGGGTCGTACAGGTAACCTTGTCGGACTTCACAATTCTTGACTTTGTTTTTTTCGCAGTTATATTTCGCAAGTTGAACTGCTCTGGAATTAATATCAGTCATTACCACGTGCAAACGTGGGTTAAACGTGGCCGCGGCTATGCCTACGGCACCATATCCGCAGCCGACATCGAGGATGGTTCCACTTTCAGGAAGAATCATCGATTCTATCAGAAGTCTACTTCCAAGATCAACTCGCGTCTTAGAGAAGACACTTGACGCTGTCAGAAATTCGAAAGGTTCGCCTCTTAGTTGCGTGCGTACTAGGCCCAGGTTTTCCTTCGACTTCGGCAGCTCGTCATAATAGTGTTCTGCACCTGGTTTTTTCCTGGTCATTCGTTTTTACCGCTTTTCCAAACCTTGGGGTAAGTACCTCTGAGCATTAGTACTCTTTGAAGGGTAGCAACCGTTCCGTGTGTTAGATTGGAAATTTCTTCGGTGGAAGTGAGGGCTTTAGCCAAAGCTACTGCTTCCCCTTTCTGAGTTAGGACCGCTATTGCTGAGTCTTTCTCGATGCCCGTTTCAACAGATAACACGCCAGGCGCTGTTAAGTTGGCTCCGTGGCATAGGGCATCAACCGCGGAGTCCCTGATCACAATTTTGGGCATAAGAGCCAGCGCTTTCTCCATAGGCTGGATAAACTTGTGCAGGATTTTAGGGTCTTTCTGCAGTTCCCATTCTGAAAACCAGTAAGCCACGTCGTGTAAGGTCACTATTTCTTCGCTTTTTTCGACGAAGGGACCTGCACGCGTTCTTCGCAACTCCTGCATATGAGCGCCAACACCCAAGATCTCTCCGATGTCGTAACACAGCTTTCGGATGTAAGTACCACCTTCGCAGCCGACTCTGAAAAGTACGTTTCTTCCATTGATCTCGAGGAAGTCTATGAAGTAAATGCGTCTAGTTCTCAGTTGACGTTTCACTGAGGATCGCAGCGGAGGCCGTTGATAAATCTCATCTTCAAACTCGCTTAAGGCATTTCGAACACTTTGTTCTTCTGTGTTCCCATGCAATTTCATGACACAAACATATTCTTTACCGCTGTAGAGAAGTGCTTGGACTATTCTTGTAGATTCCTCCAATGTTACGGGCAAGATGCCTGTGACTTTCGGGTCTAAGGTTCCCCCGTGGCCTATACTCTCTAAATGCATGATTTTCTTGACCCAGGCCGCCACTTCGTGGCTTGTTGGACCCGCGGTCTTATCTAAATTTATTACTCCATGACTGATGTACTCTCCTGCGGGTCTATCAGCGGGTTTGGTACCGTACTTCGGGTCCGTAACGTCTTCTGCTTTGATAATTGTTTCGCGCTTCGTTTCCCATGGAGGAACCGTTCTCGGCATAGATGATTCTCCTTGAGAATAGAAAAAGAAATCGACTGGTATTAAGACTTTAGATGATCTTAAGCGATTTTTCCCATTTCGTCTATTTTGCCAGCAGCCTTGAGTGCTTTCGCAACGTCGTCATCTGAAGCCCCTTTTTTGATGTCGACTTTGTCCTCGAGAGGTTCAATGTGGTTTAGGTTGACTCTTCTTCGCTTCACGCCTGTGACGCTTTTCGGCCCTGTTATTAGAACGAAGCTTTTGTCCATAACGTCTATAATTACGCACTTCTTCCCGGTTTCACGACCAAACATCTTCTGGCATATTCTTCCAACTTCTATTGCGGGCATGCCTATCTCTCCTTCTAAATTTGATTAAAAGAACGAGAAGCGAATATTTAAGGTTGATATTTCTATCCGAAACAAGACACGCGCGCGCATAGTAATCGGTAGACAATAGCAATAGTTTTAAGTGGAAAACAATTCATCACGCAGGAAAGGTTGGCATGCATGGACACGTGGCGGTTAATCTAGCTGAAAACATATAAAGCCTTCATGAATATGGCTATCGACGAAGCCATTCTGACCGCACGGGTAGCGAATAAGGTTTCAAATACGCTGAGGCTTTATCAATGGCAGCCAAGCGCGGTTAGCATTGGCAGAAACCAAAACCTCGAGGAAGAAGTATATTGGGAGACAGCCCACAGTTATGGAATCGACCTGGTCAGACGTATCAGCGGTGGCGGCGCAGTTTACCATGACCAAAACGGTGAAGTCACCTACAGCATCACCGCCGAAACCGCGAGTCTTGGCAAAGACATCCCAAGTGTTTACCAGCGTATCTACGAAGCAGTAGTAGACGCTATACGCATAATCGGCATATCAGCTGACTTCAGCCCGGGCAACACAAAAAACTGCCCCAACCTGACTGTTAACAACAGAAAAATCAGCGGTTCGGCTCAAACTATAAGGCGGGGAATTGTCCTTCAACATGGCACAATTCTGCTAGATGTAGACCTCCAAAAAATGTTTGAACTTCTCCGCATAAGATCCACCAGTGACTGCACACAAGCCGCACGAATAGCAGAAAACAAAATCACAAGCATCAAAAATGAACTTCGTCACCCAGTTACAGCAGAGACAGCTGCCAACGCTCTCATCCAAGGCTTTGGGGCAATGCTGAAAATCAGGATTGAATCAGGTGCCTTGACACCATATGAAGACGAGATTGCACGAAAACTCTGCAGAGAAAAGTATGCTACTTTTTCTTGGAATGCGTTAGGCAAGACCGTTTAGTTCTTCTTGTCTATTCGCCAACGAACGCCAGCGCTAGTATCTTCAACCACGACGCCCAATGCTCTCAATCGAACCCGAATGTCATCAGCCTTTTTCCAATCCTTAGATTTTCGAGCTTCTTCCCGTTCTGCAATCAAAGCCTTGGCATCCTCAGGCAAAACCTCTTCCGCGCTTACAACGCCGATCACACCCAATGCGCTATCGAGACCAGTTATCATTTCAATAACGCTGTCTGCCTCCCTTCTGCTAACAGCATTAGCATCCAACAATGCGTTGACTTCACGTAAAAAATCGAATAACTTAGCTACCGCCACTCCAACATTCAGGTCGTCATTCATCGCGGCGCCAAATTCAGTTTCAATCTCGTCATTCAATCTTGCTACTTGACCGTTGCTACCCACTCCATCGGCATCGTATAAACGGCGCACAAAGTTCTGTAATCGGTCCACAGCACTTTTGGCTGCTTCCAAGCCTTCTAAAGTGAAATTGAACTGTTGCCGGTAATGCGTCGACAATAACAGGAAACGAATTGCCATTGGATCATAACCTTTTACGAGCAAATCACGTAATGTGTAATAGTTGCCGAAACGTTTTGCCATCCGCTTTCCCTCAACCAACAAATGCTCATTATGCAGCCAATAATTCACAAATGGTTTGCCAGTTGCTGCTTCACTCTGGGCAATCTCATTCTCATGATGAGGGAAGATATTGTCTACGCCTCCGCAATGAATGTCAAAGGTTTCACCCAAGTATTTCATGCTCATGGCGCTGCACTCGATATGCCAGCCGGGTCTTCCTTTCCCCAATTCCGTCTCCCAAAAGACGTCTCCATCTTCGATGGTCCAGGCTTTCCATAAAGCAAAATCTTGTGCCTCTTCTTTCGCATACTCATCTTGTCTCACCCTTAGACCAACTTTCAGTTCCTGAAGATTGATGTGACTAAGTTTACCATAACCCGGGAACTTGCTTATTGCAAAATAAATTGAACCATCTTCGCCTCGGTAAGCGTAGCCTTTCTGCAAGAGCTTCTGTATTAGGGCCGTCATCTCGGCTATGTGCTCTGTTGCCCGGGGATAATACCCGGCCGTCTCTATGTTCAAGGTCTTGACGTCCTCAAAAAAGGCTTCCGCGTAACGTAGTGTATACTCTTTAAGAGGTATGCTTTCTCTCTTGCTACCTTTAATCGTCTTGTCGTCCACGTCAGTTATGTTCATAACGTGAACGACTTTGAAGCCGGATTTCTTGAGCCAACGCTTCAGAAGGTCCTCGAATAGAAATGCTCGAAAGTTGCCGATGTGTGCGTAGCTGTAAACAGTAGGGCCACACGTGTATAATCTGACTTTGCCTTCCTCAATGGGTGTAAAGATATCTTTTTGGCGAGTTAGGGTGTTGAATAGGGTAAGATTTGTCGAGCTCTTCATAGCCATTCCTTTTGAAGTACATCGTAGAGGTTATTTAAGGGTTATAGTTCCGAATTTGTGCCATGCCGCAAAATGCAAAGGGTTAAAGCCTAAAATAAATGAAACAGGAATAGTGTTATTTATGGGCAGACAGCTCTTTCTGAGCATCCTTCTGCTTATTGTTTTCTTATTCACTGCTGGCCCTGCTTTCTGTGATATTTCGATAGGAGTTAAGAGAGGAGACTGGATAGAGTATAACGTGGTTTTCACCGGCACTCCTCCTTCAGGGCACGAAGTCACGTGGGCAAGATCAGAAGTGGTTGATGTCCAAGGAAAAGTCCTAAGACTGAATATCACAACCGAATTTTCTGATGGAACCTTTCTCAATGAGTCAATAACCCTGAATCTCGAGACAGGCCAGCTTGGAGATGACTTCATAATTCCAGCAAACTTGAACGAGGGTGACACGTTCTCAGATAACTTTCATGGCATTGTGGAGATAACAGCCGTCGAAGAAAGAAGCTACGTCGGCGCAACTCGCACCGTCGTTTCGGCGAATGCAACGGGAAGCATATATTATTGGGACAAAATCACCGGTGTCCTCGTTGAGGGGATCTCGGAGTTCCCAGATTATTCAATCCACTCAATAGCAGATAATACGAATATGTGGGAACCACAGACTTCTGGGTTGCAGCCTGCGATTCTCTATCTGCTTCTGACAGTAGGAGCGGTAATCATAGTGTCTGCTGCGGTTCTTTTTGCACGCCGCAGGAAGAAATAGGAAGCAAAGTCAAACCGATATCTCATCCGCTAACCCGGACGGTGGATATGGGAATACATGGGCCATTTCTGGCTCGAAACTCAGCGTGATACTCTCTCCTACCTCAAACCATTTTTCGGTTAAGGAGGGTCGGGTCACGATAACTGAATCTTCACTTTCGAGTTTAATGATGTATCTTATGAATGTACCTTCAAAAGTAATCTTGTTCACAACCCCTTTGAGCAAGTTTTTACTCTTTTTCTCTCCTCGCTCAACCACAAGTACCTCCGGCCTTACAACCACAATCACCCTGTCCCCTTCAGAGCCGTCACCGAATGTACGCACCTTGGCGCCTCCTCGGAGTTCTATTTCCAATTTGCCTTTCTTGGCGTCTATGATCAACCCTTCCAATAAGTTTGACTCGCCGATGAAGTTGGCGACAAATAGACTGTTTGGCTTCATGTAAAGCTCCGGAGGAGTCCCAACCTGTACGACTTTGCCTTTCTTCATGACTGCAATTCGATCAGAAATCGACATTGCTTCGGCTTGATCATGCGTAACGTGAATGGCGGTAAGATTCAGGTCTTTTGCCATCTTCCTTATTTCGTATCTAATTTCGTTTCTCACTTTTGCGTCTAGCTGCCCGAGCGGTTCATCCAAAAGTAGAATCTTTGCGCCTGCAGCTAGTGCCCGGGCCACCGCTATCCGCTGCATCATTCCTCCACTTAGTTCGTTAGGATAGGCGTTCAAACGCTCATGAAGCTTGACCAACTCAAGTACTTCTTCAACCACAGTTTTAGATTCTTCTGGGTTAAAATTCTTGACTCTGGGACCATAGTTTACGTTATCCCAGACGGTTAAGTGGGGAAAAAGGGCAAAAGTCTGAAAGACAAAACCAATCTCCCTGTCTTCAGGTGGCACATCAGCGACTTGCTTTTCGCCAATATAGATTTCTCCACTTGTAGGTTCGATCAAACCGGCGATAAGCCTCAGCAGGGTGGTTTTTCCGCAACCGCTCGGTCCGAGCAACGAAAAATATTCTTTGTCTTCAACCATTAGACTAACATTATCCAACGCGGTTATGCCGTCAAACTTCTTCGTTAAGTTGACTACTCGAACGTTAGGCATAGCATAAGTCTCCCTTCACGCTTACATCGTTGCCTTTACAGATGCTGTTGAGATAGTAACAAAGTTCCATATTAGTATCTCCCTCTTCCTCGAGTAAGTAGTCTTAGCACCAGCAGGATTGCGAAAGACAAAAGTACAAGAATTCCGCAGCCCAATCCAATTTCTGAAGGAGTAGCGGGAACAACTTGCCTCACCCAGTTAACGATAGCCACAGGAGCTGTTTGCAGAGTTGTTACTACAGCTAATGTCGCCCCAGTCTCGCTAACGCTTCTGGTGAAGACCATGATTGCTCCTGAAAGAATCGAGTATTTCGTTAAGGGCAACATTATTGTTCGAAACACGCCGAAAGGTTTAGCTCCCAAGGTTCTAGCAGCTTCTTCCATATCAAGACTTATCCGCTCGAACGCTGCTGACATGGATCTAACGAAATACGGGTAAGTGATTGCCAAATGAGCAAAAACTAAGAGCAGAAACTCGGGAACGAAAGCAAAACTCTGCCAGAAGAACTTCAAAGAAACGCCCAACGCTATCGAAGGTACTATAAGTGGTATATTGACGAGAATGTCAAATACTGAGGAAGTAAGTTTGCCGAATCTTTTCCTAGCAATCAATATGGCCATAGGCAAACCAATCACAAAACTAAGTAGAGTGACAGTCCCAGCCAAAGCGTAAGAAAGAAGTAAGCTTTGCCAATAGTTGCCCCATAGACCTGAACCTGTAACTGCGTCTGCAAGAGTCCCGTCAAGTATAGCTCCGAAAGCGGGCAAAGCTACGAAGAGGGAAGGCAACAATACTATTCCAAGAAAGACCAGTAATGTAACAGTGTTTCTCGAGGTTGCAGCTTTTGTGTAGCTCAGTTTTCTTTCGAAACTAGGCCAGAATCCTTTTATCGGCAATCGCAGTTTCGGTCCGAAAACGCGAATCAAGGCAAAGATAGAAATTGAAACCAAAATAAGTGTCAGACTCGTGAATACGGTTACGCCTTCATAAGTACCTTGATTGATAGCGCCTGATGAAAACTCGTTCCTTAAGTTCTGGAGAAAAACGGGGCCGTTCTCAAAAAGTCCTGCCACAATAAACGTGGCTCCAGTTTCCGAGAGAGAACGTGCGAACGAAAGAACATATGAGGCTATCAGCGCAGGTCTAAGTATTGGAAAAGTTACCGTTCGGACCGCTGTGAAAGGCGCTGCACCCAAGGTTCTGGATGCCCGCTCAAATTCTATCTTGTAATCAAGCAAAGCTCCAACCATGACCCGAACTACGATTGGAAATGAGAAGGTAAAATGCAGGAGAGCGATGAGCAACCAGCCGGGAGAAATCAATGAACCGCTGAAAAGAGAAGATATTCCCTGGGGTCCATTCCAGAAGAGCAACAGAGAGTAGCCGAGGGCCGCGGTTGGAACGACAAAAGGTACGTCGGCTAGCGTATCAAGAATGTTTAGCCATCTTGACTTCCCTCGGGTAATGAGCCAGGCTAAGGGGATTCCAGCTATAACATCCAGCAAAGAAACCACCAGCGCAATGATGAAAGAATTTGTTACCGCAACAAACGCTCGGTTAACAAAAACCGGTTGATTGAATGCTTGCTGCATTGTATCAAATTTTGTCAATATCCCGATTATCGGAGGAAGAAGGATTAACGCAAGAAATATTATAATTGCAGTTAAATATGTAGCATATTTGGGTGCTTTCTTTGATGACAGCGCATTCAGAGCGTCTGAGACTTTCTGCCGATACATGATTCTCTCCACTCCAGTTTTGCCTTTTGCATCATGATCAGACATGCAAGCATGATGGCGTCGGCTTCATCACATTTTCCGTCGGAGACCTTGGTCTTCATTAATCGCATCGCATTCCTTCAAACTTTTTCAGGTTTCCAAGGTTCATAATAATCTTGCTGCCAATATATAACCTAACAATTGACTCAAAATTCACCATTCATGCGATAGCTTGCTTCGAATGACCCTGACTAATCCTTTGGATTCTGTGTCGTCTATCTGGTTTCAATTATTCCGAGTCTTACTTTCTCTCGATCAGTTCGATGAGGGTTCCATCCGGGTCTTCTACAAAGGCAATCAAAGAACCCGTTGGGCTGAGTCTAAATGCCTCATCGGTAATCGTTGTTTTTTCGTTCTTCATCAAAGCGAGGCATGTTTCAATATCTTTTACTTCGAAGGCTATGTGGTCGAATATGCGATCCTCGTAATCTGGCTGAGTAAATTTCTTCTGTGTTCGGTAAAATGTCAACTCTAGGATGGAGCCTTTGGCTTCTGGGTCTCTGAGGAAGGCGATCTCGGCATTGTTCTGGGGTATTTCTCTTCGACTTATGAGTTTTAGACCGAGCAGTCTGGAGTAGAAGTCTATTGCTCTATCCATGTTCTTTGTGCGAATGCTAGTGTGAACAAACATACAACTCTATCCTCTCGTCTCTTCACGGTCTCTTGTTATGCCGCAATTAATATAAGAATTGAGACGGTTGCGTCATGTTCTTTTGGTTGGTTTTTGCTCGGAATGTTTGTCTAGTATTTCATTTACAAGAGCGTCTGCTGCTTGTATCTTTGGGTGAGTTCGGGGTACGTTGAGGTATCTGATTTTCTTGAAACCGTCGGCCAGACTGCGGGCTCTCCGCCATAGTTTCTTCAACTCTGAGTCTCTTACGCTGTACTGTCCGGTGAGTTGTTTAGTTACTAGTTCACTGTCAAGATGACAGATGACTTCCTCAGCTTTGATCTTGGTTGAAAATTCAAGAGCAGCAATTAATGCTTCGTACTCGGCCTGGTTGTTAGTGCGTAGACCTATGTAACGAGCATTTTTCATCAGTAACTCATGCTCTTCAGAGAGAACGATGAAAGCCGAGGCTGCTGGGCCAGGGTTTCCTCTGGATCCTCCGTCAGAAAAAATCAGAACTTCCTTATGAACGTCCGATCCCTCTTATCGCGCGCTTTCAGCGACTATTCCACGCTTGGTCTAGAGCTGAAATGAATCCGGCTTCATCTTTTGACAAGCGGGTTTTTATCTCTCGCCAAGCCGCCGGGCAATTCTTGTAATCCACTCCGACAAGATTGTGAACAACCCTGTCTATTTCACGTTTGTTATCAGACGTGACTCCGATGTTTGCTTTAGAGAAGACTTCTTTAAGATGCCTAAAGTAGCATGTCATGATAGATTCCTATTTCTAGAAGCTTGGATCGCCTTTGTAAACCTTATTGTGCTGTTATTGTGTCTCTTGATTGATAATTCATAAGAATTATTGGCTGAAGTTACAGAAGGATAAATCATGCGATTAAATAGACGAGCACATACATGTTTCCTGATACTAATCCCAACAATGTTTTTGTTGGCAGAAATTGCCTTTGCAACGGTGACCAACTTCACCGTTCAGAATGGTAAGGAAGTGACCTACCCAATAAGGCTGGCAAATGATGACCGCGTATTGGTTCAATTTTCAGTCATTGGGCAAAACAAGAATTCGATTCATTTTTCGATTGTTTTTCCGAATGGGACTGTGACAGACTACGGTGAGACCGGGGATTTTCATTCAAGTTTCATTTGTACTTTTGAAGGGCAGTTATTGCTTAATTTCACAAACCAAGATTTGGGGGACAGCAAACTTGTGACTTTAGATTATGAGATTGATCACTATATGTTTGGCATGCCTCAGATGTTATTTATGACAATGCTTATTGCTGTGATTTGTGTTGGCGGAGTTGCTGTTTTTGTAATGTTGAGCAGGAAACCCTACTGACAATGTGAGTGTTCGCCAGAAAGAACTAAAATAATATGTCGTTCAGTTCAGGAAAGGCAGCAAAGAAAAAGTTTCTCCCTACCTCTTCTTTAGCATCTTCATGAGTTTTGGCATTAGGGTAAAGCCATGGTCTATAATTCCCAAGCTTCCTTTGGCGCATTCTTTTTCCGAGAACTTTGAGATGCCATCGCCTTTGAGCCCTCCACCTGAAATGAGCACTGGAACTGGAGTATCGCTGTGAACCTTCAAATCGCATGGTGTCGCGTGGTCAGAGGTTATGCAGAAAATCGTGTCGGTTAATGATGTTTGGTTCAGTAGTTTCCCGAAGAAGTGCTCATCCAATTCGGATATTATTTTGGTTTTAAGTATGCAGTTGCCATCATGACCTGGTTCATCTGGACCTTTGAGATGTATGTAGAAGCAATCGTATTTAGGAAGCAGTTCGAGAAGGCTTTTCACTCTGATGTCACAATCTCTCTCAATGCTGCCGGAGGGAGGGGGAAGAAGTGATGAGTGTAGACCTGCCAGTTTGGCTATGCCGTTTTCAGCTTGCATGTCTGCGAGTGCGGCGAAGTTAACTTTATAGTTCTGGCTTATGTTTGGAAAATTTGGGAGTTGACTCCCAGCGTCTCTTGTGAGTACCACATTTGCTTTCAGTTTACCTTCAGCAATGCGTCTCTGGTTAACCGGATGCTCGTCCCACAGCTTGTGAGTCTTTTCAATAAACTCGTTTACAAGAGCTGCCGCGTTCCATGCTTCTTCTGTGTCTTCCAGAGGTTTGCTTTTCTTAAGAACCATTTCTACGTTGGGTGTGGCTACGCCAATACCATTCACGATGTCGTAGGCGGGGTCACTATTTGTTATCTTGCTGGAGAGACACTTGTAATTGCTCCTCAAAACGAGAACGGCCCGGTGGCCAAGAGTATTTTTGAATTCAAACGATGATGGACATGATTTCAAAGTAATCTCTTTGTTGGCAGCCTCACTTAGCACTGTGGCTTCCTCAGTAGTGAGACTACGTTTTACTCGCCTGTCGACAATTTTTCCATTTTCACCTAATGTTGCGAAGTTGCATCGCAGAGCCAAGTTTCCGTCTCTTACGTCCATTCCTGCTCCAACTGCTTCAATAATTCCTCTGCCCGTGCTATACTTGAATGGATCGTAGCCTAAAAGAGAAATTACGGCAACGTCGCTCTCTGGGGCGATGCCTTTTCCGACGGTGTACATCAAACCCGTTTTGCCGATTTTGGCAAGAGAATCCATGTTGGGAGTTATGGCGACTTCCAATGGAGTTTTGTTATTTAGAGCTTTGAGGGGCATGTCACCCATGCCGTCTATAACTGCGTAGATGAGTTTCATGGCAGAAGCATCTCCAATGAGCTACTTTCTCATTTGATGCTTTTTGCCTTATTTATTTTGTGAGGAAACACCGTATATGCTGTCTAGAAGTAGTAGTGGCCGAGAAATATCCTACAGCTACTTGCGGTACCTGAAGACTGTTTGATGCGTCTCTGCGGATAGCGCGCTTGCCTGTTCCCAAATTATTTGGAGGTGTGTGAAAGAAAAACGGTTGCGTGTTTCAGAAAAAATCGTTGTTGTTGTTCTTCTCGTAACTAGGTCTATCCCAATTGAGAGTTGCGGGACTCACTCTAAAATGAACTTATACAAGCATGCGGGCTGGGATGCTGGTGTTTTCTTAGAGACTGGCTCGAAATCCGGCCCATACATCTTTGATCGATTGAATTAACGGGTGTTTTATCTTTTCAGGATGCTTAAGTTTCTCAAGGCGGTCTACTCTGAAATATATGGGTGGGTGGGGATCCAAACCTACCCATTCTTGCAGCCTAAAGGAGGGAGTTCGCTCGTATAGTAGTCTCTGAAAGCCAATTTTCTCCAGAGCGCCAGCTAGCACTTCGGGTTGACCCATCACCATCGCTGATACTAAATCAGCTCTTGCCTCAAAGAACTTAGCTATGAAGAAGATTACGACCATGACAGCCAAGAAGTAGAGTAAGAATAGAAAAGTTGAGGAAATGATCGGGAACAAAGGAAGGAGAACATAGAAGCGAAATAGAAATTCTGCAGCAGTCAATCCGTAAAGAATTAGTGGATCTCGACCTCTCAAATGGCCAAATTCGTGCCCAAGCACGCTGATTATCTCATTCTCTTCGAGTTGAACAAGCAAGCCCGTCGTTATCAACACTATTCCACGTTTCGGACTTGGACCGGAAGCTGCAGCGTTTGGGATCATGGTATTTGAGACAACAATCTTGGGGATTGGAATGTTGAATTTGTCGGCGATTCTTTTAACAAGGGCATAAACGTCGATTTTTTTGGCAATCAGACTTTCTGGTTGGCATGTCACGCCGAACTTGCTTAGAACCTTGCCCGCAGCTTCGCAGTTGATGTTGCCGTTTTTGGCTATTACTTCTTCATATATTTCTCTCTTTATCGACAGCAATTCTTCGCGTGAGCGTGTTTGTTTGAAATCTTCCTGCGTAGCAAGGGGTAAGCGGTATTCAAGCAAGTGTATGATGGGATTGGTTGCTGTAATGTGCCAATCCGCAGTTCGAGCAATGAAGTTTGTTGAGAAGAAAACGAACACGAACTGTACGATTACAAGTATCAACGGCGCCACCCAATAGGCATCTGGATAGAAAGCTGTTATGAGTACGATAACTGCCATCCCGAAGATTATAAACATGATAAAGAAGAGAACCTGTGTTTCGAGAAACAGCCGATTGAAGGATTTTTCTTGTTTTTTGAGCTGCTCGGGAACGATTTCTTGGCCTTCGCTCCATGCAAAATAGAGTGTTTTTCTTCTTGCTTGCTCCTCGAAGATCTGCAATGCGATTACGAAGTCTTGCTTCGCTTCGTCCCTCGCTGTATCAGATAACGATTCGGATAAAGGGGTCAGCTTCAGTTCTATTGGAGTAGTGCCCTTAGCTTCGACTTTGACGAGGGGTTTTTCATCAGTATCCAACACTATGTATGAAAGGAAGGGGTATCCTTCTGAAGTTGATCTGAGAAAAGCAGCAAAGCGTTGTTTCTGAGGAAGCAAGTATTTTTTGTGAATGAATTCGAATAGTTTTTCCATATAGGAAGAGGGAATTTCCGTGGAAATTTTGTGAGAAACAGTGTCGATCATGGCTTCTCAAGGCCCTTCGGCGTTCATGTTAGATTCACGCTGTCTTTTTAATAACGATTATGGTTTGATGGTGGAGTGATGGTTTCTTGCCTTAACACTTTATTTCTCTTTCGACCTGCTACCGCTATGTCACATCTTTCAGCCTTCTCAAGCTGTAGCGACCTTGCTTATTCCTCGAAAGCTCCCAGACACTGTCCTCTTTGTCCAAGAAAGCTATACACTCGCCTTTATTCAGATTTATGATGAGCATCCTATCGCTTTCGTACAGCTCTTTCTTGGAACCTTCCAAACCCAACAGTGCCTTGAACGCTACTCCAGCTTTTCCCTCTAAATCCTTCAATTTCACTGGGGACTTGATTTCAACCATTACTCTCACTTTTTTCTCGGTTGATGTTTGGAGGAATTAACTCTCCTTTCAATGACCGCCTGCTGCCTCAGACTCCCGGTATCATTTAGAT
>Ga0105095_10000932_pt1 | contig 14775 bp, 11 predicted proteins | sample PPLLak2March2015_2_FD_79180 | JGI IMG/M metagenome (GOLD analysis project Ga0105095, IMG submission 79180) | Freshwater sediment microbial communities from Prairie Pothole Lake near Jamestown, North Dakota, USA - PPLs Lake P8 Core (3) Depth... | ecosystem: Environmental > Aquatic > Freshwater >... | reverse complement strand
GGTTGATCTGCCCATATCCATGCCCCTACCGTTATCGTTTTGCCACGCAATTCGTTCAAATCGGACTGCGGGATCATTTGAAAGATGCCGGCTGAGGAGTTCAGCTGCAATGCGGATTTACCGACGGGAGCATCAGCACGCGGTGTGTTTGTGCTTTGACGCTGGCGGGTATCGCGGTGCCAGTAGGCAGCATCTCCAAAGCGAACCAGGGCGATCAATAAAAAGAGGCCAACTATTGGGATACCGGTCCAGTATATGCGGTGTCGTGACTTTCGAAATTGCACGAAAAGCAGAGGCATTACGAATAATATTAATGCAATCACGACAGTGTTTTTCGTGAGGGCGCAGGCAATCGTCGTGACGCCCAGAGCTACAATCCTTTGCCAAGAATACCCCCTCTGGATGATTCTCACACCCGCCCATAAGAACATTGAAAATGCTGCTGTGGCACCCACATCATCATTGACAGCGGTCATGAGATCAACAAAGCCTGGTAGTAATGTCAACGTTAGCGGAACCATCCACCGTAAGGGATGATGATTAGGGGTGATATCCCGGACGATGCCATAGGCGGCAATAACCGTGATCAGGTAAAGGCAGAGAGATATAGCCCGTCCAACACAAAGCTGAAACGTGATATCGGTATATTGAACCAGTTTAAGGGGGAGAGCTATTAAGAAATAGTAGAGCGGCAAGCCTCTCGTTTGGGATGGTCCAATCCAAATAGGCTCTGTCTGAGACAGTAAGTTTGGGCGTAAATCCAGGTTTTTAAAAAAATCATATTCGATCATTGATGCAGCCATTTCACGGCGCATCTTTTGGTTGTACTCACCTTCTTTGGGAACGCGCATGCGGTCAACGATCAGCCAGGCATACTCAAGGTGTCCAGGTTCGTCGTAATGCTGCCAGGGAGGAACTAGTTTGATGAATACCAACCCGTTAATTAACGCTAGTACAAGGACCAGTCCCAGATAGCTCTGTCGCCGCAGGAACCCTATCCATGTGAATGGATCGGATGGCATTCTGATCTATCACCCAGGTGTGATTGAGGAATTTTCCGAGGTTGGTCGGTCGATCGAACGCCACCAGTGAGCTGCCAGGATAATTAGCGTGGCTGCTCCCATACCTAGAATGAAGGCCACAAGCGTATTTCGCACTGTTCCTCGTGGGCTTGGTTTTTCTGGTGAGATAGCAGGAATTGCCAGACTGACTTGTGCTGTGGTAGGAGCAGCAGTTTTTATCTCTGTAACCTTCTCGGCCAGAGCCTGGTATGCTTTCCATGTCAAATCCCTTTGGCTGGTCAGCTCACGTTCGGTAGCCTGTTGGCTAATTAATTGGGTGTATAAGGATTGGTATTTTGCTGAGACATCAGCTATTGCATGGCCTTCTGGATAATGGATAACTTCCTGCAGGATATCCTGGATTGACGTTTCTATTTTTATTTGCTCCGCCTCCGCTTGCTGGATCAGACGATCAAGATCACGAACATAACTATCTTTCCCTTCACCCAGGGTAGTTAAATCGGTTAACTGCAAGTCGATCGAAAAACCACTAGCGCTAGATGGAAGAATACTTGTGGGATTATTCCTGTCTCTGGATAAACCGAACGAAGCGGCGTTCGCCAGCATGACCGCCAAGGCGTCACCTGTACTCGCCGCAGCAGAGCCACTCCTGGCGCCTAATTGTTGTTTTAGCGCCTCGGCCTCGATGATGATCTCCTCCATACGCTGCTGGCGCTCAATATAATAAGAAATTCGACTGCTTTGTTCCATATTTAGGTTATTCATTACCACCATTAATTCTTCAATTTGTTTTGTTAAGAGCGTTGTCTGGTTTGTCTGATAAAAGCTTTCAAGAGCAGATTGCGCCTTTTCATACTCCTGTTGAACACTTGCTAGCTGACGTTCTATCTCGGGTGGGAGTTGCTCACCCGAATATGCCTGATTGATGGCTGAAACTACCCGCTTAGCCCAACTATTAGCGATTTCTGCGGAGAGGTCCGGGTTATTTGCTGAAACTTTAATCAGGATAGCATCTCCGCTGTTAGTCACCTCGACCATCCGTTTTACTATTTCAATCGTTCTATAATCCTCAGGCAGATGTTCCTGGATTGTCCTTAGCGTTTCAGCAGCGATGGCGTCGTCTCGCGCCATAGTGAGCAAAGCGCTCATACGCGATGTAGTGTCGACAGGTTCGCTAATGGTCGGGAACTGCTCAGCAAGGGATAGCGTTGGTCGGCTCCGCGTCACCAAGATGGTTGCGATCGACTCATACTTATGTGGCTGCAATAAACTGAAGGCAAGAGCAAGCGCTCCTGCGATCGCTCCTATTTTCAGGATCAACCACCAGCGACGAGACAATTCTAGGATAAACGGGCGTAGGTCGATTTCATCATCGAGGTCAGTCATTCCAAACACTCTCCTTATTGCAAGCGAAATGAATGTATTGTGAGAAGTTGTTCAATTTTTTTCCATCAGGGATAGGGAGTCAGCGAGGTGGCATTGCTACTCAGGCTATGATTGGTTAGGTGGGATAAAGATGATCGCTGATTTCTGCAAACCCCCACGGCTTCAGAATGCGCCTTTTCCAAGAATCACAACAGCAATGGTTTTGAGGAGAATATACAAATCCAACCACATAGAATAATGTTGTACATAATACAAATCATCCTCAGTGTTGAGATGCATCAATTTGTCACTCCGCCCGTTGACCTGCCACCAACCGGTGATACCTTGTGGCACGGCGAAGCGTTTGCGCTGCCATGGCTCGTAGCGTTCGACTAAGTAAGGCAACTCGGGGCGCGGTCCCACCAAGCTCATATCGCCTTTCAGAATATTAAAAATTTGCGGCAGCTCATCCAGACTGGATCGTCTCAGTAATCTGCCGACACGTGTTACACGTGGATCATTGGGGACTTTGTGGATAAAGTTACCATTTTCATCATGATATTCTACCAAGTTCCTGATCTGTTCGGCATTCGCCACCATTGTTCGAAACTTGAGCATCTCGAACAAATGTCCATTCTCCCCCACGCGTTTTTGCTTGAAGATGATTGGACCAGGACTCTCAAGACGAATAGCAAGAGAGATAAAGCCCATCAATATCAGGATTACCGGAAGAGTGAAGACGGTGATTATCAGGTCAAATGCACGCTTGATCAGGCGTTGATAATCGTTAAGGGCCGGCGCGCGTAGGTCGAGCATTGGAATACCGGCAAAATCTTCAACAACAGCTTTATGCAAAGCTAGGTGGAAGTAATCCGGGATGACCCATACCTTAACGGCTAGATCGTGTAGTTCAGCAACTAAAACGTTCACCTTTTCATGTGCACGTTGTGGAAGCGCCATGACAACATCATCGATCTTGTATCCACCGATGATGCGACGGGCATCACTCAAAGACCCGAGAATGTCTGGATTAGATACATGCTTGAAAGGATCATCGTCTAAAAATCCGATCAGCTTCAAACCAAGATATGGATGTTCATGAATTTTATGCTGGAGATCGCGTCCTACTGGACCAGCGCCTATGATTAATACCCGCCGGTATTGGATGGCCTGGCCGTTCAATCGCCGGAAAGTTAATCGTACCACTAATCTCCAAGAAAGCATACTCAAGTAGGCAAGCAACACGAATAACAGGAACAGCAGGCGCGAGATCTCACGGAAGGACAGATATAGCATTCCCGCCATGGCAACAGCCGCCAATAGGGAGCCAAGTGTCAGGCTGGAAATTTCATCGGTTACGCGAACATTGCGACGACCATCATACAAGGAGAGTAAGAGAAGGATGAGAACCCAGGCAATAGCGAATCCGGGGTATAGTAACGTTGGTAGGGGCGTGTAGAGAGGAAAATCAGCTGCAAAGGGCAATCTGCTCAGAAAGGGTCGGACATACGTCGCGACTACCAATGAGAACATCACAATTGCGGCGTCAAATACTATGGAAAAAATGACGAAATTGACTGAAAAGCGGCGAAACATTTAAATTCTCCTACCATAGCGTTTCGGATGCTAAGAGTAAAATGCCGCTCAATAGGGTGCAAAACCTTGTATTTTACCCAAGTTCGAGTTCGCACGTGGTTCTGGAAGAAAGGGATTCATCACTGTGGCCGGCGTTCCACATCCATCTCCCCATATAGTATTATTACCCTAATATTTATGAGGAAACGGAGACTGATGATATTGATATGTATGCGGATAATTTCTCAAATTGCTTCTTGACGACAAGCTAATATGATTATATCCCATATTCCTAGTATTGTTCCAATGCCTTTACGGTCGTTGTAGGGTATTAGCAGCTTTCCGTAAGCGCCGATCCCAGATGAATGGCGTCAGTCAATTCTCAATCTCGGTAATGGCTGTTCAATTGAGTATTTCTTGATTCCAAGAAACTGTTCGAGAACTAATATAATAAACAATGGGTTATTAATCAAATAGCGCCGCCATAAGCGATGAGGCTCATTCGCTAGCCGGAAAAGCCATTCCAATCCACTGCGCTGCATCCAGCGTGGAGCTTGTTTTTTTATATTCGCGTGGAAGTCGAATGCTGCCCCAATCCCAATCAATACAGGGGCTGATAGCCGACCGATGTGCTCCGCCATCCAATACTCCTGCTTGGGTGTGCTGAGCCCCACCCAGATGATATCGGGGCGCGATGCATTAATCATTCTCACGACCTGATTGTCTTCCTCGACGGTTAAGGGACGAAAAGGGGGCGACCAGGTACCCACGACCTTTAGCCCCGGGAAACGGGTTTGAAGTTTTCTGGCCAGTAGCTCAGGTACCCCAATGCCGCCACCAAAGAAGTAATGACGGTATCCTAGAGCCAATGAATGCTCACAGACTGCCAATAAAAGGTCGGGACCGTACACGCGATCGACGTTCGGGTAGCCCTTCAAGTGGCTTAACCACACCAGGGGCATACCATCTGGTGTAACCATCCCAGCTACGTTATGGATGCGCCGCAGGTGTTCGCTGCGCTGGCACTCGACTACGCCGTGCACATCTCGTACGCAGACGTATTGAGATTCCCCATTGGTAATCCAATTGTCAATGGTCTGTAAAGCCAGCTCCATATTCACGCCGCTAATCATCACGCCGATAATATTAATGCGCGGAAAATAAGTTGTTGTGTGAAATCTCCCAGATGTCATAATAAACCATTTTCTCAAACTGATGTTATCCCTTAACCCAAAATATATCCTGCATGGGGAAGTGTATAGCCGATAGAATTCAGGAGGTTATTCGTCAGCTGGTGATATTTTTATAGAGAAGATTCCAGTCGGAAACTCGAACGATGCCGTGATCAGAGGACAGATGACCGACCAACGTTGATGATAAAGATTGAAGAATATCTTTTCCTTCCTATAAGGAGTGGGTTTTAAGCCACATGATTGTTTCATCAACACCTTGCGCTAAGCTATAAGGCGGGACGCCGAACAGTTCTAACATTGGCTCGACGGGCGCGATGTAGCTCTCTGTCATGCTGCGATAACGTGAAAGGTTAATTGGAAATGTGACACCAATTCTGCCTATGGCCGAACCGATAAAGCCAAGTATCCAGACGAATAAAGCAGGCACTCTTCTTGCCTTTTTACCAGTTAGAGCAATTGAAAATGCATCAACCCAAGTTAGTAGTTCGGCAGGGGGGTCGCTCACATAAAATGTCTTTCTGTTAACGTTTTCCTTCGGTGAATTGAGAATTTGGTCGATCTGCCAAATAACATTCTTCACATATCCATAGCAGCGAACGACTGGCTTAGAGGACAGAGGATGGATGTACATCCCGGTTTTCAGCACCCGCCAGAATTCTTGAGGATAGCGAGGATGCCACGGTCCCCAGATATTGGTTGGACGAATGATGGTCCAGGTGCAATCCAATTGCGCCTGGCGAGTCAATTTTTCGGCGATCACTTTACTTTGACCATATAGCGTATGAGGGTCATAATCTTCATCGGTTTCAGGTTTAGGTCCCGGGCGGTGTACGAACTGGGTTGAAGTGATTATGAGGCGACTCACGGTGTGACTACCTGCTGTCGCCTTCAGAAGATTTTCAGTCCCAGTAAAATTAGCACGGTAGTCCTCCAGCGTTTTCCCATACATATCCGTCCTTGCGGCAAGGTGAACTATCCAATCGGGAGAAAAATATTGTATAGATTTTACCAGGGATGGGTAATCTAGAACATCTCCCTGAAACCAATAATCTTTTTGTCGATCAATTTTTGGGGGTTTCAGGTCGATATTGAGTAATTGATGCCCCTTATCCACTAGGTCGTTAACCAAGTGAGTGCCGATAAATCCACTGCCGCCCGTAACAACGACTTTCATCTTAAGCTCCGCTATTACCCCCCTTGTAGGCGGGAAAGCAAGTCCTCGATAGTATTCATTGCATTATTTATATTATGATGTGTTGCGACGAAATTGCGACCATTCGAAGAGAGTGTTTCGCGTTTAACCGGGCTGGCGAACAAATCACATATATATTTTGCAAAAGCGGATGGTGTATCCGCCACGTATATGTCTCTCTTTTCTTCCAGCTCAAGACCAGCATAACCGGTACGGGTGGATATAACTGGAAGGCCATGATTCATTGCCTCCAGAATTTTTAGTCGAATTCCCGATCCAGCAAACAATGGAACAATAAATACATCGGCGGTCTGGTAGAATGCTTCTAGGTCGTCCGTATATTCATGCACTCGCACAGATGGATGAACTGGCAAAAGAATATTCCCGCCCCTACCCACAATATCCAAGGTGGCTTTAGGAAACTTTTCGAGCACTAGCGGCCAACATTCGCGTAAAAACCACTTTAATCCCAGATGATTGGGCGGAAAATGGACGGTACCGACGTATAACACATGTTGCATAGTATCATGGGTTTTTTGAGGTTGCTCTAATAACTCAATGGATACTGGTAAGTATATAATTTTGGGCTTCAGGTCTGGCATCTGCCCAACCACCAAATCTCCTAGCTGCCGGGTGACGGGAAGTATAAAATCTACTCGCTTCCATAGCTGTCTTTCATAGGAAACAGAGATGAAATGATCCAATCTGGTTGCAAAACTGGTAGGATTGATACCGAGCCCTATCGAGTAGGCTGCTAGCGTTTCATATACAGCATCATGCATACGGTAGATGATTATCAATCCATATTGGTGCAAAGATTTTATTTCACTTAAGATGTAGCTTGGGTTCAGAGCGTCAATATAAAGAATGTCATACTTCTTTTCTGAAAGCGTTCTGTTGGTTATTTGGATATAAGCAGGATTTCGATATCGGCTGACGACATATGGATTTTTATGGAAGACACCAGAAACAAAAGGAAGAATTTTGTCTATAAGAAGGTCTCCACGCAAGATTTGGTGCTTAACGGGATTAATGAAATAGACATCTGGCAAGCGTTTGTGCAATTCCCTTAAGTATTCATTGATCCTGGGAGAATTAATGGGATCGATATAAGAAATCACATCGATCTCAAAAACCTTCGAAAGAGATTTTAAATCGTTGAAGGAAACCACTTTCTGGCCATTATCTGGTGGCCAGGGAAATTGAATCATGGCAAAAAGCATTCGTTTCATTTAGCGTATTCAACTTTTCCCATTATCAAACCATGCTTAGATACTATTCCGTCAGCCTTGGCTTGCCCTACCATGATCGAAACATGCATCCCAAGTAACATCATAGGGATGAATACGGGGATGGCGGTAAAGGCGGCCGCGCTGGAAAACGCCAGAATTGAATATGCCCCAAATATTGGAAGGCAAACGGGCAAAAGGGGTGTTTTACCGAAATTTTGTTTGGTGTGTCTCAGACCGAGAAGCAAATAAAAAAAGGGCAAGATAATCAGACATAGCAATGCTATCAAACCAATAATACCCATTTGGAATATATAAACAGAAAATGAGGTATCAATAGCTTCCATTGACCCTTCGCCGGTTACCAATATAGCCAGATAACCAGTAGAGCCAATCCCATGACCAAGGGGGGAAGTGATTAAGGAAACAACACCTGCTCTAAAGGAGCCAAAGTGTGTGAAGTTGTCATCTCCAGTACTTAACAATAAAACCCCTGTCCCCAAGATTGCTAGTAAGACAGATCCCAAAATAAATTGCTTTAAAGGATTGGGGCGGATCTTAAGTGCTTGGCTGCCAATAGCGATAAAACAAATAAGGAAGGTCGCTTTTGAAAAAGTGCAAATTGCTCCTGCCCCGATCACTAAAGCCAATAACCGCTTATAACGCCCTTTATACCAGGAAATAACAATAGCAAAACTGCAGGCTAAGAAGTGCCCTGTTGCTAGAGGATCCAGCATAATTCCGATGGAGCGGAATCCCGGTGGGAAATTAATAAAGACAGGTAAATAGTTCACCCACGATCCAGGGTATGACCCAGCAAAACTCCCATATTTTTGACTGAGGTAGCCAGAAATATTGATTTGCTCCCAAAGTTTGGAATTGATGAAATTAATATAGACCTGCTCAAAAATCGCTAATACTGCTGCTAAGGCTGCCAACCCGATAACGAAGTATATAATGGCTTTGATTGCCTTTGCATCCAGGTTAAGGAACCTGAAGAGAAAGTAAGTGGCGATTGGAAAGATTAACTCTCTGCCCATCAGAAGCGCACTTAGCGAAAACCTTGGTAAGCTAATAAGAATAAAAGCAAAATACGTAAGCAAGAGTAAATAGTATATCTTATCAATAGGGTGGAAAATTGGCAACCTGAAGTTCTTGATAAAAATCAGAGTAATTAATACAGCCATGTAAATGCTGACTTCTCGGGTTGCGATAGCTATTTTTACATCCGAAAGGGCGGGTGCCAGGAAATATAACGCGATCGAGACAATATTCGCCAATAAACAAACGGCAACAATCAATAAAGCGAATCTGCCTTTTCCCAAGAAAAGACCAGCAATAATAATCAACAATGAGATGACAAGGAATATTATACTAATCATCGAAGGTTTTTTACGGTTTAGCCTTTGCAATTGCCTTTATAGCCGTAAAGAATCTCTCACCAAAGATTTTCATATTAAACTCGGTAGCGACCATTTGTTTATTCTTCAGCAATACATCGGGTTTAGGATATTCCTTTACGCGCAGCAGAGTTTCAATAATAGAGTTGGGAGAGCTGTTCTGGAAAAGCCATTCCTTTGGCAACAAATCTGCCATTCCATCGATGTTGGATGCAGTCACCGGAAGGCCAAAATACATGGCTTCTAACATCACAAGGGGTAATCCTTCGAACCGAGATGGTATCACCACCATATCTGCAGCCGAATATATACTAGAAGGATTATTACTCCAGGAGATAAATTTCACGAAATTTTCCAATCCTTTTGAACTGATCATCAATTTGAGGGCATCTTCATCAGGCCCATCGCCGACAATGAGCAGCTTCATATTCTCTAACCTTAATTTGTTATCGGCTAGGGCGTTAATCAGTAAATCGTGACCCTTTTGCCTGAAATAGATCCTCCCAATCAAAGCAATGGCATAATCCTGTTCGGATATACCGTAAAGGTCCCTCCATAGCTTTCTTTCTAGCTGTTTTAGATGATTAAAATCTACTCCGTTACCAACAGTAAATACATTTCCCCTGGCACCGCGTGCATTGAGCATATTTTTAAGGTTATCGGTAACAGTAATAAAACCGTTAGGGAGACGATAATAGTAGATGTTTACAAAGTCTCGAATTACTCCCAACCGATATCCGAGATCTCTTAATCGGTGTGCGATCGGGATAAAGCTGGCTATAGAAAAACCTCCCCTATGAGCAGCCATTAAACCCAAGGACGAAACCTCAATCCCCCCTTGGCTTATCACCACAAGGTCTGGCTGGATCTCTTTCATGATTATTTTTATTAGGTTTACTTCCAAAGGCGATAATAATGTAATGATGCCTTGCCCTGCTCGCGTTTTGTGTTTTGTTTGGATTAAGTGAATTTGGTTGCTTTTCTGCTGGAATTGCATGAGTTGTTGGTGCAAACGGGCATTACCCTCGTAGAACATAAAAAATATTTCCAGCCTGGTATGTTGCAATAGTTGATCCACAGCCATTAGGGTTGCTTTCTCCTGGCCTCCGAAAATTGTCGCATCATTATAAATGAGAAGCCTATGTAAGCCAGTTTCCATTATCGAATCAGGCATAACTGATTAAAAACCACCCGCAATTGAGTAGAATCAAAACCTGCTCTATTGCAAACATTGTTTGAATTGGGAAAACATAGGTCTTGAAAACTCGAGAAAGCCGTTACGTCAAAGCTGCTCGGATCGCCAATCACTTGATTCAAGAGGTGCTGCTGCGATATTCGTATCCGAAAAGCCTGCATCAGTTTATGTTGCCTCAGTTGGCGTCTTGTCTGTTGCTGTTTTTATACCGGGACATCAGATAACGGGACATGTAAGAGTTGCGGTTGGCCACTGACCAGGTTTGCCTGATTTTGGATCTACACAGAATCCCCGACCACCCCATCTTGCAGCACAACTACAAGAATCTGTACATGTTGGACATTGAGAATATCAAGAACAAGCTTCTGGATTATTATGGCGAGAATGAAGAGGAGATTGATACTGACGGCTCCGGCCTTTCGCCTGGACAGATCAGCCGTTATTACCAAACCCGCACGCGGCGCATCTACCAACGTTAAGCAAAATGGGTGTATGTTGTCGGTTGGGTATCGCAAATCATCCTGGCTTGGTGTTCCGGATGAGTTCCAGGGATTAATGTGCCAGATCTCCCGGGGTTGAGGCGAGACTCTTGCCAGTATGGCTGTTACAAAGGCAAAATTACTACTTGGGTGATAATGACCGACTTGGGCTGTGATGGTCAAACTGTTCGAGACAACAATCTGGCCCTGACGGTTCGAGGGAGTGGTACTATGTTTAACCCTGAGTGTAGAGCACGAGCCGATCTGATTGCTCAAGCGCCTTTGGAAGGTCTTTTTAGGCAGCATTGGAAGACCAGATTGATGAACTCGGTGATCAAACGCAAGTTTGATGACACAATCCGCTCTCGAAAGCTCAGCCTGACCCGGTGAGAGAGGATTATTTAGGGATTGGATTGCAATATCCATCGTTAATAATGCTAGGTTTTCTTGATCAATACACCAGAGCAATCAAAATTCATTTTTTTCTAATATGCATATCGTGTTTAGGAAATTCTTCTTAGGAAGATATTTATCGATCAAAAAACTGGTTATAGAAATTATGATATTAATAGGCAAACGCATGAGAGCGATCCAGCTTCTTTTGAAAAAGTTTAACTGACCGCCAAACATCTTGCCCCACAAATTATCCCATACTATCGCGATTACTTCTAGTTCGTTACCGACAGTTTGCAGTTCGATCACAGCAAGGTTATTAATGCTGGCACAAATGCGAACCTGGTGGGGGGTGTATCGCCAGAAGTCATATGGTTCCTCGTGTAGTGGATAAGCAAATGGCAAAGTGAGTATGATATGTCCACCTGGTTTTAATATTCGTGAAAACTCGCTAAAAGCTGAATCGGCGTTGGATACATGTTCTAGCACTTCAGTACAGAGGATGTTATCTACTAATTTATTGGTTAATGGTAATTGGTTAATATTAGCGATGATATCAATGGAGTTTTGTGAATCTTGAGTGATATCAATGCCCAGGTATATGCCACCCAGCTTCTCGATTTGGGATCGCCAGGGCTGCTCACCACAACCTATATCAGCCACAAGATTACCTTCAATGATATACTCATTGATTTTATGGTCAAGGAATTCCGCTAGGTGCTTAACAACAAAGTAATCACTTTGAAAAATTCGGGCTTTGTATTGTCTTCGTCTTCGTAATTTCCTGGGAGATTCCCGAGTCATTCTTTTCTAAATCCTATGCGTACTAAGCGGAGAATCTTTCTGTGATCGAGTCCAAATAGAACCGCACAGTAAATTAAGATCGAAATACCCAAAACCACTGGCCATACGATATTTAGGCGTAATAATATGAAGGTGCTTAATCCAGCCCCTATCGCAGCGACCACTGGGGATAGGAGAGACTCATTTAGGTTTATTTCGGCTGCTGGGCGTACAAGAAAAAGTAGGAGGCCAGTGATGATCAGCGTGGCGATGGAGAATGCCACGGCCAGTCCAATTAACTTTGCTAAAACGACTCCTATGACTCCCAACGCGAAGGTCAATACTACCCAGGCAGCAAAGAGCCGAAAGGCTTTCCCAGATTGTCCTGTTCCATAAATTATTGGGAAACCCGAACCGGTAATAAACCCCCCAATCATATTAGGAATGAGAAAAACAGCTACTGGCAAAGCGATCAACCAAGTACTACCATAAATGAGCGGGATGATATTTGGACCATATAATATTAAGACCATTAAAACCGGTAATCCAAATGCAAAATTCAGCCAGAACGCAGTATTTGCCAGTTCGCCCACTGCCTGACGATCGAGTTGCACGCGCGAATAAGCAGGAAACATGGTTCGGTCGACAAGTCGGCAGAAATAGACGGGGATACCAATATAGGTCAACGCCCAACTCCAGATCCCTGCGCTTGAAGCACCAAGAAACGGAACAAGCAATAAAATGGGTAGCGAGTCTTTAGCATAGGCCATTATGCGTACACCCTGCATGTTTATACCAAAACGAACGTAAGAAAAGACTAGGCGAAATTTAAAGGATAATTGCGGCCGCCATGGATAAAAATAAAGAATAATGATCATATCAAGGAGATATCTTATTGCTAGGGCCCAAATGATACTATTGAGACCGAATTTAAACCACACTAGTGCTAATAGCACCACCTGATATAAAACTAGACCTGTCGTCTCAGAAAATGCAATCACGTCAAAACGAAGGTCGCGTTCCAGTAATATGGCAGGGATGCTACGAAAGGCGGTGATCAGGAAGGTAATCGCTAATGCACGTACTAAAAATATACCTTCGAGGCCTATCTGTACCAATTGTGATATGGAAGGGGCAAAAATCCAAACCACTATTGTAATTACTCCGAATAGGATCATTTGAAGTGTGAAAAGGCTGGCAATTTCATCATTAGTCGGCTTTTCATTCCGCTGGACCAATGCAGGTCCAAGCCCGACATCACTCAAAATAACTAGTGTCTGTTGAAAAGCCAGCACTGCCGCGAAAATTCCATATTCTTGAATGGATAACCAGCGTGATAACAGTATATTACCCAAAAAAATGGTTCCGTAGGAAATAATTTGTCGGAAGAAGAGCGCTGCAAGGCCGCGTGAAACGCGTTGCTCGACCTTCGTAATTTGTTTATCTGAAGAGGTTGCTTCTATCATAAAGCGGAATAGTTATAGAGCTTTATTTCCGATGTATATAGGCTATTTTTGAACTTGAAGCCATTCGATGGATAGATTGCGATCAACGCCGTTGACGAAATCATCATTAAGAAATCGAATACCGATTATATGGTATCCGGCACTTAGGGGGATATTCGTGTCGACTTCCTGCCAACTCATGTCGCCACGGCTCAATTCAATAGTGGCGGCTGGTTGAAAATCCACTAGAACCTGAAATCGAACAGGGGGCGGTAGTGTATTTTGTGCACGTACGGTAATTTTGACCTCTCCACTTTCGAGCAGTTTCACTCCACTAATAGCGTCACCATTCCACCATAATACCCCAATAGAAGGGTCGTTTCCTGGGGTTTGCACCAAAGTATTGCCATCGGATAACCACTGAAGTTTTATTGCCTGAATTCGCACGCTGTCCGTCATAGCATAGGTTGCCAATAGGGTGGGGGTATCCAATCGTGCGCCTTGCTCTTGATTACTGAGAATCTCAGCAATTTCGTTGCGGAACAGTCTTTCGGGCTGCATCTGTTGCCCAAGTTTCTTGTAAAGTGAATAGTAGAATCGTGCTTTAGACCATCTCTGTTGCCAAAATTCGTTATCGGCAGTGACCAGGAGTTGCGTTGGATCTATATTTGCTGCAGTAAATTCTGCTAAGATATTCTTTTTGATTATATTAGAGGAACAATGAAATGTTTCAGATGTTTTGGAATAGTTTTTTGTAATTAAATCACATAGACTGATATACGCTAACGCCAATTCGAGATGCCCAAGAGGGTTATTCGGCCTCAGGCGAGTGAAATTCCTTATTGCTTTTACTGCGCTCTCAGGATCTCCAAGCAGGCAATATGCACGCCCGCCCAACAGATGTGCGTATGCTGAATTCGGATTGTAATGAATGGCTTTCTGCGTACTTTCCAACGCTTGCTCGATTAGAACGCGGTCCGCATTGTCTGTGAGCGGCGCATGAGCGCAGGCAACATCCAATAAGTTTATTGACTCTTGCGAATCCACCACCTCGTCAATCAATTTGCTGGCTTGGTTATGATAATAAAACGCTAAAGCCCGCGGCGACAACAAAATCCCAATCCCTAAGAGAGACAACATGCTCAAAATGAGGATGATCAGACGCATTCTGGGACTTAATACACCAAATTGATTGGATTCTTGATTACGCCTTGTATGGGATTGGTTAGATGTGTTGCTGGATGTTAGTTTCGGATTTGTGGATGTATTCATTTCCTATATGATTTTACTTTAAAAATTCCCATGTTTATTCAGAAATCGAAATTGCCTACTGCGTCTCAAGGTAATAATATGTGGATTCCAGCTTGTTGCCATTCTTCCTTGGCTCGGCTAACATCCTTCAGATTAGTAAGCAGCTTGCCCGGCATAACACGCTCCGGGTAGTGCCCCAGGAAGAAACCATGGTTCAGCCTGTACAGTCCCACTTACAGTCGCTCCTGGTTGT
>Ga0105095_10000927_pt1 | contig 14810 bp, 14 predicted proteins | sample PPLLak2March2015_2_FD_79180 | JGI IMG/M metagenome (GOLD analysis project Ga0105095, IMG submission 79180) | Freshwater sediment microbial communities from Prairie Pothole Lake near Jamestown, North Dakota, USA - PPLs Lake P8 Core (3) Depth... | ecosystem: Environmental > Aquatic > Freshwater >... | reverse complement strand
TGCCGCAGAGCCTGCTGGAGTATCGAGCGCATGGCCAATAATAGTCGTTATAACGATAATCGTCAAGAGGCACAACAGGGGATGGCCGCCCCCGCGAGGGAGACGGCCGGAACTGGTTGGTTGGGTTGGTGGCCTTGGTCTATTGCCTCGATGCCTGGGGCACGCGCGGCGCCACCAGATCCCACAGGCGCCCCTGTCCAACGTGCATGGCGGTGACGCGCCCGCGTCGGTCGCGCGTGAACCACACGGAAGTCGGGCCCGCCTCGAACCCGTCCGCATAGGTGGGCACCATCGGGATGGTCTGGCCCGGGCGCACGGTGACGGTGAGGGTGTCGCTCACCACCGCCGTTTCATAGGTCATCCCCAACTCCTCGCTGCGATACCGGCCGGCGAACGCCGCCAACTGCTGCGACGTGGGCCTCCACCGCTCGCGGCCGGCGAACGTGTACCTCACGGTATCGCCGTCCGCCATGAGAATCCGGATCCCCGCGGGCATGCCGTCCGGCCCGGTGTCGAACAGCCAGCGCGGGCCACCGCGGTTCCAGAACGATCCGTCGGGCAGGCCGCGGAACCGGTCGCGCATCTGTGCCGTGACGATCAGCGGGCCGCCGAACCGCGCGTTCCGATACACCCCCAGATACCCCGCGAACGCCGCCGGGTCCACGGCCGTGGTGTCGAGCACGGGTGCCGGCGGGAAGCTCGTCACGAGGGCATCCACCAGCGCATGCGCGTACGCCGAAGGGTTGGTGTTCGCGGCGTTGCACAGCACCGCCACCGACAGGTTGTCCCGGTCCGGATAGCGGGCGAGGAACGTCTGGTAGCCCGCGGTGGACCCACTGTGGGAGACCTCGGGGATGCCGCGGTAGGTCGTGAAGAACAGGCCAAGGGCGTACTCGATCTCCCTTCCGTTGGTGAGCCGCATGCGGCGGCTCATCGAGTCCACCACCGCGGCGCCCAGGGTCCGGTTCGTGAGCGCCTCGTTCCAGCGCAGCAGGTCGCTCACCGTCGTGAGCAGCCCGCCCGGGCCGACGACGTCCTCGAACGGTATGTTCAAGTGCCAGCCGTCGCGGTCGGACGCGTACGCCTGGGCGCGCTCCGGGACGACTTCGGTGAAGTCGTCCCGCCAGGCTGTGCGGGTCATGCCAAGGGGCCGGAACAGGCGCTCCTGCGAGAATGCGTCGAACGACATGCCGCTCACGCGCTCCACGATCGCGTGCAGCAGGCCGTATCCCGAGTTGGTGTACGAGTAGTAGTCGCCCACCGGGTAGTTGAGCGCGCGCTGGCGGGTGACCACGTCCAGCAGGTCGGCCTGGGTGTGGCGCCGGCTGCCGCGGGGCCATCCCTGGGCCTGTACGAGCGCGCTCCACTCCCGGAGCCCGCTCGTGTGCGTGAGCAGGTGGCGGATGGTGATCGGGCGGTCGAATTCGGGCAGCTCTGGCACGTACTTCCGCGCCGGGTCGTCGAGGCTCAGCTTGCCGTCCACCACCAGCATCATCGTGGCCGCGGCCGTGAACTGCTTGGCCACCGATCCGGACTCGAAGATCGTCTCGGCGGTGTTCGCCACGCCCGCCTCGAGATTGGCCATCCCGTAGCCGCGTGTGAGCAGGACCTTCCCGCCACGGGCGACGCCCACGGCACACCCGGGCGCATGCGTCGTGTTCCGGTCGCGGAACACGCTGTCGGCGAGACGGGAGATGTCGGGTTGCTGGGCGACGAGGAGCGTGGGGAGGGTGAGGAGCAGCGCGGCGCGGAGCATGGGGCCTCCGGGGGAAGGCAGGGTGAAGCAGATCCGTGAAGCGTGAAACGTGAGGCGTGAAACGACCAGCTTGTAGTTCGTTTCCCGTTTCACGTGCTCCAGCTCGGGAAGATCAGACTCATGCAGCTCCCTCCCGCCTCGGCCTTCTGGAGTTCCGTGAGCGACACGACGCGCACCACGAACCCGCGCTGCTCGATGCGCGCGCGGGTCCTGGGGAATCCGTCCGCCATGACGACCGTGTCCCCCACGCGGAGCGTGTTGGCCCCGCGGGGCTCCGCCGGGTCCACCGAGAGGACGTCGAGGCCGGTGAACGCCGCGGGCTCGATCCAGTCCGGATTCGCGAGCAGCACGCCGCGTCCCAGGTGGGAGCACGCCGACTTGAGGTGCAGGCAGCCCGTGACCCGCACCGGGCGCACCGTGCAGCCGAAGGGCGCCACGTGGCCTGCCAGTTGTTCGACGCCCGCGGCGTTGGTCCGGGAGGACCGCCCCACGTACAGGGTGCGCCCGACCCGCAGGACGTCGCCGCCGTCGAGCGTCGCCGGCGGAGTCAGCCACGCGAGCGCGCGGAACGGAGACAACGCGGCGGCGACCGTCTTCACTTCCGGCTCCCGGCTCCGGGCGCCGGGAATGGTCATCACCGCCACCTCGTCGAGCACGACGGCGACGTCCTCCACGAACACGGCATCGGGCAGGTCGGGCGCGGGATGCAGCGCGAGGACGCGGGCGCCGAGGTCCCGAAGCAGGGCGGCGTACGCGGCGTGCTGCGCCCGGGCGCGCGCCAGATCGATGGGCTCGCGGGTCAGGTGCGTCAACTCGCACCGGGCCAGGGCGTCGCTCGGCGGGCGGACGATCGCGACGATCGGGCGCGTCCCGTGTCCGGACGGTTCGGTGCTCACGGGAAGAGATGCCGGCGGAACGCCTGCCTGAGCAGGGACTGGAAGTGGTGCACGCCGGTTTCCATGTCCGCGGAGAAGCGCCCGCGGTCATAGATCCCGGACTCGAGGCCCTCCTGCACCCGCTCGCAGATCTCGATGTCCTCGGCCTGCACGGCGTCGGAGAACCGGGCGTCATCGTCGATCACCCTTCGCGCCGCGTCCGAGTCCGTGTCGGCGTAGCAGTAGCGAAACTCGATCCGGCAGCGATCGGGGCCGAGCGGCACCACGACATTGGACTGGAGCCGGCCGGGCAGGATGTTGAGCATCATGTTGGGAAAGACGAAGTAGTAGAGCGCCTCCCCCTGCGACACGCCGTACGGCGTGTCCTTCCCGGACAGCGGTCCCACCTGGAGCGAGTACCAGTCGTGGATCTCCGTGCGGTATGCCTGGAAGTCGTACAGGCTGTACAGCTCCGGGTGGACGTGGGGGACGTGATAGCCCTCCAGGTAGTTGTCCACGTACACCTTCCAGTTGCACCGCGCCTCGTAATCCACCCGGCCGGTGAAGCGCAGCGCATCGAGGCGGGTGGGGCCCAGACGATCGGCGACGCCCGTCAGGAACGTCTCGACCGGTTCCGGCCCGTCGTCGAGGCGGACGAACACGAGGCCCTGCCACACGGCCGCGCGGACGGGGACGAGTCCGTAGTCCCGCTTGTCGAACAGCTCGGTCCGGTTGAAGTGCGGCACGCCGCGCAGCATGCCGTCGAGCCGGTAGGTCCAGCCATGGTAGCGGCACTTGAGCACGTCCGCGTGGCCGTCCCTGAGCGCGAGCGGACCGCCGCGATGCCGGCACACGTTATAGAAGCCGTGCAGGCCCCCGCCACCGGCGCGCACCACGATCACCGGCTTGCCCGCCACGGTCGCGGTCACGTGGTCGCCCGGCTCGCGCAGCTGGCTCGCGTGCGCCACGTGCTGCCAGGTGCGCCCGAACACCGCGTCGCGCTCGAGCGTCAGGAACGCGGGATCGTGGTACCAGCGGGCGGGATTGGTCTCCGCGCGCTCGACCGGGAAGACCTCCAAATCCTGCGGAGTCAGGAGCGGCGGAGGGGCATCAGAGGGACGCGGCATCAGTTTCCCCCCGCGGCCTCCTTCAGCAGGTTCCGCGCGATCACGAGCCGCTGGATCTGGTTCGTGCCCTCGTAGATCTGCGTGATCTTGGCGTCGCGCATGTACTTCTCGATCGGGAAGTCCTTGCAGTAGCCGTAGCCGCCGAACAGCTGCACGCAGTCGGTGGTGACCCGCATCGCGACGTCGGTGGCCATCAGCTTGCACATCGCGGACACCTTGGTGATGTGCTTGTGGCCGCTGTCGATCACGCGCGCCGCGTGATGCACGAGCTGGCGCGCCGCCTCGACCTGCGTCGCCATGTCGGCCAGCATCCACTGGACGCCCTGGAACGAGCTGACCGACTGGCCGAACTGCTGGCGGTCGTGCGTGTACTGCATGGTGAGGTCGAGCGCCCCCTGCGCGAGCCCCACAGCCTGCGCGGCCACGCCGGGGCGGGCGCGGTCGAGGGTGAGCATCGCGTGCTTGAACCCATGCCCCTCCTGCCCGCCGAGCAGGTTGGCGGCCGGCACCCGGCAGTTCTCGAGGTGGATCTCCACCACCGGGACGCAGCGGATCCCCATCTTGTCTTCGTGCTTGCCCACCCGGTATCCCGGCGTGTCCTTCTCCACCACGAACGCGGAGATGCCGCGGGCGCCGCGGCCAGGCTCGGTCACCGCGAAGATCGTGTTGTAGGAGGCCACCGCGCCTCCGGTGTTCCATTTCTTCTCGCCGTTCAGCAGGTAGCCGTCGCCGCTCTTCTCCGCCCGGGTGGTCATGGAGCCCGCGTCCGAGCCGGATTCCTTTTCCGACAGTCCGAAGGAGATCAGCTTGTCGCCGGCCGCAATGCCGGGGAGCCAGCGCTCCTGCTGCTCCTTCGTGCCGCCCAGGATGATCGGGAACGACCCGAGGGCGTTGACGGCGTAGCCCACGCCCATGCCCCCGCACGCGCGGGAGAACTCCTCCACCACCACGCAGAGGTCGAGGACGCCGCCGCCCATCCCGCCGAATTCCTTCGGGACCCAGACCCCGGAGAGCCCGGCCTCCTTGATGGCGCGCTGCACCTCCCACGGGAACGTCTGCTCGGCGTCATGCTTGGCGGCGACGGGGCGCATCACCGTCTCGGCCAGCTCGCGGGCCCGCCGCTGGAGGTCGATCTGCATCGGCGTGTAGAGCGCTTCGATCATCGTACGTCCTCGTGCTGTGGGGAGCGGCGAAAGATGACGGTGGAACCTATCGCGCCAGACCACAGCGGGCGACCGGTGTCGCGGCCCTTCATGAAGGGGTCTTCAGAAGACGCGCAGCGTGCTCCCTGTTGACCTCGCACTGTGCCGGGCCGCATCTTCGCGGAGTCTTTTCCGGCTTCGTCACCGATGCGCTTCGATCCCCAGCCCAACGGCACCGCTCGCGGTCGCCACTCCGTGCCGCCCGTGGGCGTGCTCGTGCTTGCCGCGTGCCTGGGCGCGGTTCCAGGTACCGCGCATCTCGCGGCTCAGGCCACGCCGACCCCGGCGCAGAGTATCTCGGCAGGATCCCGAGTGTACGGCGCCAAGGGGTGTGGCGAGTGTCATGCCGTCAGCGGCATCGGCGGAACGATCGGACCGGACTTTGCGAAACTGGGAAGCCGGTCCCAGTTCGACATCGCGGCGGCGATGTGGAGCCACCTGCCGCAGATGGCGGCCCGGTTCGCCGCGACCGGTGCCACACCCCCTCGGCTGGAATCGTGGGAGGCGGCGGATCTGCTGGCGTTCCTGTTCTGGGCTGCGTCCGCGACTCCGGCGGGGGATCCCGCGACGGGGCGGCGGCTCTTTGCCGAACGTGGGTGCATCGTCTGCCACCAGGTGGAGAACGTGGGTGGCGTTCTGGGTCCGGCGCTCGACGGAGCGGCCTCCCGGCTCGCCGCGATCGACCTGGCCGCGGCTCTGTGGAACCACGCCGGCGCCATGAGCGAGGAGATGCTGGCCCGTGGGGTTGCCCGGCCGGTGCTGAGCGGCACCGACATCCGGCACCTGGTGGCGTATTTCGGGGCAGGCGTCCCCGGGTTGGCGCAGGCGCGTGTGAACGTGCTGTCCGGAGATCCCGAGTCTGGCCGGGCGCTGTTTCAAGAGCGTGGATGCGTCCGGTGCCATCAGGGGGGCGCCGGCCAGGCCGCGCCCAACCTCCTGGCGGCCGCGGAGCGGGACCCCATGGCATTCGCAGCCGCGATGTGGAACAAGAGCCCACGGATGATGGCCGCCATGCGCGCGGCGGATGTCGCCGTGCCGCGGCTGCGCGGCGAGGAGATGGCGGATCTCACGGCGTACCTCGGTACCCTCCGGTATCTCAGCGGGACAGGCGGTGCCGCACGCGGGGTGGAGGCTGCGCGGGCGGGCGGGTGCACCGGGTGCCACACGATCCAGGGGCGCGGAACCGGTCCGGGGGGGGCTCTCGATCGCATGCCGCACGTTGGGACGCGAGCCGCGGTGATCGCAGCCTTGTGGAACCACATCAGGCTGCCTGCGACGACGATTCAGGCCCGGCGACAGTCCCTTTCACCCGAACAGGTGGCGGATCTGGTGGCCTTCTTCGAAACACGGGGAGCGGAGCGATGAAGCGTGGGGCGGTGATATCGGGCCTGGTGCTGTCGCTGGTGGTCTGCGGTCAGCCAAATGCCGTGCGCGCCCAGACCCCGTCAGACAGTGTCGCGCGCGACATGTGCGCTTCCTGCCACGAAGCGCTACCGATGGAGCGACTCTCGCAGCCGGTCACGCGCTATCAAGCGGACGATATTCACGCCCAGCGTGGCCTCGGGTGCGTGAGCTGCCACGGCGGCGACCCGTCGGCGCCGGGCTTCGCGAGCATGGATCCCCGGAAGGGGTTCGTCGGGCGGCCGGTCGGCCGCCAGGTGGTCCAGGTCTGCGGGCGGTGTCACGCCGATGCCGCCTTCATGCGCCAGTACAACCCGGCACTGCGCGTGGACCAGGTGACCGAGTACTCGGCGTCGATTCATGGACAGCGTCTATTCGGGATGGGCGATGAGAAGGTGGCGACGTGCAGCAGCTGCCACACGCCGCACCAGATCCAGCCCCCCAGTGACGCGCGATCGTCGGTGGCGCCGGAGAACGTCGCGACGACCTGCGGCCACTGCCACGGCGACTCGACCTACATGCAGGAGTACGGCATTCCGACGGATCAGCTGGACCGGTACCGGGAGAGCGCGCACTGGGCGGCGCTCTCCGTCGAGCATGACCGGTCGGCCCCGACCTGCAACGACTGCCACGGCAATCACGGAGCGGCCCCCCCGGGAGTCGACTGGGTGGGCAACGTCTGCGGGCAGTGCCATTCGGTGATGGCGGGCTACTTCGCGGCGAGCTTCCACTCGCGCGTGTTCACGGCGATGGGCATGCCGGGCTGTGCCGCGTGCCACGGGAACCACGCGGTGGCCCGGACGTCGGACACGCTGCTGGGGCTGGGTGAGGGTGCGGTCTGCGCTCGCTGTCACGTCGAGGGCGCGGGCGGCGGGATCGTGGCTGCGGCGATGCGGACGGCCATCGACTCGCTGACGAAGGACTTCGCGCTGGCAGACTCGCTGCTCGGCGAGGCAGAGAGGGCGGGTATGGAGGTCAGCCAGCCGCAGGTGGATCTGACGAACGCCCAGACGTCCCTGCTCCAGGCGCGAACGGCGATCCATGCCTTCTCGCTCGACTCGGTCCAGCACCATGTTGACGAGGGACTCGTGGTCACGGGCTCGTCCATCAAGCGCGGGCTCGCGGCGCTGGACGACCTCCGGTTCCGCCGCGTCGGCCTGGGTGTTTCCACGGCGGTCATCGTGCTGCTCATCGGCGGCCTGATTCTCAGGATTCGGCAGCTGGAGAGCGGGACATGACCTCCAGCCCGGTGCTTCAACCACCCGCGGGAGACCCCACATGACGCACCCGCCACGTTCCGGCCCGCCGACCCGGCGGACGTTCCTGGACTGGCTGCTCAGTCGGACGCTCACGACATGGATCCTGAGCACCAGCGCCGGTGGGCTCATCGTCGCGGTGTTTTATCCGGTGGCTCGATACGTCGTCCCGCCGCCAAGCGCGGAATCCGCCGCCTCGTCCGTCACGCTGCCCTTCACCCCGGCGGACATCGAGCCGAACTCGGCAAGGGTCTTCAAGTTCGGAAACCAGCCGGGGATTCTCGTGCGAACCCCCACCGGCGAACTGCGCGCCTTCTCGGCGGCGTGCACGCACCTGGGGTGCATCGTGCAGCACCGGCCGGATCTCGGGCACCTGTGGTGCGCGTGCCATAACGGCCACTTCGACCTCAACGGCATCAACATCCAGGGGCCCCCGCCGCGGCCGTTGGAGGCCTTCACCGTGAACGTTCGCGGCGATCAGATCGTCGTCAGTCGAGGGACCTGAGGATGCCACCACTGCGAGGGAAGCTGGAAGCGGTCTGGACCTGGCTCGACGACCGGCTCGGACTCGCGCCGATCGGCGAGCTCGCCAGGAAGAAGAAGGTCCCGGTCCACCGCCATACCCTCTGGTACTACCTCGGAGGGATGACGCTCTTCCTCTTCATGGTGCAGGTCGGGACGGGCATCCTCCTGCTCATCTACTACCGCCCGAGCGCCGAAGAGGCCTACGAGTCGATCCAGTTCCTGATGGCGGAGGTGCAGTTCGGCTGGCTGGTCCGGTCGATCCACCACTGGGCCGCGAACCTCATGATCGTGGCGCTGTTCCTCCACCTGTTCAGCGTTCTGCTCCTCAAGGCATACGCCAAGCCCCGGGAGCTCACCTGGCTCTCCGGATTCGTGCTGTTCGCGCTTTCGCTGACGTTCGGATTCACGGGGTACCTCCTGCCCTGGAACGAGCTGGCGTATTTCGCGACCCGTGTGGGAACGCAGATCATCGCGGTCGTCCCGGTCGTCGGGGAGTCCATGCTGCGCGTGCTCCGTGGCGGAGACGATGTCACCGGCGCCACGCTGACGCGCTTCTATGCGGTGCACGTGGCCATCCTGCCGGCCATCGCGATGGTGATGCTCGGGCTGCATCTGTACCTCGTGCAGCGGCACGGGATGAGCACGCCCCGCTCCGTCGAGCAGTCCAGCGGCGCGAAGCGCTCGATGCCGTTCTTTCCGAACTTCTTCCTCCGCGACCTGGTCGGATGGCTGACGGCGCTGGCCGTGCTGGCGGCTCTCGCCGCCTTCATGCCGGCCCACCTCGGGGAGAAGGCCGATCCGTTCGCGTCGGCGCCGGCGGGGATCAAGCCCGAGTGGTACTTCATGTTCATGTTCCAGACGCTGAAGTACCTGCCGGCGCACATCCTCGTGTTCGAGGGAGAGGTGGTGGGCATCCTGGCCTTCGGCATCGGGGGAGTGTTCCTCGCCCTGATCCCGTTCGTGGACCGGCGCGCATCGCGCGGCGAGGCCAGTCCGCTGATCACCTGGATCGGCCTCGGGATCATCGCCTTCATCATCGTGCTGACCATTCTCGGGTACGCCGCGAACCCGACGGCGTAGGCTCTGACCGGAAGGGAACGGTCAGATGGCGGAGCGAGGGAAGGGGCGGCTCGTTGGCCGCCCCTTTTTCGTCGCGCCGTCCGTCATCGCGACGATCACGTCGCTGCGACGTCGTCCTGCGGCACGCGGTCCGGCCATGGCGGCAGGAGCTTCGCCAGCACCCACAGGATGACGAAGGGCAGGGCCAGCAGCACCATGGTCATGGCCAGTCCCTCGATGCCCAGGAGCTGGACCTTGTAGACCGTGAGCCCCCGCAGGCTCTTCGAGAAGAGCTGGCCACCGATCACCACGTTCCACCGGATGCTGAAAATCCCGATCTGCACGAAGACGGCGGCAACGAGATAGATCAGCTGCCGGAGCTCGGGCGGGATACGGAGGAACCCGCCCTTTCGCAACGCGGGAGACGCAAACCCGAGCGCGACGAGCGGGATCAGCGTCCCGATCAGCAGTTGCAGCACGATGAGACTGATGAACAACCGGTTCTGGACGAGCTGGGCCAGAATGTCGATGGACTCCTCGGCCTCGTACAGGCGGTGGATGAAGTCGAGCGATTCGAGCGAGGCGTCCACGATCAGCGCGTAGAACAGGAACTGGGCGAGCTTGTCGAGGCATGCCATGTCGATCTTCCGCCACCGCAGCATCGTCGTCAGCATGTAGATGACGAGGACGAGGGCGATCCCCGACACGATGGCGGAGAACAGGAACACGACCGGCATCAGTACGCTGCTCCACCACGGATTCGCCTTCACGGACCCGAAGATGAAACCCACGTAGCCGTGCAGCAGGAAGGCCGACGGGATGCCGATCACGGTGATCCAGCGTCCGGCGCTGTCGTCGAACGCGAGGGTCCGGGGCGAGAGGTCGGTGGCCCCGAGCGTGAGCCCATAGTAGATCCAGCGCCTGATGCCCGTGGACTGCCGGGCCCAGATCACGATGTCCCGCCGGTAGTCGAACCAGATCTCGAGCAGCAGCACCACCATCAGGTACCACGCGTAGACGAACCCGAACATGGCCATGGCCGACCGCTTGTTCGGCGTCAGGAACATCTCGAAGGCGCGCTCCGGATGGCCGAGATGGGCCATGAGCGGCAGGGGGGCGACGATCAGGAACGCGAGGGCGGTCAGGAGGGCGAGCCGGTACGTCGGCTGAACCTCCCTGACGTTGAACACGCGCTCGAGCGAGGCCAGGATGAACGCGCCCGCCACGAGCCCCGTGAGGTACGGGTACAGCACGATGAGCAGGCTCCACTGGAGCTCGAACTCGTTCGGGTAGATGTAGCCCTGCACGCTATCTCACCTCGTAGTCGAGGTTGGCGTAGTAGGCTTTCGGTTTCGTGTTCAGGTTGGGCTTCAGCACCTGCAGGTCGTTGAATCGCATGAAGCGCGCGAGCGGCGTGGCGCGGTTCTCGAGCTCGCCGAACACCCGTGCCCCCGTGGGGCACGCCTCGACGCAGGCGGGGACCAGGCCTTTCGTGATGCGGTGATAGCAGAACGTGCACTTGCCTGCGACGCGCTTCTCGGGATGGAGGTACCGCGCCCCGTACGGGCAGGCCTGGATGCAGTACCGGCAGCCGACGCAGTAGTCCTCGTCCACCAGGACCACGCCGTCCTGACTGACGAAGGTCGCTCCCACCGGACATACCTGCACGCAGGGTGGGTTCTCGCAGTGGTTGCACAGCTTGGGGACGAAGAAGGTGCGGAGCACGGTGCCGGCGTTCTCGATGCCCGCGAAGCCATCGAGCCCGCCGTTCGGGCTCTCCACCTCGACACTGCCGTCGGTGCGGAGGATGTAGCGCTCGATCCAGGTGTTGAAGTAGTGAGGCTCCAGCGGAACGTCGTTCTCGGTCTTGCAGGCGGCGACGCAACGTGCGCACCCGATGCACTTGTTCACGTCGAGGCCGATGCCGTAGTAGTGCTCCGACGCGTCGTAGGGCCCGTCGTCCTGGGCCGCCAGCCGCGGCAGGCGGACGGCGCCCAGCAGGATCGGGGAGCCCGCCGCCGCCGCCGCGGCGAGGAGGTTGGCGAGGAAGGCGCGCCGGTCCACCCGCACCTCCTTCGGGGGCTCCGCCTCGCGCGGCCAGGAATCCGGCATGTCGTGCGCGTCGGGCATCAATTGGCCTCGGGATAATGCGGGTAGTGACACTGCCAGCACACATAGGACTGGTTGTGCGTCCGCAGGTCTACCTGGGGAGCGCCGGTATCCGGACTGCCATGGCACTGTCCGCAGAACGCGCGGGTCGTGGGCTTGGTGGGGCGGATCGCGCGGGGGTTCGTCCGATGCTCGACCGGTGTCTCGTGGCAGGTCTCGCACGCGAGCGCCGCGTGGCGGGACACCGCCTTCTGGCGGGCAAACTGGCCGTGGCACGCGCTGCAGTCCTGCGGCGCGACCGGCGGCTCGGGCGTGTGCGGGCGATGGCAGCCGATACACGGCATGCGCGGGTTGTGCATCACCGTGTCGATCTGCGCAAAGCCGAGCGGCCGCGAGGGATTGAAGGCGTGGCAGCGTTCGCACAGCGCGCGGTCGCGTGAAATCACGGGCTTCGTATCGAGCGGGGCGGCGACGTGCGCCGCCGCCGGCCCGTGGCAGACCTCGCAGCTCACGCCGGCATGGTTACCACCGGCGTGCTGCTCCACCACCGGTGAATGACACGCGGCGCACGCCCGGCGCCCGGCGTACTTCACCGGCCGTGCGGCGATCGAGTCCACCGCGACCGCCCGGTAATGTCCCAATTCACCGAAGGTCGGCGGTGTGAGCACGCGCCGTGCGACGATCAGGGCGGCGATCACGACCGCGAAGACCGCGAGCAGCCGCGGGACCTGCTGGGGCATGGGGCAAGCCTCGATACATGGAGGACGCCTGCTACCCCCCCAATTCCGCGTTCCGCGATCCTGCTGTCAGTGAAGGTTTCGTGAAGGGTAATTCACATCGTACGTTCGTTCGGAGCCCGCCCGGTGGCCCCCGAGCCGGCCTTGGCGGCGGCCCGGGCGTTGGCCCGGCCGAGCAGATAGCCGTTCACCCCCCAGGCCGCGGCCGTGCCGGCTCCGAGCAGGGCGAGGTTGGCCGCCGACATGCCCGCGCCGCTGAGCGCGGAATCGACCTGGGCGACGAGCGCGTCGCCGCCGCGGTAGACGGGCACATCGATCGCGTTCTTCGCCTTGTACTTGGTCTCGGTGTCGACGCGGGAGAACAGCATCTCCCGGCCCGGACGGATGAACGCGTACTCCCCGACGCGGCGGGCGATCATCACCGCGGCGAACACGGGGAACGTGTGCAGTCCGGCGAGCATCAGGAACCCGCAGACCATGACCAGCGGAACGATGGTCAGCAGGGCGCCGACGCCCCAGCGCGACGCGAGGCGGCCGGTCACGAGCACCTGGGAGAGGATCGTCAGGGTCTGCACCGTGTAGTCCAGGCGGCTGAACACCTGCGTGCGGACTTCCCGGTCGGGGAACGTCGCCGACACGATGCGGAGTTGCTCGAAGTACAGGAACGTGTTGACCGATGCCAGCAGCACGACGAATATGGCGATGCCGATGAGATAGGGGGACTTGAAGATCAGGGTGAAGCCGGCGAACGGGTTGCCTCCCATGGGACGGTCCGCCAGCGGACTCCCGCCCTGTCCACCCCATTGCCTGGTCCGCCCGAGGCGGATCAGCAGGCGCTGGAGGATGATGGCGCAGACGAAGAGGCCCGCCCCGAGGAACAGGATCCCGGAGTTGCCGACGAAGCGGACGGTCAGGTCGGTCAGGAGCGGACCGCCAAGTGCGCCCGCGGTGCCCCCCGCGGCGATCACGCCGAACAGCCGCTTCGTCTGATCCACGTCAAAGAGCTCGAGCAGGAAGCTCCAGAACACGGAGACCACGAACAGATTGAGCACGCTGATGAAGACGAAGAAGAACTGGGCCGCGACGATGCTCGAGTCCGACGCCCGGAAGATCACGCCCACCGACGCGAGCGCGAAGGCCACGAAGCCGTAGACCCAGGGCAGGAAAGTGCTGCGCCGGAACCGGGCGCACAGCGTGCCGTAGATCGGCACGATCGCGAGGGAGGCGATCCACGTGCCCACGAACAGGTCGGCGGTTCGCTCGGGACCCAGGATCGTGCCGACCGTCTCGCGGACCGGTCGAACGGCGAAGTATCCGCCCAGCACGCAGAAGAAGAGGAAGAACGCGGTGACGACCGCGGCGGTCTCGGTCGGCTCGACCTTCGCGGCGCGCTGGAGCAGGCGTGTCAGGAGGGGCGGGCGCTCGCTGGACATGGTCCCCCTAGGGAAGCGCTTCGTCGGCGACGCGCGCGGCCTCCGCCGCCCGGTACGCGCGGAGGCGCTCGGCGTACTCGGGCCGCTTGCGCCCGAGGATGGCCACGGCCAGGTACCCCGCGTTGCGGGCGCCGGACTCACCGATGGCCATGGTGGCGACCGGCACCCCGCTCGGCATCTGGACCATGGAGAGCAGCGCGTCGAGCCCTGAGAGCGCCTGGCCCGCGACGGGCACCCCGATCACCGGAAGCACCGTGAGCGCGGCGACCATGCCCGGCAGGTGAGCGGCGCCGCCGGCGCCGGCAATGATCACCTCGAGGCCGCGGCCTTCCGCCAACTCGGCGTACTCGCGTGCGAGCTGCGGCGTGCGATGGGCCGACACGACCTTCCGCTCGTGCGGCACCTTGAGCGTCTCGAGCACTTCGACTGCCCGCTGAAGCGTCGGCCAGTCCGACCGGCTGCCCATGATCACGCCCACCAGGGGGGCATCGCTCTGCGGCATCCTCATCGCGTTTCCCGGCGTCAGAGCAGGCCGGACTTGGCCGCCGCCCAGAGCTTGTAGAGGCGGTCGAAGCCGTCCTGCAGCATGTCCACCTGTTGCGGCGTGGGCTGCGCGCGCGCCGCCACGAGCAGCTCCTCACAGAGCCGCGGCATCTCGGTGCGCCCCTGGCGCGCCGAGCCGTCGCGGATCCGGCTGAGCAGATCGGCCACCCGCTCGCGCGTCGCCGTGTCGCCGGGCACCTGCCACAGGAACGCGACGGCGTCCTTGCCGGCGGTGATGGCAGTCCCCAGCTCGTCGAGCAGCGGCTCGGTGCGGCGGCGGGGGGGCTTGGGTTCGTCCATGGAGTCCATCCTGGGTGGCCGGCCGTCCGCTGCCCGGCGCGGCCGTGATTGGGAATGGCGCTAAGCCTAGACCCGACGGGCGCGCGGCGCTAGCGGACCACGACGAGCCCCACGACGGAACCGAACTCATCCGCCTGCGGCGTGGCGCCGCGCGGCACGCTCCACGGACCGCCGTCTATCCGGACGTTGAGACGGTAGACGCCGGGAGCGAGCGTGAGGTCGAGCCGCCACGTGTCCCGTCCGGTCGGCTGCAGCAGTACCGGCTGCCAATCCGTGAAGTCGGCGGCCAGCTCCACCGACGCCGCGCGCGGCGCGTGAATCGTGATGACGCGGACTCCGAGCGCGGCCGACACGAGGCGCAGCTCCGGCGCGTCCGCGGGGATGAGGCTCGGCAGGCGCACGGTTGCCCGAAGCCGCTCGTCGGGTGGGGTGACGGCGGAGCGCCTCGGCCAGAGACTCACCCGGAAGCCGCCGCTGATCCACCGGC
>Ga0105095_10000926_pt1 | contig 14817 bp, 8 predicted proteins | sample PPLLak2March2015_2_FD_79180 | JGI IMG/M metagenome (GOLD analysis project Ga0105095, IMG submission 79180) | Freshwater sediment microbial communities from Prairie Pothole Lake near Jamestown, North Dakota, USA - PPLs Lake P8 Core (3) Depth... | ecosystem: Environmental > Aquatic > Freshwater >... | reverse complement strand
CAATTTCACAGGTCTGATTACCCTCCCATTCCTTCAAATGGAGAAACGGTTCGAATTAAGGAAAAAACCCCTTGGTTATCTGGGTTCCTTCTTCGTCGGCATCATATTCGCAGCAGGCTGGACACCTTGTATCGGGCCGATCCTCTCCACCATTCTCATCTATGCCAGTACTGCTAACAACTTTTATGCGGGGATTTTGCTTCTCTCCATCTATTCCATGGGGCTGGGACTCCCTTTCTTCCTCTCGTCTCTGGCCTTTAATTCGTTCCTGTCGACTTTTGAGAAGATGAAACGATATATGAGAGTCATCACCCTCGTGAGTGGTCTTTTCCTAATTGCCATTGGAATTCTCATGCTGACAGACACCTTCCAAGAGATCAATCACTACCTCAACTCGCTGGCTAATCCCTAACCCCGGCTATGCCGGGAAACTCGAAATCCGAATATCGAAATCCGAAACATTATCTGAATTGAAATGACGGAATTTTTAAAACACGGAGGGAACTTTTCGTTTCGAACATTATGGTTTTGAACATTTGAATTTGTCTCGAGTTTCGGATTTCGTGCTTCGGATTTTATTGTCTAATGCTCATCAGGGTGAAGATTCCAGCAAGACCGAAGAGCAGGGTAGGAGTCCAGGAGGAAAGCAGGGGAGAGAGGACACCCGATTTTCCAAAGGAGAGAAAAATATAAAAGGTCACCCCGTAGGCAAAACCGATCAAGACGCTGATCCCGATGCTCAATGCCACCCCTCCTGACCTTCCGGTCTTCAAAGCAAAAGGAATGCCAATTAAAACCATGATGAGGTTCAAGAGGGGGTAGGAATATTTCGAATAGAGGTCCACAAGATATCGGGTTGCGTCATAGCCAGACGTTTGGATCTTTTGAATGTAGTTACGAAGTTCTGTGTAACTCATTTCTGTGGATTTCCTTTCAATCGTCTGGAAAGAATCCCAATGTTCCTGAAGGGCATATTCCATTTCTTCAAAGCGGGTCGTCCGAATCGAGCCGCTTTCATCAAAATCCCTGACCGCTCCATCAGAGAGCCACCATTTCCCGTCTGCCCATTTCACCTCGCGGGCATCGATCCTTTGGACGCAACGAAATTGATTATCGAATTGATAGAGGGTGAACCCTTTCAATATCTTTTTTTCTGGGTCGAGCAATTGGATATTGAAGATGCGGTGATCACTGTGATACCAGATTTTATAATTCTTGAAGAAACTGGAAGGCCTTTCCCGGCGCACCTCAACATCCAGCAAATATCGACCCCTCTGATTGGTCAATGGAACCAGATGCTCATTTCCTAAGAAGGAAATGAAACTCATGAGAAAGGCGATGAAGAGCAAGGGAATGGTGATTCGATAAAGACTGATCCCACCGGCTTTCATCGCCGTAATCTCACTATGGCGGGAGAGCATGCCAAGGGTGAGAAGGGTCGCGAGGAGAACCGCATAGGGAAGGGTCCATTGAAAGGCCACCTCCGGGATTTTGTAGAGGAGGTATTCGAAGATGAGAGGAAAAGGTGCTCGATACTTGATGAACGTATCCACCCTTTGAAAGAAAAGGACGATAACATAAATGAGGATCAGGCTGCTCAGCGTGAGGCCGAAAATCTTCAAATATTCCCGGACGACATACTGCTGAATGGTCCCGTGGTTTTCAAGCATCTTTAAAAGGTCCTTTCCATTTCCGTTGAATCAGATCGAACACTTCCGTCAGCCAGACCATCGGTTTGAAAGGAGATTCCTTCGCCGTTTTGATCAAAAGGTAGATGCCGAACCCTCCGAAAATAGCATTGGGGGCCCAACCGGCCAAATAGGGAGGGATCGTACGTCTGAGAGCCAGAATCTCTGAGCCCGTCAGGGAAATGTAGTAAGCCAACAGGAGGAAAATGCTGAAAACGAAACCGAACGATCTTCCAGAACGCCGGGGTTGAATGCCCAGGGGGACTCCGATTAAACCGAAAACGACACAAGCAAAAGGAATGGCATAACGCTTATGGAGTTCGACCTGCTGAGGCGTCGAATCCTCTCCAGAACCCTTTTTCTTCTCAATCTTCTCTTTGATATCGTCAACGGACAACTCATGATCCTGCAGTCTTCTCCCCCTGGCGCCCAAGGCTTTGGCCAGTTCGAGCTTCAGATCATAAGCATCAAACTTTATTTTCTGATAGACATCCGCCCGCGAATCGAAACGGTGGATGTCTCCATCGAAGAGCCTCAAAATCACTTCCTGAGATTTGGGATTGGAAGACAAAAAACCCTCTCTGGCAAAGATCGTATTGGTCTTCCCTTGGTCTCGCTCGTCATAGATCAGGATCCCCTCCATTGTTTTCCCTTGGATGGGAACTTTCTCGACATAGACCACTAGGCCGTCGAACAGGTCATTAAAAACGCGTTCCTTGATCTCTATATCAGCCTTAGACTGGGCGATCTTATAAAGGGTGGTTCTAAACCCGCGGTTTCCCCAAGGGAGCCCATAAAAGACACAAAGCGTAGTGAGGAGGTAAGCAGCAATGGAGAAAATGGAGACGGGTAGAAAGAGTTGATATAAACTTAATCCAGAAGCTTTAAAAGCTGTAATCTCACTATCTCCAGATAACCTCCCGAAGGAGATCAGGGTGCTTAGGAGAACCGACATGGGAATCGTAAAGGTGAGAAAAGAAGGGGAGAGATAGAGAAGAAGCATCAGGATATCAGAAAGGGAGACGCCCCTGGTCACAATCATCTCAATGAGTTTGAGGATTTTATCCATCAGAAGGATGATGGTAAAGACCATCATGCCAATGAGGAAGATAGGAAGGATTTCCTTGAGGATATAAAGATAGGTGGTTTTTCTCACTTTTTAGATATTCTAAGGGGAACAGTATGTGATGTCAACCCTTCGACAAACTCAGAGTGCACCTTTCGAGCTTTCTGCATGAACATTGGAGATGCTCAGGGTCAATCTCTGCCTACCGGCAGGCAGGCTGAGCCTCGCAGAAGCAGACGGACTAGTTGGGTAGGGGAGGCTTTAGCCTCCCTATTTAAGGCGACTGAAGTCGCCCCTACCCCACAATTTCTAAATCGGGATTTGGGTCGAGCTGAAGGATTGACAAATTTCAATGCTTTAGGGTAAGATTAACAAAGATCGCGGGGTGGAGCAGTCCGGTAGCTCGTCGGGCTCATAACCCGAAGGTCGCTAGTTCAAATCTAGCCCCCGCTACCAAATCATTTCAAGGGGTTGCAGTTTCGGCTGTAACCCCTTTTTCTTTGCTCGTTACCATTAAGTTACCATCACGCCCTGAAAAGACAAAATCCTCTGACTTTTTCGCTCCTCCCTGATAAACCTCTGCCATGAGGTGACCATAGAGATCCATGGTCACCTTGATTGAGGAATGTCCCATTTGGTTTTGGATATACTTCAGGTTGTGGCCTGCAGCAATTAAGATTCTCAAAATTTCAATTTTGGTATTGACAAAAAATGTGTTCCTGATATTAGTAAGTTGTATTCTTAAACCGTAGATACGATTTACCCGATAAAGCTAAACCTTTCGTGAGGAGGGGGCGGAAAGCGGCGGGTCTTTCGAGAAGATGGCCGAGCTGCCGAAGGTCGGACTGGAGGTAGGCTCGACATTTTTATTTTGGAGGAATTGAATAGAAACCAGGGAGGTGGTAAAAAAGGCAATATTATTAGGTGGTTGCGTTGGCATATAGCGTGTGATTAAATACAAAATCCTAACCCTATCGAATCATAAATGGGAGGGAAAAATGTTTACAAACCGAAGATTTGAATATTTTATTACTCCATTTCTTATTCCTATCCTAATAAGTGGAATCATCATTCAGGGTATTCTGCCTACTTTCAGCCATGCTGCCTCCAATATTACTTCAGATGGGACCATGGGGACCTTAATCAACCAAGCTGGAGCCACCTATAACATTGATGGAGGCACGATCAAAGGAGCCAATCAATTTCACAGCTTTGGCCTTTTTAGTGTCGGGACGGGAGATACTGCAAGTTTTAATGGACCGAGTGGGATTGCGAATATCATTGGAAGAGTGACGGGGGGACAGCAGTCAATCATCGATGGGATTCTCAAGTCAACGATCTCTGGCGCCAATTTATTTTTGCTCAATCCATATGGTGTTTTATTTGGAAAGAATGCCTCATTGGATGTAAGCGGATCGTTTCATGTAGGCACAGCAGACTATCTTAAATTGTCAGATGGTGGGATTTTTTATTCAAATCCTTTGACGAGTAGCGTCCTAACAACAGCCGCGCCTGCTGCCTTCGGGTTTTTGAGTAATAATCCGGCACCAATTACCATACAAGAGAGCTCCCTCCAAGTCCCTATGAATAAAGCCTTATCACTGGTGGGTGGTGACATACAGATTGATGGTGGGGCCTTGTTAAAAGCCCCCCACGGACAGATTAACATTGCAAGTGTTGCTTCTCCTGGAGAAGTGATTCCTAACCTCCCAGGGCAATTACCGACTCTCGATGTGAGTTCTTTTGCTCACCTGGGCCACATTACCGAATCGGGATCCAATGTCACGGTGAGTAGTATTGAAGGCGCAGGGGTTGCGCTTATCCGGGGTGGCCGGTTGGTCATGGACAATGCTTATATCAACGCCAATAACGATGGGGCTTTGACGGGTAGCTCTCTTGGCATTGACGTTCAATTAGCCGGGGATCTTGTCCTTCTTAATGAGGCCCAAATGCTGACGTATAGCAGTGGAGCAGGACAGGCAGGAGATATTCGAATTAAGGCTGAAAGCGTCGAAATGCTGGGTGGGTCCTTCGTCTATTCCGGTGCATTCAGTACAGGAAATAGCGGTAATATAGAGGTTGCCACCAACAGTTTGACAATCAAAGATGGTGCCTACGTTGGCACCGAGGCATACTCGACAGGGAACTCCGGGAATATTACAGTCAATACGAGTAGTCTGAAGGTGATTGATGGCTGGAGCTTTCTTTTCACAGGAACGTATGGCCCGGGAAAAAGTGGTAAGGTGGAACTCCATGCTGACGACATGGTCTTATCTGGGGGTCCAGCAGGTGGCGCCATAGCAGGTTCCTTTACAGGCGGCCAAGGGAACTGCGGGGACGTGCTAGTTACGGCTAAAAACCTTCAAATTTTGAATGGCAGCGAAATCTCTGCCACGGTCTACTCGGGCAGCTCCGGGAATGGCGGCATCATCGAAGTGGCTGCAGATAGCGTGTTTATCTCCGGTTCGGCTAATCCAAATATTTATACAGGCATATTTGCTAATACATTTGGTGAGGGAAAGGGCGGGACACTTATTTTGACGGCAAATAGTCTAGAGATGACCAATCGTGCCAGTATTCAAGCAGGCAGTTCGGGTACGGGGGACTCTGGAAACATAACGCTGAGGGTTGGCACCTTAGAACTTCTAGATGCATCCTATATTGCGTCCGCTGGTATCTTTGGAAAGGGTCTGGGAAATACTGGGAACATCGAAGTGACCGCAAATCGTGTGTTTATCTCGGGTTTGGACAGTTCAACGCAGCCATTTAGTGGAGACGTCACAGGCATAATTACCAATGCTCGTGAGGGTGATGCCGGAAATGTATATATCGCAACCGATAGCTTGATCTTGACAAATAGAGGGACGATCAGTTCGAGTTCGTATGGGTCAGGTCCTGGCGGAAAAATAGAAATTAATGCTGGCTATGTTGAATTGCTGAATGGGTCCAATATGTTATCCAGTGCCTTCGGCTCAGGGAATGGCGGCAGAATCGAAGTAACGGCAGATAATGTGGTGGTATCTGGCGTACACCCTGAACCTTACACTGACATAACTGGTAACAAATCACTATCTCCTTCTGGCATAGCTTCCCAAGCTGGTCTCATGGGTGGAAGTGCCGGGGATATACAGATAACGACTGACACCTTAAATGTATTAGACGGAGCCAGAATCTCTACCGAAACTTTCGGCCCCGGCCATGGAGGCAGCATCGGAGTAACTGGAAATAATGTGCTCATTTCCGGCGTAAATGTAGCGTTCAGAGAATTTCTAGCTGAAACGGGGATAGATGTGGAAGAAGCCGGTAAACTTGCCAGTGCGGGTATTCTTGCCGGAACAAATAGCAGCTTCTTAGGAGATGGTGCAACTGGAAATGCGGGGAATGTCTCCATCCAAGCGAAGAATCTACAGCTTAGTCACCAAGGCTTAATCTCTACCCGAACAACCGGTCCTGGCGCTGGCGGCAACATTGAATTGACATCAGACCGGGTGACGCTTTCCGAAGGTGCCTTGATCTCTTCTGAAAGTTCGGTCTCTGCCAAGGCTGGTAAAGCTGGGGATATTTTGATCAATGCTTCTGAAATCTTTCAAATCAACAGCAGTTCAGTGACGACGGCTGCTGAACAGGCAAGGGGAGGTGATATTATTCTCAAGGCGACACAGGGTCAACTGACTAATGGGACCCTGATCTCGGCGGAGAGTTCTGGGGCGGGAGATGCTGGGAATGTCGATATTACCACCACGGATTCATTACTGATGAGAGACAGTGCTATTACTACAGAAGCCAAACAAGCTGACGGAGGGAATATCGATATAAGTGCCGGATATATGGTCAACCTGATTCACAGCAAGATCACGGCAAGTGTTGGGGGAGGTCCTGAAACAACCGGGGGCAATATTACTATTGACCCCCACTATGTCATTTTGAATGATAGTCAGATCATTGCAAATGCCTACGAAGGGAAGGGAGGAAATATCCGAATCATTGCAGATGTGTTTCTGGCATCGCCTGAGAGTGTTGTGGATGCTTCTTCGGCGTTGGGGATTGATGGGACAGTGGATATTCAGGCACCCATCCAGAACATCAGTGGAACATTGACACCGATACAGGGGAACTTTTTGAGTACGGAGGCGCTCCTCAGGGATCGTTGTATAGCAAGGATTCGCGGGGAAAGGGTCAGCAGCTTCGTGGTGAGCGGCCGCGACGGTTTGCCCATAAGACCGGGGAATGTTTTGCCGAGCCCAATTTATTAGAAATGACATGACTGTGACCCTGCCTCCCGCAGGCAGGGGTTTTGCGTGTTCACAAGTTATTGAATTTTCATTGTAGGTCATCTTGAACTTTGATCTCCTTTGGTTAGGCAACCAGATATGGTTCGTAAAAAGGCTTTCAAATGACGATGGTTGGGGATGACCTGAGTTATGAAAGGCCAAGATAAAAGATCCTGGTTTCACAGAGCGACAGTAATCTTTTTTGGATTCGTTTTTCTCCTTTTTATTTGTGTTTCGAGCTATGCGCAGGGGACCTTAGGTGATCCCACCGGTCGCTCAGGTGAAGAACCGCAACCCTTACCAAAAGAGATCGTTCCTCTCCCTCCTCCGATTCAAATTCCAGCTCCAGAACCTCCTGAGGAAAAAGTTGTACCGCTCCATATTCCTCGCGTGTTTGTTCGAGAGATCAAGATAACTGGAAATACCGTTTTCACAGATGAAACGCTTAAAGAAGTGACTGCACCTTATGAAAATCGTGAGTTGACGGACACGGATTTGGAGTCACTACGGATTGCCTTGACGATCTTTTACATCAATAAAGGATATATCAATTCAGGAGCTGTCATACCCGACCAGACCATTATTGATGGTACCGTGACGATCCAGATCATTGAGGGCAAACTGTCATCCATAGAAGTGGAAGGGAACAAATGGTTTCGTGACAGATATATTCAGAATCGGATTCGCCTCGGGGGTGGGCCGCCTTTGAACATTTATGCCCTTCAGGAACGATTGCAAATCTTGCAGCAAGATGAACGCATCCAAAAGCTGAATGCTGAGCTCAGACCCGATGTGAAACATGGTGACAGCGTCCTGAAGGTTAAGGTTCAAGATGAGTTTCCCATCAAAGCATTTCTTGAATCCGATAACTACCAATCTCCATCGGTGGGGGCTGAAAGGGGGCGAATTACCCTTACTGATCTCAACCTCACTGGTTTTGGGGACGTCTTAAGTTTTACCTATGGCCAGTCTTCAGGAATTTTCCCCGAAATCGACACAAGTTATATCTTACCCTTTACCGCTTATGACACCACACTGATCTTACGTTACAGGAAGAATGACTTTAACGTCGTCGAACAGCCCTTCAAAGATTTGGATATTGAGAGTAAGTCAGACATTGCTTCGATTACTCTAAGGCAACCTTTCTATCGAACACTTAACCGGGAGTTTGCTTTGGCCCTCATGGGAGAATATCTTCGTAACAAAACATTCCTGGATGATGAGCCGTTTTCGTTCTCCCCCGGCGTGAAAGATGGTAAGTCTGTTGTCTCAGCGATACGTTTTATTCAAGAGTATTTATATCGGGAGCTGATTCAAGTTATTGCGATACGTTCACGGTTGAGCCTTGGAATACATGCGCTCGGTGCGACAAGCAACCCGGGAGAAGACCTTCCAGATGGGCGCTTTTTTGCCTGGTTACTGCAGTGTCAGTGGGCAAGGCGATTTAAGTTTTTGGACATTCAAACGATTGGTCGGATGGATTTACAAATTGCAAATAAATCCCTTCTGCCCCTGGAACAAACTTCTGTGGGAGGCCGGTACAGCGTTCGGGGATATAGGGAAAACACACTGGTACGGGATAATGGATTTATTGCTTCTCTGGAAAGTCGAATCCCTGTGGTTCGAAATTATTTCTTGGCAGACTTTCTTGAGTTTTGTCAATTTGTGGATTTTGGCAGTGCCTGGAACAGAGATCTTCCCACTCCCAAACCCAGAAGTATTGGAAGTGTAGGATTAGGACTTCGTTGGGGGGCTACATTCAAATACCCCGTTCTTTTAAGGCCTCAATTCGAGATTTATTGGGGAGTTCCCCTGAGGCATCTGGATACTCCCGGCAATTGGAATCTCCAGGACTCTGGAATCCACTTCCGATTTCTTTTGGGAGCCTTCTGACCCGAAATACCCCTGATCCTTTCCCTCCTCCCTGGGGAGAGGGAAACAATGAGGGGGCAAACCATTATCTAACAGCACCACTCTGTTTCATCTCATACTGAGCCACCTGGGATAATCCTACTTGTTCCAGCAGAGCAGCACGCTGCTTGCGTAAATTCATATCATTCGGATTGGCGTCAATGAGTTCTGAAATGGCCATGATCGCGTCATACCATATTCCTGATTCTGCATAGATGTACGGAGTGGTTAGCTGGTCTGCTTGAGCCAGTTTCACACGAAGGGCCTCCGGGAGTTCAATGCGTTCAATCATTCCCCCGGCCAGGATGTCTTTTGATCGCTGATCAGCATTAGGTACTAAGGCCACGAACCAGCGGTATTGAGTGGTTTTTGAAAGATGAAGATTAAAATCCTTCAAACGAATGGCGTGAATGCCAGGTTGAACAGGAAGGGGAAGCCGTTTTTCTAAGAGCGGTTGAGTGGCCTCTTCAATAATCAACGTCACTTCGATAGGATGTTTGCTTTGGCTTGATAGAAACCAGTAGAGGGTAGGCTGTTCTTGAGTCGTCAACGCTACATGGTTGGGTGCAAGGGCAAATAAAGTAATGAGTTCCTCTCCAATGCCACGGGTTCCTCCTCCCACCCGACCTCCTGGAGCACCCCGAAGCGGAGGTTGATAGAGAGGCATGCTCATAGGAGTTCCCAATTTCTGACCTTGTGATTCCAGACCTTTTGTGTCCTGCTTCTCCTTCTGATCCTTTACCTGAGGGGTATCCCCTTTTTCTTTAGGCGTCTCCACTGTAGTTTTCCCCTCTGCATCAGCCGCGAGAGCGGAAAGAGGGGATACTAAAAGGATACCTGCGACTAAAACCAAGACGATGAAAAGGCTTTGCTTCATGTTACTTCCTCCGTGCGGTTTAGGTCTGAATGTTCGTCTGCTAAACCGATTAAGCAGTAAGTGGTTATTTTCTCTATTTTTCCTTTTAAACTGACTTCGCCGACCTTTTCTGTCTTAAATTGGTTGCCAAGATGCCGTAAAGTACTTTCGCCAATCAGGATGCGACAAGACCTATTTGTAAAATTATATCCAACGAGGTCCTTGGCAAAACGCTCAAGCCTTGATGCAATATTAACGGTGTCTCCTATGGTCGTGTATTTCAGTCTTTGTGAGCTTCCTAAACTCCCCGCTACCACAGGCCCCGTGAAGATGCCGACACGCATATTCACGGTCGGAAGGTGACGCTCTTTCCAAAGCGTGTTGAGCCGTTTCATTTCTCTTTCCATGGCGAGGGCACAATTCGCTGCGTTCACAGCATCCTGACTGATCTCTGCTTCTGTCGTCCGAGCCAAGGGGACACCGAAGTCAGCCTTAAGGCCGTCTCCAGCATACTCGTCGACAATTCCTCCATGTTCCGTTACTAATTGAGCCATAGCCTCCAGATAGGTATTTAACCAGTCGATGAGTGCTCTGGGTTCCATTTTCTCAGAAAGAGCAGTAAACCCTTCCAAGTCTGTAAACATCACGGTGGAAATTAACTTCTGGGGACGGGGTCTGCCACCATCCAAGAACTGGTTGTGCTCCTTCCAAATGACTTCGGCAACCTCTCGAGAGACGTGCCTCGAAAAGAGTTGCATCAGAGAAGCTCGTTGTAATCTTTCTCTGTTTGACATATAGGCAGTGATGACGGCTACAGAGATAAACCAAGCCATAGCCGGAGGAACGAGGGGGATCCACCAACCGCTGAGGAATGCAAAATAGGCGGCCAAAGCAAGTACGAGCAAGCCTCCTATCGCGAAAAGCGAAAAGCGCCAGGGGGAACGCACTCCAACGCCCATTGTTCCTCCCATCAAACTCCAGAGCAAAATCCAGAACCATTCTTGCCAGTCGCTCAGTGTTCTCATGGGCGGAGCCCCCTGGAGTGCAAATGTGAGCAATTGGCTGACGAAGTGAGCATGTAGTTCAATCCCTGAAATTTGTTGATCGGAATGAAGGCTACGGCTAAAAGACGTGAAAAAGAAGTCCTTCACGCCTTCGGTCTTGGTTCCTATGAGTACGATTTTGTCTTTAACCACCTCGGGATTGATCTGCATGGAGAGAAGGGCTGACAAGGAATAAGAAGGAAACGATCTCGGGGAATTTTTGAAATCAAGCAGAAATTGGTAGCCTCGAGCATCCGCTCCAATATATCCCCCATCATTCGGCCCGAAGGGCTGGATGGTCGTTTTGCCTAATTTTAGGTAATCTGGATTAAACGCATCCGCCTGCGGGGTCACCCCTTCAGTCTGGAGGTAAACAAGTGCCAGTCGAAGGGCAAAAGAAAAAGAGACATTTTTCCCATCATCCAGGAAAAGCAAAACACGGCGGACAATACCACCGGGATCAACGATGATGTCATTAAAGCCTACCTGATCCGTATTTTTCAAAGCAGGAGGGGGAGGTACGCCGACCTTGTCAGCACCACCGAATTTCATTGGAGCGATGATGTTGCGATTTTTGGTCAAAATCATTTCAAGTTCCTTGCTTCCGGGAAGCACAGGGATGTCCCGATAAAGATCAAGGCCGATTGCACGTGGGTGATAGTGGGTAAGAATATCCAATATCTTAGCGACCATAGCATCTGTTAATGGCCACCCCGTTCGGTTTTGGATATCATTTTCATTGATTTCAATGAGAACGATGCGTGAGTCTGGCTCAGAAACTTCAGGTTGCATTCTGATGTACCAATCGTAAGCAGTTAATTCTAAAGATTCGAGACTCCCTGTACTTCGTAGGCCCACGATGCCGAGGAAAACAAATGCCCCAACAAATAGACTGGTAGCGAGCGGAGATTGGAAAAGCTTAGATACAGGATTCATAACGAAAACTTCGCTTTACAACCAATTGTTGATCAAAAGGAAAGGAGACCAATAGCCCGGGTGTTGGTAGCTTCGATCATTCAGCAGTTTGAGCTGTGCGCGTTTCAAGGCCATGGCTCTTGAAACGGATGGATCTCGGAGCTCTCGATAGAATTCCGCCACCAATTCTGAGGAGGCTTGGTCGTTAATATACCAGAGAGTAGCCAGTGCACTCCTGGCACCAGCCTTGATGGCAATACCAGCAAGACCCAGGGCGGCGCGATCGTCACCCGCAGCCGTTTCGCAAGCGCTTAACGTCAATAACTCCAAGGGGTCTTCGCGAAATTTGAAGAGTCCAATATACTGTTCCAGTTGATCCATTGTCACTTTGCCGTCAAATGTGAGAAGAAATGATTTTCTGAACTCTGCTTCGAATCGTCCATGGGAGGCAACGTGCATGATGGTGAACTGTTTGTTCCTCAATTCCTTTTCCAGATTGGAGGTGAGAAAATTGTGGTTCAGCAGTTGAGTGCCGCCATAAAGACCCTTAATAGCTTGGAGCTCGTCCGAGACATTGGGTAAAGGGGAAAATCCCTGCACGGAATCGGTCAGAGCCGCTGAAAGCACTTTGACATTCTCTCGTTTAACAGGACGCGGATCAGTAAGACTAAGCCCTGGTGTGATGGCAATGGCATATTTCGTGATGAGGAATTGTTTGCCATCATGGAGAGCTGCCATGGGAATAGACCGAAGGGGACCGTCTGGAACAAAGACAAGGGTATTGGTCGTTAAGGACATTAGGTCCGGCTCGAGAGGACGAATCAGCCAGTCATAGAGTTTTTGAGCATGGGGGAGATATTCCCGTGTGGTTCGTTTTTCCAATTTTTGGCGAAATTCTCTGATCTCTTGGATGAGTACCTCCGCCCTAATCGGTACTGAGAATCTCTTCAGACCCGTGGGAAGGCTTATCAGTAGTTCTGTTCGATCCGAAAGGACGACCGGATAGATAACGACAGCGGTCTTGGAAACGACATCGAGTCTCGTCATCCTGAATCGGGCAGCCCCCATGCATTCGTCTTGGAAGTAATCCCTTAACTCAGCCACCTTGAGTAATTCCACAGCCTCCCTTGCCTCCATCAAGAGGGACTCAACCTGCTCACGTTTTTGCATTGAAGCAGAACGTTGAAGGAGGAGGTCCACAAACCCAAAGTAAATAGGTTCAAAAGACTCACGATAAGATATCTGGGGGATTCCGTAACAGGTTGACATTTCCTGACGAATCGATTGAAGAGTATAAATACAATTTTTATAAGCCGAAATGGCTTCCTCCGTTTTTCCGATGGCTTTGAGCAAACGCCCTGTCTGCCACTGCCATAAATAGAGAGATTCGGGCGCATTCCCTTGCTGGGCAACGAGGGTTGCGCGGCGTGTGAGCCTCAGAGCTTCCTGGTACCTTTTTTCATCTTCCGAAAGTGTTCCTAGATATCCACAGGCGTAGGAAAGTGAGCGGAGGTCCCCGATCGTTTCGGACAAGATAAGGGCTTCATTAAATGCTTGGGATGAGAGTACGGAAAGTCTATCCTGATCCGAGAGATGAGCGCACAGGTGACGGTAGGTAAGACCAATGTTGATCAATCCATAGGCTTTGTCGTGTGAAAGGTCTAATTTCCTGGTTTCATCCAATGCCCTGTCGAGGAGTTCCTTGGATTCCTTATACTGTCCATTTTGCATAGATGCCATGGCTGCATTGGTAAGGGCTCTGGTGGCGAGTCGTCCATTATTGGATTTCTTGGCAAGGGTCATGCTTTCCAAATAGACGCCTAATGCTTCATTATACTTCTTCTGGGTTACGAACAGGTTCCCCAAGTTATTCAAGATAGTTGCTGAGAGGTCGAAGTCTCCAAGCTCCTTTGCCATGGAGAGGCTTTCGTTTAAATACTTGAAGGCTTTATCAGGTGGCCCAAGGGCAATATGTAAATTGCCAAGGCTAGCCAGGACAGGGGCGGTCTGCGCCTGATCTCCCGACTTTCCAGCTAGAATGAGGGCGGATTTGAGACTTTTCAATGCCTCATTGTATTGACCGATATATTGATAGGCCTGGGCGAGAAGGGTAAGTGTTTCCCTTTGTTTATTAGATTTCTTTTCTTTTTCGTATAATTTTACAGCTTCTCTCCAATCCAGAACGGACTGTTCGAATGCCCCTCGCCGGAAAGCGCTCAGGCCCTGCGTCATATATTTCTCTGCGGGTGAATCACTTGAGACAGAAGAAGATTGCGCTAATAACAATGAAGGGCATAATAGTAGACTTCCGATAGGGCAAAGAAAGAGAAGAATTATCAGTAATTGTCTACACCGTCCAGAATGGGAATGTGAAAGGTGGATAGGTCTATTGTCGGTGGAATTAGCCAAAATCTTCATTTGGAGTTCTCCCTTTATGTTATGTACAGTTAGAGGCTACAAATGAGGAACCCGGCACTTCTGATGTCCTTTTAATCCAAAAACACTATACCATATTCAGCAGAATGGTCAATAACGATCTTAAAAGAATTCTGATCGAGATCACGCGTGGTGATTTACTAAAAATGCACGCCATTGAATTCTTGTAAGTCGGAGGACCTTGAATTCTACCCCGATATCCTGATATGGTAAAACCTAAGTGAACCTGGCGACTCTCCACCTGATCGTTCGACTGTGCTCAGGACAACCGGCCCGGGCGTTCGGCTGAACGTCCTCGGCTGAGACTTCGGCGAACCCCTCGGCTTGAGCCCGGGTCGAAAGCTCAGTCGAATTGCCCAGACGAAGGTTTCGAACCGAAGCCTTGGCACCCCCGGATGGGTCAATAAGGATGTTTAAGAATCTCCAAAAACCTCAGTTGCAGCTCAATCGCTACACACTCTGTGGGTTCGTTGCCATCCTGCTCTGGAGTACAACCATCGCCATCATTCGGAGCCTTACCGAGCAGGTCGGGCCCATCACCTCTGCTGCTTCTATCTATCTTCTGGCAGGATTTCTATCTCTGATCCCTTTTTCTTACTCACGCGATCGAATCGCTCAGGTGCGCACCCTT
>Ga0105095_10000925_pt1 | contig 14818 bp, 9 predicted proteins | sample PPLLak2March2015_2_FD_79180 | JGI IMG/M metagenome (GOLD analysis project Ga0105095, IMG submission 79180) | Freshwater sediment microbial communities from Prairie Pothole Lake near Jamestown, North Dakota, USA - PPLs Lake P8 Core (3) Depth... | ecosystem: Environmental > Aquatic > Freshwater >... | reverse complement strand
GGGAGGTTATCAGGTAAGCGATTCACTTAGCAGGAATTACCGCATCATGGTATTGAATGACGCAGGACGCAGGTTATGGAACAGAACCTATACAGGTGCAGGTGAAGTGATGTTTTTGGGAGCGATGCCTGACCAGGCCATCCTGATGGTTGCCAATAATTGGGTCTGTAAAATGGATGATAAAGGTTATATACGATGGGAATATCTCCCATTGCCCGATTGCATCTATCACTGCGGAATGGTTTCAGACAGGGGAGAATGTTATTTGGGTGGAGTCGGGGAAAATAAACTGTTCGTCACCAAATTGAGTGCTGATGGGAAAAAGCTGTGGGACAAGCAATATATGTTGTCTGACTCGCTGTTCTCCATCCCCAGGATGCTGGCTGTGGAATCTAAAACGCTGTTGTTGGCATCCTACAGGAACGGAGGAAATGAAATGATATGGATACAGAATTTAACCGGCGAGATATTGAAGAAATCAAGGATAGAAAAGGGAATTATAAGCGATGCATTATGGGATGGCATGAAAAATCTGTGGCTGTTGATTGAGGATGGGAATACCATTCTTATCAAGAATGCTGGAGCCGATTTTTAGGTTCTTTTTTCTTCCTGGGTTTGGGAATTAATGTGCCGTCTTCTTTCTCAATGTACTCCGGAGCCCTGTGGATAATGATAATAAATATCACAAAGCAGAAGATAAAAAAATACAATATTCCAAGTAATATATAATGTACCACTTCCTGTTAGGCTCTTAAAAAAAAATACATTGCGTAAATTTGCGTTAGATGAATCGGAAAAGAACTTCGTTTATTATTTTCTGCCAAGTTAAGGATTAATAATTGCATACAAAAAAAGATGAAAGTTAATATTCCAATGCAAAAAAACAAAACAGGCGTTTCTGACCAGGACCTGGCCAGAAATCGAAAGGAGATCAATGAAAGCCTCAGATATGCAAGTTATATCCAGAAAGCTTTACTCCCTTCGCCTCAAACCATGAAAAAATCGTTGACTGAGCACTTCCTTATTTTTTTGCCCAGGGAGATAGTAAGCGGCGATTTTTATTTTCTGGCACAAAGAAAAAATCAGCTGTATGTTGCAATAGCTGATTGCACAGGTCATGGGGTTCCGGGAGCCTTTATGAGCATACTGGGATTGACATTTTTAAATGAAATAATCCATCACGGGAATCCACCCAGTGCGGCGGCAGTACTCAACCAGATGCGTGAAAAGGTGATGAATGCCATGCAGCAAACCGGGGATGATGAAGAGCAAAAGGATGGTATTGACCTGGCGCTGGGCGTAGTTGACATCGAAACCAATCAGTTCAATTATGCCGGGGCTTTTAATCCGGTTTACATTGTAAAGAAAAACCGCTTGCTGGAAATGCTGGGTGATAAAATGCCGGTAGGCATTGCAGCAGATGAAGAAAAGCCATTTACCGACCATTACTGTGAATTGGATGACGGTGATCTGGTATATTTTTTTACAGATGGCTTTGTTGATCAATTTGGTGGTCCGCATGGCAAGAAATTCAAATATCAGCCATTCCGTTCGCTGATACTTACAATTAGTTCATTGCCAATACATAAGCAAAAAGAAAAATTAATGGGGATTTTTAATGACTGGAAAGGAAACCTGCAACAGCTTGATGACGTATTATTGCTAGGTTGGCGTTACCACCGGAACAATTAACTACTAAACAAACCGAGAAAATGAGATTACGGGCATTTCGGATCAGAAATTACCGGTCGATTATTGACACAGGATGGTGTTTTCTGGCATTTGACAACATCACTTCGCTTATCGGTCAGAATGAATCAGGAAAGACATCGGTGCTGGAAGCATTAAAGAGCTTCTCTGAGCGAAGAATATCCGATGATGTTCTCCGGAGTGACCTTAGTTATCCCATCATTGAATGTACTTTTGAACTGGAGAATGAGACATTCCAAAGTATTCTCAGCAAGGACAGACTGCCTGATGCACTAATTGCACAGCTGGAAAATAAAAAGGAATTTAACCTATGTTGCGAGTGGATTGATTCCAAAACAAATAAGCTGACCATTGCAGAACCATCCATTATTAATTTTTTCGAAACTGCAGAAAAAAAGAAGGAAGAGGAAGAAAATAGGATCAGTAAGGCCATCGCTGATCTGTATGACTCTACCAATGTAGTGATCCATGAAATGGAAATTGCGGACAGGGCTAAACAGGAAGCCCGTAAAACGCTGAATGACGTTACACAGCTGCTTGAAGATGCCCGTAAAGCTATCAATAAAGCTAAGAAGCCTGATTTTCAGATCATCGCTCAGCAGGAATTTGAAAAAGCCAAAATGCTGTTGGAAGAAAAAGAAAAGGACTTTAATGATAAGCTTCAGATATTTGATGATAAAAAAATGATGACCCAGGAAATATCTGAAAAAGTCAGCGTTTGCAAGACCTTCACTGAATTAAATGAACATGCCAAACAGCTGGATGATCAGATAGCGCGGAAATATAGCCAACTTCGTGATGCCGAGCATTATCATGATCTGTGTTCCAATGAAAAGGAAAGAAAGAATAGTGCACAACGCCTTGAGCAGTTGAGATCTGAATATCAGCAAATGCAAAAGACCTCAGCTGAATACCATGAACAGCTTATCATAAAAAAGAGGATAGCTTTTCTTGTTCTGGAAGGCAAGAAGTTTCGTGACGCTGAAGTTGAATCTACTGTGGAGATTGAAAATGACAAGCGATATATGACACTGGAAGATATTGCCAGAACCATGTTTGATTATATCCCGGTTTTTGAGTTCTTTGAGGATTTCAGCAGCCTTCTGCCCAATAAAATTGATCTTGAGGATTTGCTGCATGAAAGTGGTGCAGTCGAGGGATACAAAGCAGCGCAGAATTTTCTTACCATCGCCGGTCTCAACGCTGATTTCTTCCGCGAAAAAAACCAGCGTATCCTGAAGCAGAAGATCGAAAACCTAAACAGTGATATTACTATAGACTTCCAGGATTACTGGAGTCAGAATGTAGGAAAGGACAACAAGATCAGGTTAAATTTTGAACTTGAGCATTATGATTATACGGTTCCTGAAAAGAGCGGCAAGCCTTATCTGGAATTCTGGATAAAAGATAATACAGAAAGGCTTTATCCAAAGCAAAGAAGCCGCGGTGTCAGATGGTTTTTATCCTTTTACCTTGAACTCAAAGCTACCGCAAAGAGCAATCATTTTAACCGCGTATTGCTTATCGACGAGCCCGGATTAAGCCTGCATGCCAGGGCACAGGAAGATGTTTTAAAGGTTTTTGAGGACCTGAAAGATAAAATGCAGATCCTGTACTGCACCCATTCTCCTCATTTGGTCGACCCTTCAAAACTTTACAGGGTAATGGCAATACAACGTGCCGATGAAGATGATGAAAGAAGTGAAACCATTGTTATGGATGCAAAATCATTGCACGAAGCCTCCTCTGATACCTTAACCCCGATTTATTCACTGATGGGTGCACGGCTTTATGATGAACAGCTGATTCAGCAAAAGAATAATATACTCGTCGAGGATTCTGTTACTTTTTATTATCTGACAGCCATTTCAAAACTGCTGGACTTTGAAGGGAAGGTGTTTTTTATACCGGCAACCAATGAATCAAGCATTCCTGTTTTGGTAAACATCCTGATCGGATGGAAACTTGATTTTATGGCGCTGATCTTTGACACGCCCGAAAAAAGAGAAATAGCCGATTGGATTAAGAAATCAGCTTTTATACCATCCGAAGAACAGCCTCAGAAAAAGATCATGCTGGCTGAAGGTTTCCCAAAAATTGAAGACCTGTTTTCCACCATTGATTTTAAAAAGTTCATACTGCAAAAAAGAACAGGCATCACCGAATCGAATTCAACCTATATTGAGAGTAACGGCCTTTCACGAATGATACTTGTCACCAACTTTTTGAACTATCTTCGGACTGAACAGACCGACCTTTCCGGTTTTGACGATGAAACACGCAAGAACTTCAAAACCGTGTTTGATCGGATCAAAAAAGCCCTCTGAATATACCACCCTGCCAAAGTGGTATGAAAAGCAGAATGAGAATGAGAATGAAGAAAAATGAGCTTAATTATCATTTACTTCCTCATTTTCATTCTCATTTTCGCTCTGTTTTATACCCGCCCTGGTTCCTACGATAAACTGGCACCCGTCAGCTTTTGATTAACTAATTATTAATCAGCATTTTATTTATATTATCATTAGCATGTGGCCTTTTGAAACAAAATTTTGACAAATACGTAAAAATAATTGACGAAACATATTATATTTGTGACGAACCCTAATAATAATCCCTTATATCTCATCCAATGAGTACAATTTTACTAATTCTGCTTCCTGTCGCTTCCCTGCTGGTATTGTTATATCTGGTATTTACAGCACCTGAAGCAAGGGATGCGTGAGATTTTTGCATGTCAACAATGCATAAGGCCGGTGAAATCCGGCCTTTTTTTATACTAATTGTCTATTGCATGTTAACCTGGTGTTTCTTCTTGAATGAATTTCATAATTTTGATGGCACAACATTTGTCTTGGTAAGATCTATGATTTCCTATAAAAAGAAAAGCATGATGGTATTTCTGAAAAGATTATGCATTACGGCAATATTCATGCTGCCTGTTATTCAGGTGATTGACCTGAAGGCACAAAACAGTATGAAGCAGTATACCGAAGGATTGAATTTAAAGTTTGACCTGCTGGAAAGCAAAAAACTGGATCGTGCCATAAGTCTGCTTGACCAGGCTGATGCTGAATTTGAAAAAGCCAATCAACGCTATGACCAGCTGAACACGCTTGAAAAGAAGGAAAGGATCACGGATGAATATCTGAAGGCATTAAAATCTTTGTTTGAAGCCTCAGAAAAATACAGGGAAGCTCATACCATTATCTTTTCCGTTTATCAGGCGAAGGCTGAACTATTCTGGAAAAAGATGTCGAGGGTCAACCACCATGCGGCAGGAATGGATAAAGCGCATTACTATGAAGGCAAAGCACTGAAAATACATAACAGAAGCCTTATCCGAAGAGAACAGGTGCTTGAAACAGATCGTTTTGAATACGGATTGATCATCATGAAGGACGCGATCAGCCTTGAAATACTTTCCATCAGGGATGAGGGGAGGGCAGTACAGATTTGTCAGGATTACCCTGTTGAATACAATTACGGTTGGGATGATGACAAAACCCTGGAGGAGATTGTGGCCCTCATGAGGGATCCTGCGTTAAATGAACCCCCGCAAGATATCTTTGCCACCGTGGACAAGGAGGCAAAAGTTGATTCCATGTTATTAAAGGAAATCATTTTTAAGGTGCAGATTGCCGCTCATACCATACCGTTATCAATTGAATACCTGGAAACTTTATACAAAGGTGATCTGAAAATTGATATGATATTTGAGGATGATTGGTATAAATACTCTATCGGGCGCTATTTCACTTTTGATGAAGCTGAGGCCACCCGCCGGGAATGCAATATTAAAAAGGCTTTTGTAGTTGCCTATGAAGGCGGTAAGCATATATCCACCCAGGATGCCCTTAAGATCCTCGATGAACAGGCAGCATTTCAGTAAGACATTGAAAAAGTTTATTGTTCCTGCCGGTTATGGGTTGTAGATAACATCCCGCATGCTGCAAAAATATCCTGCCCCCGGGATGCCCTTATGGTGGTCAGCATTCCTTTTTCGTTCAGCCGGTTTTTAAAACTGAGTATGGTTTCATCTGAAGAAGAACGCAACGGGGTATCCGGGATCTCATGAAAACGGATCAGGTTAATCCGGCATTTTAATCCGTTCAGCAGTCGGGTAAGACCATTAACATGGCGCATGCTGTCATTCAGGTCCCTGAACATGATGTATTCGAAGGAAATTCTTCGCTGTCGCTTAAGCTGACTTTTCTTAAGCAATGCAACAACTTCTTTTATGGGATAAATCTTTTCAACCGGCATCAGGCTGCGTCTTTCCTCGTCAAATGGGCTGTGAAGACTTACCGCGAGGTGACAATGGGTTTCCTGAATCACTTTTTCAAGTCCGGGCAGCATGCCAACGGTTGATAGTGTGATACGGGTGGGACTCCATCCAAAACCATAGGTTGAGGTCATAATATCGATGCTTTTGATGACATTATCGGTATTGGCCAGCGGCTCTCCCATTCCCATAAATACAATATTGGATAACAGATCCCTCTCGGGCAGGGATGCTATCTGATTGATGATTTCTCCGGCAGTCAGATTTCCCTGAAAACCTTGTTTCCCTGTCATACAGAAGACACAATCCAGGGTGCATCCCACCTGAGCGGATATACAGAGTGTATTACGGTTCTTCTCAGGAATGTAAACCGATTCAATGGTTTTATCCACGCGGGCCGGAAAGAGGTATTTCTTTGTCCCGTCTCCCGACACCTGCACTTTTATCGGCAGGGGTTTGTTCAGGATATAATTATCGGATAGTTTTTTGCGTGTTTCTTTGGAAAGATTTGACATCTGATCAAACGAAGCTGCATTCTTCCTGTACAGCCAGTCGCTTAACTGATGGCTGGTATAACCAGGCAAATTCAGTGCTGCTGCTATGGCTTTCAGTTCCGGGAATGTATATCCGAATAGATTAACAGGACTCATGTGTGCGATATTAATAATCCCATGACTGCAATAATAGGATGGCTGCAAAATTATCAAATTTAACACAGTTTCAACATGCAACATAAGCCATGTAAATTTCCTGCCAAAAAGTCAATAATGGTTTAGTAGACCGGAAAAGTATTAATTTTGTATTTTTACAGATCAAAACAGCATGCTATGCCACTGAATATACCTGATCAATTGCCTGCGGTTGATATACTGCAGGAAGAGAATATTTTCGTTATGCGCGAAACCAAGGCAATCCACCAGGACATCAGGCCTCTGAGAATTGCTATCCTCAATTTAATGCCGGTAAAGATCACCACAGAGACACAAATACTGAGAATGCTTTCAAACACTCCTTTGCAGGTTGAGATCGTTCTGCTGTATACCCGTGATCACCGGCCCAGGAACACACCGCCCGAGCACCTGCAGTCATTTTACAAAACATTCAGTGATGTAAGCCATCAAAAGTTTGATGGGATGATTATCACCGGTGCACCTATAGAGCATCTCGAATTTGAAGAGGTCAATTACTGGAATGAACTTAAGGAAATAATGGACTGGGTGCGGCACAATGTTATGTCTACCCTGTTTATTTGCTGGGGAGCGCAGGCCGGTTTATTTCATTATTATGGAGTACCCAAGTATAAACTCAGCAGAAAAATGTTCGGCGTATTTACCCATACTGTCAGCAATCCCAGGATTCCGCTTATCAGAGGATTTGATGATGAATTTCTGGCACCTCATTCCCGGCATACCGAAATCAGAGGCAGCGATATCAGGCACATCAAAGATCTGATTATCGTTTCTGAGTCCCGGGAAGCCGGAGTGTATATTGTCATGACCAAAGACGGAAGAAGCATATTTGTTACCGGACATTCCGAGTATGATCCCTATACCCTGAGGGATGAATACCTGAGGGATATGCAAAAGGGATTGCCCATTGATATTCCCAGGAATTATTTTCAACAGGATGACCCTTCGAAACCTCCCGTTGTTCGTTGGAAAAGTCATGCAAACCTGTTGTATTACAACTGGCTGAATTACTATGTTTACCAGCAAACTCCTTATGATATCACGGCTATTGCGTGATGATCTGCGAATAGCATAGACTGCAGCCCTGCATCATCTGTATCTGTGACCTGTAATCCCTGAGCCGTCATTCGACGTTTTTTAAACGGTTAGTGGAATTCAGCGAGCCGTTCATAAAAAAATGCGGCAAGTTGGAAAAATCAGGACAACATATTGATGAAAATTGCGTAAATTTAAGTAAATTAAGTAACTGAAAAACAATGGGCGTCATGAATAGGTTTTTTGCTGATGAGGAAAGAATTAAATTTGAAACGGACGATCAGGAGCTTATCGATAATCTTATCATTGATACGAGAAGGATCAGTAATGGCTTGCTGACGGGGCATAAACATGGTCTGGAGATCTTTGATGTTTTTTTTGATCTGCTGGGAGGGACCATTTGCCCGGAAGCTTTTTCAACGAATCTGCCATTTTGCCTGTCTGCTAATGACAGGAACATAAACTTCGTTAGGGAAGAAGAGGGGAATGCCAGGAAAACCTATAATTGGGAAGACAAAACCATTCTTATTGCTGAAGATGAGGAAACCAATTTCCTTTATCTGAAGGCTGCCTTATCGCGGACCGGTGCAAAGATATTGCGTGCTAAAACAGGAAAAGAGGCCGTTGCCGTTGTAAAGGACATCGATAAAATAGACCTCATCCTTATGGATATAAAAATGCCCGAAATGAATGGCGTTGAAGCAACCATAGAGATTAAGTCCTTCAATCAGAAAATGAAAATAATCGCACAGACTGCTTACGCTATGGAAGACGACAGAAAGCTATACTTTCAGGTTGGCTGCGTCGATTACCTGGCCAAGCCTATCCACCGTGACCTGCTTTTAACAACGATTTCCAAATATATATGAGTATTACGCTGGCAACACCTGCCTTATTGTTCTCAGCCATTTCCTTATTAATGCTGGCCTTTACGAACCGCTTCCTGGCCCTCGCCAATCTTGTCCGGTCACTTCATGCGCAATACAAGGAAAAGCCAAATGAATTGCTTTATGGACAGATCCGTAATCTTCGAAGGAGGCTCGTGCTGATACGGAATATGCAGATCTATGGGATATCAAGCCTTTTGCTGTGTGTTTTGAGTATGTTCCTGATCTATATCCAAACACCGCGAATTGCTGAAATTGTTTTTGGCATCGCCCTGTTATTGCTGATCATATCCCTTGGGCTTTCCATAAAAGAAATCCTTATATCCGTTCATGCCCTGAATCTGCATCTGAGTGATATAGAAGACAAGCATGAGCAATGATCTCTTTTATTTGCGCCTTTTTTTCCGCATGATTATCTGCTCCTTCACAAAATCAATTAATTCATAATCCATTTTCTGCCAGGGCATTGGCTTCCTTACCTGCAGATCAGCATAAGGCAGTCTCCCGTCAACAGCTTCCGTATGGGATAATCCGGTTTCCGTGCCATAATAAAGAATGGGAGGCTGGGGGAGGGTGAATTGAAATGCCAGGGCTTTCCTGAGTTTTTCCTTGTCTTGTCCGGCATCAAACATAAACCGGTTCATGTCATGATTATCCACAAAGGAAGGCAAATAATATCCAGCCGGAAACCTGGCATAATGAGCATTCATAGAATCCTGCAATGATTCCAAATGGATTTCAGGAATATTCTTCCAGGCTATAAACTCTGTGATGCGGTGACGAAAGAAAAAGTCGAGGACTCCGTCGAAAACACTCCTGTAATCAAGCTGGATATCCCACGGATGGGTGCCATTGATCCAGCGGAGATATTTGTGTCGAACGCCTGATGTTTTGAGCTGCCTTAAGCTAATACCTTCCATCCATGCTTCACCGATCAATACGGCTTCTCTGTTGGTTCGTTTCACTTCAGCGGAAAAGACTTTCCAGAAATCAAGGGAGGGGCCAACAGCATGATCCAGCCTGAAACCGTCAAATCCCAGCAAAAGCCAGTATTTTGCTGCATCGATGATGTGATGGCGTGTCTGGGGATGGTTAAGATTAAGCTTCGGAAGCTCCCTGTAGTGAAGAAAAGTCGAATATCTCCCGGTCAGGGAATTAAAATAAAACCAGTTGCGGTATTTGCTTTTACGATCTTTCAGGGCCGCCTGAAAAAAAGGATGGTTAACCGAACAATGATTGGGAACAAAGTCCAGCATTATCCTTATATTTTTTCGGTGAAAAATCTCCAGCAGATCCCGGACATCTTTCAGGGTACCAAAATGAGGCTCAGGCTGATAGAAGTCTGTAATTTGATAACCGTGATAGGCGTCGGTTTTGAAAACCGGGGATATCCACAGTGCATTGATCCCAAGATCTGATAAGTAATCGGCCCTGGCAATAATACCTCTCAGGTTGCCTCCCATGAATAAAGGCTTTTCCCAGTTTTTCTCCGGATCATAGCCGGCAAAACGGTCAATGAAGATATGGTAAAGGATAGCTTCTGAAATCCAGGTGACAGGCAATGAATTCACAGTTTGACCCGATAGGATTAATGGTCTTTTCCTTTTTCAATCCAGTTTCTCGCATTTACAAATGCTTCAACCCAGGGTGATATTTCGTCGTGCTGCCTGAATTTCGGATAAAGAGCCCAGTTCCACGGGAAGATGGCCCTTTCAAGGTGCGGCATAATGGCCAGGTGACGACCATCGACTGAACAAATGCCGGCGACAGAGAAATCAGAACCATTTGGATTTCCAGGATATTCGTTATAGCTATAGCGCAAAGCAATATTATAGTCCGTTTCTTTTCCGGGAAGAAAAAAACGGCCTTCTCCGTGGGCTACCCAGATGCCTAAACGGGATCCGGCAAGAGAATGGAACATGATCGCATTGCTTTCGCTTACATCAACATTCAGAAATGAAGATTCAAATTTCTCCGATTGATTATGCAGCATCGCAGGCGTATTCTTTCCATGACTTGTAATCAATCCCAGCTCAACCATTAATTGGCATCCATTGCACACGCCCAGGCTTAGTGTATCGGTACGACTGAAAAAATTCTCCAGCGTAATGCGGGCTTTTTCGTTGTACAGGAATGCGCCTGCCCAGCCTTTGGCACTACCAAGAACATCAGAATTGGAGAATCCGCCTACGAAAACAATGAAGCTTATATCTTCGAGGGATTCTCTTCCGGCAATCAGGTCGGTCATGTGCACATCTTTAACGTCAAAGCCTGCAAGATGCATGATATAGGCCATTTCACGATCGCCATTGACTCCCGTTTCGCGAATAATGGCAGCCTTGATTCCGGTAGGGGCCATTCTTGTCAGGTTAATTCCAAGTACATCAGCTTTTCCTTTAAATCCGGCCGGAAAACGAAACCATACCGGCTGTTTTTTGTAATGATTATATCGCTTTTCTGCAAGTTCGGGACCGCATTGATTACGGTCAAGCAAATAAGAAGTTTTATACCATAGATCCCTGTATTTTTTTATGTTCATTGATGTTTTCCAATCCTTCTTTTCCAGGGTAATGGAATCTGATTTGACTGGTTTTCCCAGAACATAATATTGGATACCCCTGTCATTCAATATTTCAATGGCCGGAGAGGCTTTATCAACCTGGATAAGAATGCCAGGATTTTCACTGAAAAGGATCTTCATTACGTCCGGTTCCGGCAAGGCCGACAGATCGATTTCAAGTCCGATCTGTTCGCATGAGAACGTCATTTCGAGCAGTGCGACGATCAATCCTCCTGCTGAGATATCATGACCGGCCAGTATGTGGCCCGAAGTGATCAGTCCCTGAACCGTATTGAAGATGGTTTTAAAATAGAGAGGATCAGTGATGGTTGGGGTAGTGGTGCCCAAAGCATTCATGATCTGCGCGAAACTGCTTCCGCCGAGGGAGAATCCATTGCCGGACATATCGATATAAATAAGGCTGGAGCCCGGGCAATCCTGCAGAACTGGCTCGACTGCTTTACGGAAATCGGTGACCTCTCCTGCGGCAGTAACTATAACGGTACCGAGTGAATACACCACCTCGCCGTCAGGATATTTCTGTGTCATTGAAAGAGAATCCTTGCCAGTGGGTATGTTTATCCCCAGGGCCATAGAAAAGTCGCTGGCTGCCTTAACGGCAGCATAAAGACGTGCATCCTCACCCGGGTTTTTGCAAGGCCATGCCCAGTTTGCGCTCAGTGAGATGCCTTCAATTCCATTTTCGATCGGTGCCCAGATAATATTGGTGAGGGCCTCGGCAATAGAGAGAACAGATCCGTTTTCCGGGCTCACCAGACCAGCGGCTGGAGCATGCCCCAGTGCGGTAGCTATGCCTCTGTGGGATGAAAAATCAAGGGCCGCAATAGCCAGATTGTTGAGTGGCAACTGATACATGCCACATGTCTGTTGTTTTGCGATCCTTCCGGTTACGCAACGATCAACCTTGTTGGTCAGCCAATCCTTGCAGGCAATACTTTCAAGCTGAAGCAGGTTTTCAAGATATTCCCCGAAATGATCTAATGTATATTGCGGTTCAGGAAAAACCAGTACCCTTGTTTCATCACGCAATATCGTTTTCGGTGGATTTCCGAACATATCCTTAAGTTGCAGGTCAATGGGTTTTGAACCATCCTTATCCACAAAAGTGAACTGATGATCTCCGGTGATTTTGCCGATGACATACATCGGAGCTCTTTCGCGCTGGGCAATTCGCTTAAGCAAAGGCAAATCATTTTCTTTCATTACCAAACCCATGCGCTCCTGGGACTCATTTCCGATAATTTCCTTGGCCGACAAAGTAGGATCGCCCACCGGAAGCTGTCCGATTTCAACCATGCCGCCCATATCCTCCACCAGTTCGGAAAGGCAATTAAGATGGCCTCCGGCACCATGATCATGGATGGATATAATAGGATTATTATCCGATTCCGCCAACGCGCGAATAGCATTATAGGCCCTCTTCTGCATTTCAGGATTGGAACGCTGAACGGCATTGAGCTCAATCTGATTGCCATATTCTCCTGTAGCAACAGAAGAAACAGCACCGCCTCCCATGCCAATACGGTAATTATCACCTCCCAGTAAAACGATGCAGTCTCCTTTCTCCGGTACTTTTTTTTGGGTGTATACGGTATCTCCAAATCCGATACCCCCGGCAAGCATTACAACTTAATCGTACGCATAAAGCGGATGATTATTGTTGTTCTCAAAGGTCAGGACGCTCCCACAAATCAAAGGTTGTCCGAATTTATTACCGAAATCGCTGGCCCCATTGGAAGCTTTAATGAGGATTTGTTCAGGCGACTGGTATAGCCATTTTCGGGCAGGAATGCTTTTTTCCCAATTCCGGCCGCCCGTGAGCCTGGGATAAGACGTCATGTACACAGCAGTACCGGCCAAAGGGAAAGCCCCCCTCCCTCCGGCAATCCGGTCACGGATCTCACCACCAGTACCCGTGGCTGCTCCATTGAAAGGCTCAACTGTGGTTGGAAAATTATGGGTTTCTGCTTTCAGGGACAAAATAGCGTGAATCTTCCGCAGGATGAAAAAGTCGGGTTTATCCTGCGTTGCAGGAGCAAAAAGTAGTATTTCAGGTCCCTCCAGGAAGGCACAATTGTCCTTATAGGCTGAAATTACACGATTCCGGTGTTTATGGGTTGTCTCCTTGATCAAATGAAAGAGTGAAACATCTTTCTTAATTCCATTGATAATAAAAGAGCCGTTAAAAATCTTATGCCTGCAATGTTCGGAATTGACCTGTGAGAATCCAAATATCTCACTGTCGGTCAAGGGTCTCCCCAGTTTCTGACTAAGTTCTTCAAGATACCTGATTTCTTCAGGACTTAGGGCCAATCCCTCCTTATCGTTATAAGCATGGATATTGACAATAGGAATAATAGACTCCGGTGTTTTGTTGATGGTAAAAACCTGTTGGTCCAGTCCGTTATATACTGCCTGAAGCATGGGGTCAAAATGGATTGTGTCGCCAGGGGATAACAGAAACTGTTCAATCCTTTCAATCCCTTCTGTACCCATGTTTTGAGTCATCTCAACAGCATTGGTGCTCCAGGGAGTAATCATCTCTTTACGAGGGCCTGTAAATACTCCGGATATTGATTCCTCCGGACATAGGACAGCATTGTTTAACAACCAGGAGAGTTTTTCAATATCCTTATCGGGAAGGGGTTTTTGAATCTTTACTGCAAATACAAGCTTTTGTTCTTTCCTGAAAAATAAAATCATAATTTTCCTGATATTACTGATTTTAGAACCCTGAGTCAGGCCAGTACAAAGGTAGGAAATAACAGGAAATAAAACAGTGAACAATAAACAATGAACAATGAATAATGAACAATAAACAATGAACAATGAATAATGAACAATAAACAATGAACAATGAATAATGAATAATGAATTTATGGTATATTATGAATTTCCTTTTAACTACTGTCTAATGGCTACAAGCTGCTAAAACTTAATGATCTTCTCCACTTTTTTATTTCTCAGGTAATAGACAATGATGCGCTGAATATCCCGGTTATCATTGTAATGCCTGATGTATTCATCAAGCCCGGATAACGTTTGCATATCCGTATATACAGGGAAAAATCCAAACCCTACAAATCTTCCATTCTCTATTTTGATGACAGATTTCTCTTCATAATTCCGTCCCTTATCAATGATATAAAAATTCTCCCTGCCATAAGAGAAGGCAGACAAAACACGCTGTGCACGTTTATTATATTCTTCCGCACTTTCTTCTTGAATACAGGCACCCTTACAATCATTCATCGGATAATAAAAGCAAGCCCCTGCTGAATCATACAGGCCTGAAAGCTTCTGGCAGAGTTGATTGATTTGCACCTGCCGGTGCATTTCCTGCTTTGCTTCCCTGAGGCTCCTGAAACAGGCAACAGGCAATCCCGATGTTTCAGTATTTTTATCAATTTTAAAGCAGGTATACCCATTGATGTCGGAAAAGGAATACAGACCATAGGTAAACGAAGACCATCGCTGAGCTCTGTTATATAGTGGTTTACGGCACTTTATTTCATCTGATTCTTTAAGTAAGGCGATTAGTTCGCTGCCGGTCGTTTCAGCACTGATGGTGACGATACTTTCCTTCATCTGCAATGATCTTCTGCTGGAATTATTGCTTAAGTGGCTCAGT
>Ga0105095_10000924_pt1 | contig 14821 bp, 13 predicted proteins | sample PPLLak2March2015_2_FD_79180 | JGI IMG/M metagenome (GOLD analysis project Ga0105095, IMG submission 79180) | Freshwater sediment microbial communities from Prairie Pothole Lake near Jamestown, North Dakota, USA - PPLs Lake P8 Core (3) Depth... | ecosystem: Environmental > Aquatic > Freshwater >... | reverse complement strand
CGTTTTTTCCAGCATCTCGAGGAAAAAAAGTACAAAATCCAGTACAGAGTTCTTTTGAGCCGTTACCGGGGAAAGACTACCTGCCCGGAATGCGGTGGAACCAGGCTGAAAAAGGAAACATCTTATGTAAAGGTGGCGGAAAAAACTATCCAGGAACTGGTTTCGGTACCTGCCGGAAATCTTTACGATCTTTTCCTGGGCATTGATCTGACCGAATCAGAGTCAATAATCGCCGAACGCCTTCTCAGGGAGATAACGCAGCGGTTAAAATTCCTTGTTGACGTGGGCCTCCCCTATCTTACACTCAACCGTCTTTCATCGACTTTATCGGGCGGAGAATCTCAGCGAATCAACCTGGCTACATCGCTCGGCAGCAACCTTGTCGGTTCAATGTATATCCTGGATGAACCGAGCATCGGGCTTCATCCCCGCGACACGAACCTCCTTGTCGACGTGCTAAGGGAGCTCAGGGATCTGGGCAACTCGGTGCTGGTTGTGGAACATGAAGAAGAAATTATGAGGGCGGCCGATGAGATCATTGATATGGGTCCCGAGGCCGGAAGGCTTGGTGGCGAGGTTGTTTACCAGGGAAGCATTGACCTTTCGGCCGGCAATCCTTCACTCACTGCCGCCTACCTGAGCGGAAGACGGTCGGTGAGGATCCCGGCAGCCAGGAGGAAATGGCACAGCTTTGTCGAAGTAAAAGGTGCCAGGGAGAATAATCTGAAGAACATAGATGTAAAATTCCCGCTTCATACCATAACAGTTGTTACAGGAGTAAGCGGGTCCGGAAAATCGAGCCTCGTATCGGACATTCTCTATAATGCCCTGTCGAACAGGATTAATGGGAATAATCTTAAACCCGGACAGTTTCGTAACCTTGAAGGCGATGTAGCAAGGCTTACCGGGATCGAGCTTGTCGACCAGAACCCAATAGGTAAATCGAGCAGGTCCAATCCGGTCACCTATCTCAAAGCTTATGATGAGATCCGTAAGTTATATGCCGAACAGCAGGCTTCGGTTCAGAATAATTACAAGGCCTCGCATTTTTCATTCAACATCGAGGGAGGAAGGTGTGAGGAGTGCCAGGGGGAAGGCATCATCAGGGTCGAGATGCAGTTTATGGCCGATGTGGAACTGACCTGCGAAAGCTGTAAGGGAATGAGATTCAAGAAGGATATACTGGATGTCAGGTATCAGGGGAAGAATATTTTTGATATGCTTGAAATGACAATTGATGAGGCCATCGAATTTTTCGAAAGCCACCCGGGCAAAAATGAAAACAGGATTATTGATAAGCTTAAACCACTTCAGGATGTGGGCCTGGGTTATATCAAGATGGGTCAGTCGTCAAACACCCTGTCGGGCGGGGAGAGCCAGAGGGTCAAACTTGCATATTTTCTAAGCCAGGAAAAAGGCACGGGACATATCCTTTTCATATTTGATGAACCCACAACGGGGCTGCATTTTCATGATATTAACAAGCTGCTGAAATCAATAAATGCCCTTGTTGATCATGGCCATTCGGTAATATTGATCGAACATAACGTGGAAGTTATAAAATGCGCTGACTGGATCATCGATCTGGGTCCTGAAGGAGGTGAAGATGGAGGATATGTGGTATTTGAAGGAAAGCCTGAAGATCTGGCTAAAAACAAATCTTCGTATACAGGAAAATTCCTCGCTGCAAAACTGAAATGATGCATGAAATGCAGAAACATTGCATGCACCGTTTTTAAAACAGGTTATTGTTTTATTCTGAATCCGAACATAATCGAAACGCAGCCGCTTGCCGGGGTGTTGCCCTGGTTTGATGCCGCATTGACCTTAATCACTATCCTGAGCTGCTGACTGGCCTCAAGCCTGAAGTCCCAGGTCCGGACAAAATTTGCTTCCCTGCTTGAATAAAGAACATTTCTGTTTGCATCATAGACGGTGAATTCCACCTGCGGAATGGTTTCCTCACCGCATATCGACAGGCGATAATCCATATCGGAATAAAATGTTTTGAACAATTCAGCCTCTTCACCTTCGACGAGTACCGCAGCATGGTAGTTTCCGTCATGGGTGTAGCTTCCCAGCTCGGGCAGACAGGTTCTCTTGGCAAAGGCTTTGCATTGTGCATTCAGGCTCATTGCCGAAATGAACACCAGCAGAGTCAGAATTGATAAATTCCTGTATATTTTCATCTTTGATTTTTGGTTTGTAAGTATAAAGAACCTGTATTTCAGAAAATAATATATCCGTTATTTGCCAGGGTCCCGGGCATAACTGCTGCCCTTACCTGATAAAGCTGGCCCTGATCTCTGCAACTGTGTCAGAAAGTTCCTTAAAAACAGCCGGTGTCAGATCGGACTGGACTTGGGATTTTAAAATTGTTACGTCGGCTACCTGGTCATATTCAGCCTTGACCGGAGTTGTTTTCAGGGTGATCTTGTCAAAGACGGTTTTAACCCTGCTGATCTGTGAATAAACTTCATCAATTGCAGGATGTCCCCTGCTATCGCCGAGAAGGTTCATCAGGATGTCGATCGAAAGCTTCTGGTCGATGATCCTTCCGACCAGCTTATTCCCGTTGAAATCCTTCATATCAACCAGCTGGGTTGAAATATAGAGCCCTTCAAGCCATCCACCGGTAAGCACGATTGAGGCGATTGCCGACTGGTTATTATCTTCCAGGTAAGAGTTTGAATTAAGGTAGGTCTGGGAAACAATTTCCATTATGACCTCGGTATTATGAATATTTTCTTCCAGCCTGTCAATATCTTCCTGTTGAATGACATCAAGGATCCCGAGTCCGTCGGCCATTGATTTTGCTGCATTCATGTAATTGATTATCAGTTGTGTCTGATCATAGAGGCTGGCAAAGCTGAGATCGCAGGTATAGATACCGAGGTTGAGCGCCAAACTTTTATTGGTGCTGTAGTTCTTTGTATTTTCAATTGGATTAAGCAGCCTGTCATCAAACAAGGCTCCTGCCGACTTAATAAGCATTGCAGATTCCAGGGGCGAAGGGAGCGTGTAAAAGATCGTTTCTGCTTTCTTTATATCATCATAAATTGCTGCGTTATCTGTTGATACATCCAAAGAGTCAGCTGCTTTTTTTGAGCTTCTTCCACCTGAATTACAACTTGTAAATACCCATGTAAACAGAATAACCAGTGTAAGAACATGGTTAGTGATTTGATGAAGTTTCTTCATTTGTCAGGTTATTATTAAGATTCTCTGTAATCAACGCTAAATTAGTACTTTATTTTTTATTTTTCAAAAACAGGATTATCTAATTACTGGTAATCCTAACTTTGCAGCAAATAACTGCAGATGAACCGATCAGTAAAACGGCTTAAGGAACTGGATATTATATTGAATCGTGAGAATGTCAGGAAGATTACTGAGGCAATTGAAGTTCTCAGGAACGAGCAACCGCTGGAAGGAGCAATAAGCCTTCTGGTCTCGCTCTATAACAGGAGTCACGATCCTTCAATTAAAAGGCTGATCACCAGTTTCATGAATGACATTAAGGATCAGTCGGCATGCTCCGAGGTAATGGCGGAAATAAGAAAGGAGGCTTCTCCTGATACTCTCAGGATGCTCATATCATCCTGCTGGCAGTCAGGGCTGAATTATGCTGAATATTCGACCGACTTTGCAGGAATCTTCCTCCGGACCGATGATTATCTGACCGCATTTGAATGCTTCACTGTCCTGGAATCAGTTGTTCAGGATATTCCGGGAAGCAGGCGGGATGAGATCATACAAATGATCCGCGACAGAACCCCGGTTATGTCAGATGAATTAATGGCGCTCAGGCTTGAGCTTATTACCGTGCTTGAGGGATAAAAGTGACGGGAATTCCTGTGGTACTCTATTCGAATGATGAAAAGTATTTCATGAACTGGGTTCTTTCGAACGTTGCAGGCTTCTCATAGTTCTGGTAGTTCAGCTTACCCCTGAAATCGCCAATCGTTTTAAATCCTTTTGTATCCATCCAGTCGGATAGCTGCCTGTTCATCGTTTTAAGATGGCCTATACCCTTATTATACAGGACTGAGCAGATCTGAACTGTAGACGCTCCGGCCAGGAGGTATTTGACAGCATCCTGTCCGCTCTGTACGCCTGTCGATGCCGAGATATCGATCTTAATATCCTGTGAGCTGGCCATCCCTATCCACCTGAGGACGTGCCTCATTTCACCCTCATTGCTGAAAATAGCTGCAGGAATAACTTCCATCCTGTTGATATCAAAATCGGGTTCGTAAAACCTGTTAAACATCACCACTCCGGCCACACCCCTCATGTAAAACTGATCGATCATATAAAGTATATTGGAGAACCTGAAACCTATTTTCAGTGCAACAGGTATTTTAATTGTTTTTTTGAGGTTTTCTATCAGGTCGAAGTAGAGTTTTTCAGACTCGGCCGATGACTTCTTCCTGTCGACCGGCATAAAAAAAACATTGATCTCGATTGCATCTGCCCCGGCCTCCGCAATATTTTTTGCAAAACCCGTCCATCCCCGCGCGGAATAGCAGTTAATGCTCGGTATTACCGGAATGCTCAGGCTTTTTTTTGCCTTCCTGATAAGGTCGAGATATGTATCTACAGAGTTTGAATGGATATAGTTCGAGATATAATCGTCTGCTTCGGGGAATCCGGGAGAAACGGGAAAAGAGTTTATATGGTAGTTTATCTGTTCTTCAAAAAGCGATTTGAGCACGACGGCACCGGCGCCTGAATCTTCAGCTTCCTTAAGCTGACCTGGTGTGGATGTCAGTCGGCTGCTGCTAACGATGAGGGGACTATTAAGGGTGAGCCCGAGGTACCTGGTTGCAAGCTTTTCCATAAGTTAAGGTTTTCTCTTAATTTCTTTTGTTTCGTTCTCCAAATATAAGATTTCCTATCCTTATTATTGTACTTCCCTCCTCAACTGCGATTTTAAAATCGCCCGACATTCCCATCGATATTTCTTTAAATGCCTGATTATCTTTGAAATATTTTTCCCTTAGCTCAGAAAAGCAATCTGCCAGAAATCTGAATTCCCTTCTTATCTGCACCTGATCATCGGTAAATGTCGCCATACCCATAACGCCGCAGATCCGTACATGCGGAAGCTGCAGCGGAGCTTCCGACAAAATCATATGCTTGATTTCATCCATGCTGAACCCGAATTTTGTCTCCTCTTCGGCAATATGGACCTGTAACAGGCAGTCAATAATCCTGTTTACCTTATCAGCCTCTGAGTTAATAATTTCCATCAGCTTTAAAGTATCGACAGATTCTATCATGCTGATAAACGGAACAATAAATTTTACCTTATTGCTCTGAAGGTGCCCGATCAGATGCCATTCAATATCGCCGGGAAGGACCTCTTTCTTCTGAAGAAGCTCCTGGACCCTGTTCTCACCAAAGCACTTATGTCCTGAATTATATGCTTCGAGTATATCGCTGACAGGTTTTGTCTTCGAAACGGCAACAAGTTTAACAGATGCAGGGATTTGTTGCTTAAGCAATATTATGTTTGATGCAATATCTGTCATATTTTTTACTCCCAACCTCCTGAAGAGCGCTGAACTCAGTCCAGAAGGTGTATAACTAAACCACTCCTCAGCTTGGGTTCGAACCAGGTAGTTTTGGGAGGCATTATATTTCCCGAATCAGCTATTCTGATCAGTTGCTTCATGGAGACCGGGTAAAGTGCAAAGGCCACCTTCATCTCCCCGCTGTCAACCCTCTTTTTCAGTTCTTCGAGTCCGCGGATACCTCCTATAAAATCAATTCTTTTCGACCGCCTAAGGTCCTGGATATCAAGGATGGGAGTCAGTACCTGGCTGGCCAAAATTGTCACATCGAGCCCTCCGATAGGATCCCGGTCATCATAGGAATCCGGTTTAGCCGTGAGGCTATACCATTTACCATCGATGTACATTGAAAAGTTATGCAGTTTTGAAGGCTTAAATATTTTTGCTCCCTTTTCCCTGATCACAAATGCCTTTTCAATCCGTGAAAGAAACTCCTCCACCGTAAGTCCGTTGAGGTCTTTTACGGTCCGGTTGTAATCCATTATCCTCAACTGGTTGTCAGGAAAATGGACGGCCAAAAAATAATTGTACTCTTCCGAACCTTTATGGGAAGGATTTTTCTCCCGCTTTTCCTTCCCGACAAGGGCAGCCGCCGCAGTTCTGTGATGACCGTCAGCGACATACATGAAGGGTACCTTTTCGGTAAAAAGCTTTTCTATCATCCTGTTGGTCTCTTCCTTTTTTACCACCCAGAAGTGATGTCCGATTCCATCTTCAGAGAAAAAATCATATTCGGGCTTCTCTTTGAGGACGATTGAATTTACGATCGCATCTATTGCCTTAACTGAGGGGTAGGTAAAGAAGACCGGTTCTATATTTGCATTATTGACCCTTACATGGATCATGCGGTCCTGCTCCTTGTCGGGTCTTGTAAGTTCATGCTTTTTGATGATCCCGTTCAGGTAATCATCAACCGAAGCACAGCCGGCAATGCCATATTGCGTACGTCCACGCATTGTCTGGGCGTAAATATAATAGTGCGGTTTTTCATCCGGTACCAGCCAGCCCCGCTTCTGCCATAAACCAAAATTATCCATTGATTTCCTGTACACTTCTTCAGAATGGACATCAGTGCCTGGCGGAAGGTCTATTTCCGAACGCGTGACATGGAGAAGCGAACATTCTTTACCCTGTGCCATCCTCAATGCCTCCCCGGTATTCATAACATCGTAAGGCAGGCATGCCAGATCCCTGACAATATCAGCAGGGGGTCTTAATCCCCTGAAAGGTTTTACTACAGACATATTTACTCTATTGTTAGCTTTTAATTATTAATGAACGTACGGGTTGTTGCATATTAAAAATCCGCAATCCGCAATCCGCAATCCGAAATTCTCGTTATCCCTCCCCTTTACCGGCAGCATGCAATTGGTTAATAATTCCTATCTGTTTAACCTGAACTTCTCATTTCCTGTGGCAAAATAATCAACAATCTGCCTGGCTGCCGCCACTCCGGCATTGATGTTCGCCTCCTCGGTCTGGGCTCCCATTTTTTTTGCAGTAAAGATGTATCTGCCAGGGTATTTTTCCCCGAACACATTTTTACAGTCGGGCTCAACATCGGCCAGGTATGCGAAGTCGGGCCTGACCTCAAAGACTTTCAGAAGTTCCTCTTCATTTATAATTTCTTTCCTGGCTGTGTTGATAAGGACAGCTTTATCGGGCATCCTGTTGAGAAGGTCAAGACCGATTGAATTTTCTGTGGAGTCATTGGCCGGCATATGAAGCGATACATAACGGCACTGCGAGTAAAGTTCCTCAGCTGTAGCGCATGCATGAACGCCTGAGGACCTTATGGTTTCGGCTGACACGAAAGGGTCGTACACGTAGACCTGCATTCCGAATCCTTTTGCGATCCGGGCTACATATTTTCCAACGTTACCAAATGCATGGATCCCGATTGATTTTCCCCGCAGTTCGGTCCCGAAGTTCCCTTCAAATCCCCCTCTTGCATGGTAGAGCATCAATTCGAAGACAAGTTCGGCAACAGCATTTGAATTTTGTCCGGGAGTATTCATAGCCACCACTTTATGGGCTGAGCAGGCATCCAGGTCCAGGTTATCATAACCTGCACCGGCCCTGACGACAATTCTTAGTTTGTGTGCCGCATCAATGACCCGGGAATCGACGAAATCACTTCTTACAATCAGGGCATCCGCATCAGTCACTGCTGAAAGGAGTTCATCACGGCTTTTATAGTTTTCAAGCAGTGCAAGTTTGTGACCGGCATTTGTTGTTATCGAACGTATCTGATTAATGGCCGAAGGGGCAAATGCTTTTTCAGTAGCAACAAGTATCTTCATGAATTTGCTTCTTTAGTTCAAAAGTAGAGTTCACCTGTTCCGTTTTGAATGAAGCCAATTTTTAATTCTTCGATTCAAACTCCTTCATTGTGTCAGTCAAAGCCTTTACGCTTTCCACCGGCAGAGCATTGTAGGTGGAAGCCCGGAAACCTCCGACTGACCTGTGACCAGCAATACCAAGCATACCTTTTGACTTAGCATATTCTGCAAAAGGTTGTTCAAGTTCCTTGTAGCCATCAGCCATGACGAAGCAGATATTCATCAATGAACGATCTTCAGGATCCTTGATTGTAGGAACAAAAAGCCTGTTCCGTTCAATCTCGTCATAAAGCATTTTTGCCTTTTCGATATTTCTCTTCTGTATTGCCTTAACACCGCCAAGATCCTTCAGCCAGTGAAGTGTCTGCTGTGCGGCAAATATGGCAAATACCGGCGGAGTATTGAACATTGATTCAGACTTGATATGGGTTCTGTAATCAAGCATCGTGGGAATTGGACGGCTTACTTTTCCGAGGACCTCTTCCTTTATTATAACCAGTGTCACCCCGGCCGGAGCAAGATTCTTCTGGGCCCCGGCATAAATGATCGAGTATTTGGATACGTCAACCGGTCTGCTGAAAATATCTGAAGACATGTCAGCAACAAGTGGAATACTGGTTTCCGGATCATTCTTCAATTCAGTGCCGTAAATTGTGTTGTTCGTCGTAACGTGAAAATAGTCGGCATCGGACGGGACCGTGTAGTTCTTTGGGATATAGTTGTAGAGCTTATCCTTTGAAGAGGCCACTTCGACAACTTCTCCATAAAGCCTGGCCTCCTTAAGAGCCTTATTTGCCCATTCTCCAGTATTTAAATATGCCGATTTCCTGTTCATCATGTTCATGGGCACCATTGCAAACTGAAGGCTTGCCCCGCCCCCGAGGAAAATAACCTGGTAACCGGCCGGGACTTCAAGTAATTCCTTAACCAAGGCAATTGAATCATTCATGCAGGCAACAAATTCCTTGCTGCGGTGTGAAATTTCAAGAACAGACAATCCCGAACCGGCAAAATCCTTAATACCTTCAATTGTCTTGTCAATGGTGTACTGCGGAAGAATTGAAGGACCTGCGTAAAAATTGTGTTTTTTCATGATGAGGAAATTATAATTATTTATTAATTGATTCTAAAACACGTTCTATAAAATTAAACAATTTATTGTTATTCCAAGTGTTAAATAATTAACACATAAATAATTAAAATCGTAAATCAGTATCGACAAGCACTCCATTCCTTACAACCGGGATTTTATCGGTAAAGTCGGGGGTAAGGCAGAATTCAATGCAGTCGTCAAGACCCTTATCACGCAAACGTGATCGTTGTGCTGCTTTCTGAATATATCCGATAACATCTTTTTCAGCCAGCGACCAGAGGTCAAGTGCAGCCTGGGTTGAATCGCATACCGTCGAATAAAGTGAAGTTGACAGAAGCCGTGCTGCAATTGCCCCCGCACAAATTGTATCTTCAAGGTTAAACCTGTTTTTCCAGCCGGCACACAAGACGACAACATCCTTTTCCCGGCCGCTTATCCACTTAACCAGGGAACTGATATTGAGAAAGGATCCTATGATAATGTAACCGGCCGATGAAGCAAGGTTTATGAGTCCCGTTCCGTTGGTTGTACTGTAAACAATAGTCTTGCCGGCAACTTTTGCCGTTGTGAAGTTAAATGGTGAGTTACCAAAATCAGCAAAATCAAGAACATATCCATCGCGCTCTGCCGCAACAAGATAGCCTTTTCTTTTGTACTCCATGGCTTCACTGACGGTTGCAACCGGAATTATTGAGGCTGCTCCATTTGCAAAAGCGGTGCATATCGCCGAAGTAGCCCTCAGAATATCGATGATGACAACAATCGAGTCCGCGTGTCCTTCGGGTTCATAAAGGGCAGGGGAAAAACAGGTTTCCAGTTTTCTTTTATTCACAACTAATAAAAACTCAAAATCCTAGCTTTTGTTGTAAAAGGGCAGGTTGACCACCCTTGCTTTGAGATCCTTGTTCCGTATCCTGACAAATATTTCTGTATCAGGCTTCCAATAGCCTTTTGCAAGATAAGCCAATCCTATACCCTGCCTTATCATCGGCGACATTGTTCCTGATGTTACCTCACCTATGACATTTCCGTTTCCATCCATAACTTCATAATGCTGTCTCGGAATACCGCGGTCGATCATTACAAATCCCTTAAGCCTGCGACCGACACCTTCCTCCTTCTGTTTAAGAAGCAGGTTCCTGTCGATAAAATCCTTCTGATCGGTAAATTTGGTTATCCAGCCAAGTCCTGCTTCAATCGGCGAGGTCTGATCATTGATGTCATTTCCGTAAAGGCAGAAACCCATTTCAAGGCGAAGCGTATCCCTGGCGCCTAATCCTATTGGCTTGATATTGAATTCCTTTCCGGCTTCAAAAACTGCCTTCCAGAGTGCAGGGCCATCTTCGTTTTTTACATAGATCTCGCATCCTCCGGCTCCTGTATAACCTGTAGCTGAGAATATAACATCCCTGATCCCTGCAAACTCAATGACTTTAAATGTGTAATACTCCATGTCCAGAACAGGTTCGGCAGTCAGTTTCTGCATAGCATTCAGTGCAAGCGGACCCTGAACTGCAAGCTGGGCAATCTCATCCGAAGCGTTTACAAGGTCTTTTCCAGGAACCAATCCGAATTTACCGGCATTCGAGGTGCACCAGTTCCAATCCTTTTCAATATTGGCTGCATTAACCACCAGGAGATATTTTTCACTGTTGAACCTGTACACCAGAAGATCATCCACAATACCTCCCCTGCCGTTGGGAAAACATGAATACTGGACCTTCCCATCAATAAGAACGGATACATCATTTGAAGTTATGTGCTGGAGGTACCGAAAGGCGTAAGGTCCGGTTACCCAAAACTCGCCCATATGTGAGACGTCAAAGACCCCAACTCCCTGTCGCACTGTAACATGTTCATCAGTAATGCCCGTGTATTCAACAGGCATGTTATAACCGGCAAAGGGAACCATCTTTGCTCCTGCTTCCTCGTGGAATCTTGTAAACACAGTATTCTTCATCAGTTTCAAAAATTAGACGTCCAAAATTAGAATATATTTCCCTATTACAAAAGGGCTGGTTTTAACAACTTATTTAAAACAGCCGGAGTTAGAATAAAAAATTACTATATTTGTTTAAACAAAACACCTCCGGCAGAAGTTATTTAAGGAGCCTGTTTATCATGGATTATAAATTTATAAAAACGGATTACCTTGAAATGGTAGCCAGCGGGGATTCAGGCCTTATTAAGGAACTGGCAGAGATGTTCAGGGATCAGGTGTTTGAAACTTATTCGGAAATGAAAACTCTTCTTTCAGAGAAGAAATATCATGCCCTTGGTCTCCTGGCTCATAAAGCTAAATCGTCAGTAGCAATAATGGGGATGGACGATCTTGCCGAATTGCTTAAAACCTTCGAACTTCAGGCAAAGGACGGAAGGGATCCGGATGATTATGAATTATATATTGAAAGGTTTGGAAACGATACAAAATCGGCGCTGCTTGAACTTGACAATCTGATTAGTAACTTATAAATCCCGGCTGAAATGATCAATATTGAAAGAAGAGATAAGATTGATATAATCACTTTCTCCGTCAATAAGATAAATGCCACGACAATTGATGAGATCAAGGAAGGGGTGACAAAGGCATTTGAAAATCCCAACTCAAAGATCATTCTTGACCTCAGGGGTGTCGAGTACATCGACAGTTCGGGTTTTGCATGGTTCCTTTCACTTCACAAAGCGGCCAAAAACAATTTTGGAATGCTGAAGTTCGCACATCCTGAGCCGCGGGCAACTGAGTTGTTCCATACCCTTCACCTGCATACGGTATTTGAGATCTATGATGACCTCGACGCCTGTGTCAGGTCATTCAGATAAGTCTGTTTATTCCTTTCTGCTTGTGAATGAAAGATGGGCTCCCTTCACCTCCACCGAGACGATTTCTTCCTTATGGATCTTCCCTGCAATGATTTCCTTTGAAAGTTCATTTATTATTTCCTTCTGAATAAGCCTTTTAACAGGTCTTGCACCTGATTGCGGATCATATCCGTGTTCAGCCAGCCAATCGATAGCGTCGTCCGTCACCTCAAGCTTCATATTATTGCTTTCGAGTATTCTTGAAAGATTATTGACCTGGATCCTGACAATTTCCCGTATCTGGTCAATGTCGAGCGGTTTGAACATAACAATCTCATCAACCCTGTTAAGAAATTCCGGACGGAGCGATTTCCGCAGCAGCAGGAAAATCTCTTTTCTCAACTGCTCGGTTTCACTCTCCGGCATTTTATTGTTCCATTTCTCCATCCGGTCCCTGATAATGTCAGAACCAAGGTTCGACGTCATAATAACTATGACATTCCTGAAATTGACAGTTCTGCCCTTGTTATCGGTCAGCCTTCCGTCGTCTAGCACCTGAAGAAGAAGGTTGAACAGATCGGGATGGGCTTTTTCGATCTCATCGAGCAATACAACGGAATATGGTTTATGCCTGACAGCTTCCGTAAGCTGACCGCCTTCGTCGTATCCGATGTATCCGGGAGGTGCACCAATCAGTCTTGAAACGGAATGACGCTCCTGGTATTCCGACATGTCGATACGGGTAAGCAGATTTTCATCATTGAAAAGAAATTCGGCAAGCGCCTTGGCAAGCTCAGTCTTTCCTACGCCTGTCGACCCGATGAAGATAAATGATCCGACGGGCTTTTTCTGATCCTGAAGCCCGGCCCTTGAGCGCCGTACTGCATCGGCCACTGCACTGATAGCCTCATCCTGCCCTACCACCCTTTTATGGAGCTCATCCTCAAGTCTCAGGAGTTTTTCCTTTTCACTTTCAAGCATCCTGGAGACCGGGATGCCGGTCCACTTTGAGACTATCCCGGCAATGTCTTCCGATCGGACCTCTTCCTGTACGAGAGAACCCCTGCTCCTTTTCTTCTCAATCATTTCCTTTAGCCCGGCAATCTCTTTTTCCATACCAATAACCTTTCCGTACCGGATCTCGGCAACCTTCCCGTAATCACCCCTGCGTTCAGCCTCATCAGCTTCAAACCTAAGCGATTCTATCTGTTCCTTTTTTTCCTGGACCTGCTCGATCATCTTCTTTTCAGATTTCCAGGCCGCCGTGAGTTCATCCTTTTTAGACTGCAATTCGGCAAGCTCTTTTGAGATCTGTATTTCCTTCACCGCATCACCATCCCTTTTAATTGCTTCCCTCTCGATTTCGAGCCGGGTTATCGCACGGGTAGTCTCGTCGATCTCTTCAGGCACTGAATTCATTTCAAGCCGCAATCGTGACGCTGCTTCATCAATAAGATCTATTGCCTTGTCAGGTAAAAACCTGTCTGTAATATAACGGGTCGACAGGTCAACGGCAGCAATAATGGCTTCATCCCTGATAATAACCTTGTGATGGGTTTCATATTTTTCGCGCACACCCCTGAGTATTGAAATTGAATCTTCCCTCCCGGGCTCATCGACCATGACAACCTGGAACCTTCTTTCGAGGGCTTTGTCTTTCTCAAAGTATTTCTGGTATTCATTCAGGGTTGTCGCACCGATTGCCCTTAATTCACCACGGGCGAGCGCAGGTTTGAGTATATTGGCCGCATCCATTGCCCCTTCTGATTTACCTGCACCGACCAGGGTATGTATTTCATCTATGAAAAGCACTATCTCACCATCAGATGAAATCACCTCATTGACAACCGATTTAAGCCTCTCTTCAAACTCCCCCTTGTATTTTGCCCCCGCTATAAGGGCTCCCATATCGAGCGAATATATTGTTTTCGATTTTAGGTCCTCCGGGACATCGCCTCTTGTTATCCGGTGGGCAATTCCCTCGGCGATAGCCGTTTTGCCCACGCCAGGTTCACCGATCATTATAGGATTGTTCTTTGTCCTCCGTGTAAGGATCTGAAGTATTCTTCTGATCTCTTCATCGCGTCCGATCACAGGATCGAGCTTGCCCGATCTCGCCCTTTCGTTCAGGTTAATGGCAAACCTGTTAAGCGAGTTGAATGTATCTTCCGATGTCGGGTTCTCGACTGTTGCGCCTTTCCGGAGTTCGGCTATTGCCGCCCTGAGTTCCTTCATTGTTACCCCGTAGTCCTTCAGGATCTGGGAAGCCTTGTCGGAGGTATCGAGAATTCCCATCAATATATGCTCGGCTGTAACAAATTTATCCTTCATTTTTGAAGCATGGTCATTTGCCTTGCGAAGAGCCTCGTTAGCGTCTGCCGATAGATAGCTTTCAGCACCAGAAACCCTTGGGTAAGAATCGATAAGCTTTTCTATATCCTTTGATATTGCAGCACTGTTAACACCAATCTTGCCGAAGAGCCATCCTGTAATATTTTCTGCCTGGCTGAGCACTCCCTGGAGCAGGTGGGCACATTCAACAGCCTGCTGGCCTTTTCCGGCAGCGATATTAAATGCCTGCTGGACAGATTCCTGTGCCTTGATTGTAAAGTTGTTCAAATTCATGGTTTGTGATTTTACAATACCTGATTATCAATTTCTTTGCCAGCAGCATTAATTGCCTTTTTGACATCGCATTTTACGGATTTTATGCCAATATGTCAAATCACACCTCTTTGATTCATCGTAATTAATGAGTTAAACTGAAATCCTTTAACCACTGAGTCACACCGAGTTTCACAGAGTAAGACACGGAGTTTTAAAACAGTGTAACTCCGTCTTTACTCCGGGGTTGGGGGGTTGCTGCAAAAAAAGTATCTTTAGCCAAAATTCTGATCAAGATGAGCAAAATCCTTTGGAAACCCGGAACAATGATCTATCCGTTGCCGGCAGTTATGGTAAGCTGCGGATCGGCACCCGAAGAATATAATATTTTTACCGTTTCGTGG
>Ga0105095_10000922_pt1 | contig 14840 bp, 9 predicted proteins | sample PPLLak2March2015_2_FD_79180 | JGI IMG/M metagenome (GOLD analysis project Ga0105095, IMG submission 79180) | Freshwater sediment microbial communities from Prairie Pothole Lake near Jamestown, North Dakota, USA - PPLs Lake P8 Core (3) Depth... | ecosystem: Environmental > Aquatic > Freshwater >... | reverse complement strand
CGGGATCGGTGAAAGTGCATCATTAAGATCCCCGATGGCGCTGGCAGTAATTGGCGGGCTGGTGTCTTCGACAATCCTGACCCTTATTGTGATTCCATGTGTATACTGGGTATTTGACAGCTTAAGCAAATTGATAACAGGTGAGAAACAGCAGATAAAGGGCTGACAAATCAATTAATAAACTGCTATGAATTTTGTATTGAAAAGAAGGGTCCTTATCAGTATGCTCTTTCTGGGGCTTTCACTGCTTGGTTATGTCTCGTATAAGAAGCTGAATATCGAACTGTTCCCGAATGCCCAGCTTCCTACCCTTATTGTACAGGTGGCCACACCTCTTGAAATGGATCCCTCATATATCGAAACCCAGGCTATCATACCGATTGAAGGGTCAGTTGGAACGCTTGAAGGGATTGAAAAAATAGAATCTAACGTTACTTCAAGGTATGGTACCATCCTGATATACTATAACCAGAATGCCAACCTTAAATATGCCAACCTGAAGCTTCAGGAAAAAATAGATATTGTCAGGAATTCAATCCCTGAGGAGTTTATTATCAATGTGATAAAGATCGATCTTGAACAGCTTACCAACCAGTTCATGGAGCTTCAGGTGAGAGGTGAAGGAGGAATCGACAGGATAAGGAATATCGCCGAAAGGGAAATAAAACCCGAATTTGAGAATATTGACGGGATAGCAGGAGTTCAGGTTTATGGCGGCAGGGAAAACTCAATTGAAGTAAGACTTAATGAAAAAGCCTGCAAATCGTTTGGAATATCGATGGGTCAGGTCAGAAACCTCCTGAACAATAATGGGAAAGATAAAAGCTTCGTCGGAAAGGTTGTTGACGGGTCGAATGAGATGTTTGTAAATGTTTCCTCGGAATATACGGATGTCAGTGAAATCGGAAGCATTATCGTCAGCAGGGACGGGCCTGTTTTGCTGAAGGATATCGCCGAGATCTTTTTCGGAGTTAAGGAAGAAAGTTCCTACAGCAGGGTCAACGGGCTCGATGCGGTCACGATGACCCTTGTAAACGATAACCAGGCAAACCTGATCAGTCTGTCACATGATGCGGTTGCCCAGGTAGTAGAACTGAATAAGCGGCTTGCCTCAGGCGGTGTTGAGATCGTTGTTCAGAACAACAGCGCCGAGATAATGGAAAAGAATATCAACCAGATCATCAACCTTGCCATCACAGGCGGACTACTGGCTGTTCTGATTCTCTGGTTCTTCCTGAGGAATATAAGACTGGTGACAATAATTGCTCTTTCAATTCCGATCTCTGTCTATTCTGCCTTTAATTTTTTCTATGCCGCAGGGATTTCGATCAATAGCCTGACCCTTGTAGGAATGGCGCTGGCAATCGGTATGCTTGTCGATAATTCGGTGGTAGTGCTAGAAAACACCTACAGGCTGGCCGGTCTGGGAAAGGACCCGGAAACCGCTGTAAAGCAAGGGACTGCTGAGGTCTGGAAATCAATCTTTGCATCGACGCTCACAACGCTGATAGTCTTCCTCCCCTTTATTTTCTCAACAAATTTCCTGGTCAGGATGATAGGGAAAAATATAGGCGTATCAATCATTTCGACGCTCCTGATATCACTTGTGGTCGCAGTTCTCTTCATCCCGATGGCCACCTATTACCTGCTTTCGGGAACAAAAAACAGCGAGTCGACAATTTTCCAGCGGCTCTCAATACATGGCCGCCTTATTCAGACCTACTATCTTATCCTGAAGGCCTGTATGAGGAAACCCGCAACTACCATCATTGGCACCCTGGTTGTCTTCTTTGCTGCTCTTCTCATCAGCCTCACTCTCAGCATAAGTTCAAACCAGGAAATTGAAGCGCCCGATTTCAGGCTGAGCGTGACCATGCCCGGCGGATCAACACTCGAAAAAACAGACGCGGTTGTAACAGAAATTGAATCGCGACTGGCCTCCCTTCCTGAAAAAGAGGACATCATAAGCCGCATTGAGGAAGAGCGGGCGATAGTTACAATCAGTCTGCCCAAAGACTGGGATAAAAAGAGCAAGCGAAGCCTGCCCGAGATTAAAAACGATATTTCGGAAAAGACAAAAAACATCTCTTCCGCCGAAATAAGTATGGACGGATTATCAGCAAGCGGTGGATTCTCCAGCGGTGAAGGCGGAGGCGATACCTACAATCCCGGATCGGATTTCATGAACCTTCTCGGGATTGGCTCCCGGAAGGAAAGCGTGATAATAAAGGGAGAGAATTTCACACAGATGAAAAACCTGGCTGATGACGTAAGATCTTATATCGACAGGCTTTCAACAATTGACAATACCGGCATAAATGTCCAGGAAAACAGGCCCGAGGTGCACCTTATGTTTGATATGGAATACCTGGGAAGGAACAATTTCACCCTTGCTAATCTCGCTCTCGCGTTGTCGACCTTCGGAAGGGAATACTCTTCGGGCGCAACTTTCCGGCAGGGAACTGAAACCTATGATATTATAATTAAATACGCTGATGTTAACGGTGAAGTGGAAAATAATCCTGAAAAGACGATCGACGATCTCAAGCGCCTTGAAGTTGTAAGTTCAACAGGTCTGGTGATGGAAATGGATGAACTGGCCGATATTATTTTTACTTCGGGAATGGGGAACATTCACCGTGAAAACCAGGAGAAGAGAATTACGGTCACATACAATTTCACTGAAGAAATAAATAATTCCAAAGATCTTGTGGGAGGGGCCAGGGCTGAAATTGAATCGATTGTCGCCGGATTGAATATCCCCTCCGGGCTGGCAGTTGAGGTTGTCCATGAAGAGAATCAGTTTAAAGACTTCTACTATCTTATCGGTATAGCTTTCCTGCTTATTTATATGATCCTTGCAGCAGTTTTCGAATCACTTGCGACCCCGGTCGTTTTGATGTTCAGTATCCCGCTGGCTGCCCTCGGGTCGTTGATCGCACTTATACTGACGGGAAATTCGCTGCTGAATGCCAATACGCTGACCGGATTCCTGATTCTTATCGGAATTGTGGTTAACAATGGTATAATACTCATTGATTACACAAATATCCTCAGGAAGAGGGGAAACCGGAGGCAAAGGGCGCTGATGACCGCAGGTGTGGCAAGGCTCCGGCCTATTCTGATCACTGCGTCGACAACAGTTATCGCGATGGTCCCGCTTGCAATGGGACAGGCCGAATATGTTTCGGTGATCGGAGCCTCGTTCGCCATAACAGTGATCGGAGGTCTCTCTCTCAGCACCCTCCTGACGCTGATCTTTATCCCCACATTCTATTCAGGGCTTGAAAACTCGATAAACTGGTTCAAATCACTTGGGTGGAAGAACAAAATCACGCAGATCATGATCTTTGCCATTCTAACATTCCTTATCTACACGTTTATCGACAAGTTTCTCTGGAAGATGATAACTACAATTCTTGCCCTGATACTTGTGCCTGCAGGATCATGGTTTATCATGAACAGCCTGAGAAAGGCCAGGGAAATGGTGATCCCTCCTGATGAACCGATTAACATTTACGTCCAGAGCCTGGTCAAGATTTATGAGAGAGACAGCAGATGGGCCAGGGAATGGAAAGCCGGTGCCAGGATCAGGGAAAGACTCGGCCTGCATCACCATTATACTGCATGGAAGGATATGAGTCAAATCGCCTGGCAGATACCGATCTTCGGCTTCCTTGTTTACTTCACATATTTCTACCTCAATAATGGATTCTGGATATTCATTTTCAGCATATTGACCTGGTTCTTCCTGTCGGCAATATGGTCTTCTTTTAAGGAACTCTTTTCAAATCTGACCGCCGGCGGAAAAAAAATATGGCTCAGAAGATTATCAGGTCTCCTCGATATTGCCGTCTTCTGGTTAATACCTCTCATGAATCTTATATGGTTTCAGCTCAAATGGGAAAATCTTGCAGTTGTCCTGATACTGGGGTTATTGTGGTTTGCAGGACTCTTTATCTATAAAACAGGGCAGAAGCTCACGAAGGAAAACATTGATATCTACAGGCTCGAGGGCCGCTTCAAAAACCTGAGAAAGACTGTTTACAAGCTGGTTGCTGCAGTTCCGCTTATTGGAAGGAAGAAAAAACCGTTCAAGGCCCTGAGTTGTGTCTCCATGAAGATTGGCAACGGTATGTTCGGCTTGCTCGGGCCAAATGGCGCCGGCAAGACGACCCTGATGAGGATCATTTGCGGGATTTTGGAACAAAGCTATGGCAAGGTCTGGATCAACGGGCTCGACTCACAGCTGAAGCGTGAAGAGCTCCAGGGATTGATCGGTTACCTTCCGCAGGAGTTCGGCACATACGAAAACATGTCGGCGCACGAGTACCTGCACTATATGGCAATGCTCAAGAATATAATCGATCCGAAGGTAAGAGAGGAAAGGGTAACATACGTCCTGGAAGCTGTTCATATGGTTGAGCACAGGCACGAGAAGATAGGATCTTACTCGGGAGGCATGAAACAAAGGATGGGAATAGCGCAGATACTTCTGCATCTGCCCAGGATACTTGTGGTTGATGAACCAACAGCCGGACTGGATCCAAGGGAGCGCATCAGGTTCAGGAATCTTCTTGTTGAACTGGGCCGCGAAAGGGTAGTTATTTTCTCGACTCATATAATCGAGGATATTTCAAGCTCGTGCAACCAGGTGGCGGTGTTGAACAAGGGTAAGCTGAAATACCTGGGCAAGCCGATTGATATGACAATGGAAGCTGAAGGGCATGTATGGCAGTTTAATATCCCGGCGAAGGAATTCGGCACTTTTGTCGAAGAGCATCTTGTCGTACACCATATGTCGGAGGGAGAAAACATCAGGGTCAGGGTTGTTGAGGAAAACAAACCCTGGGAAAATGCGGTGAGTGCAAGTCCCAGCCTGGAGGATGCATATCTCTGGCTCCTGAGAAAAAAAGAAAATAACGGATCGCATGAAAAAACTTAGAATAACCAACCTTATTGATCTCATTTTCAGAATGGTCAACTACAACCTGAGAATCATCTTTGCAAATAAGTTTGTGTGGTTCCTGGCAGGATCGGTACTTTTTTACATGGGTCTGTCAGTGATTTACACCTTTGAAAACGACGTTTCGAGGATGAATGACCTTTATGGTGTTTTCATCTTTTCAGGAGTCCTTCTTGTATTCTACCCCTCAGTTTTTGGTGTTCAGAATGACCAGGATGCACGGACGATAGAGATCCTGTTCGGAATACCCAACTACAGGTACAAAGTATGGCTTGTCAGGATCATCCTGATCTTTGTCATCGCATTCCTGATAATGCTTGTATTCACCTTCCTCTCATCAGTGATGATAGTAAAATTCCGTTTTGTTAATGTAACCATCCAGGTCATGCTGCCTGTATTGTTTCTCGGGATGATGTCCTTCATGCTTTCCACAGTGATCCGGAACGGCAATGGAACAGCCGTTGTCATGATAATCTTCGGCCTCTTCTTTCTGATCCTTAGCGATCCCCTCCGGAAAAGTCAGTGGAATGTATTCCTCAATCCCTTCAGGGTGCCATATGACGTGAATGAAACAGCATGGGCGATTATTATGCTTAAAAACCGCATTATCCTTATAACCGGATCAATACTTTTTCTGCTGGCGGCATTATTCAATCTGCAAAAGAGGGAGAAGTTTATGTAAGTCCCTTAGTCTCTTAGTCTCTTAGTCTCTCCGTCTTACTACAACTAGCTGCCAAACGCCCAATTGATCCCCATCACTACCAATGGAAGGGTAACGACACTCAGAAGTGTGGATATGAAAACATTTGCAACTGCAAGGTTGTCATCGGCCCCGAATTCCTTTGCCATTATAACCACCGTAGCCATGCATGGCATCGACGCCTCCAGGATAATTACGGAAGTGACGAGCCTGTCGGGAGCCAGGCCGGTCAGCGCGGCGATAAGATAAAATACCGAGATCAGGATCGCCGGTACAAATACAAGCCTGTTGAAGCTGATGAGGTAAGGGCTTCTCCGTCTAAGAAGCCCGCCCACGCTTGAAAAGGCAAGCATTGCACCTATATAGAGCATCGACAGCCACGTGTTTGCGGAACCAAGTTCCGAAAGAGGAGTTATAAGAAGCTTCGGAAGCTTAATTGAAAGAAGAAAGAAAACCAGTCCGGTCACCATCGCTATTGTATTGGGATTAAGAACTTTCAGAAGGTTCTTTTTCCACGAAATGCCATTACCGCGGGTAAGCACAACAACACCGAGCGTCCACATGGTGATGTTTGAAATGAGCTGGAACATGCTTGCGTAAAGCAATCCCTCCTCACCATAAAGGGAGGAAATCAGCGGGAATCCAAGAAAAATTGTATTGCCGAACATCGAATGGACACGGAACACTGCAGCTTCGCTTCCCCTGAACCTGAATACCCTTGATGCGGCCAGTCCGAAAAGCAGCATAAAGAGGATCACCAGTGCCGATATCCCAACAACTATGAAGCTGTTTGCTATCAGTCGCGGCGTGGCCTCAAGCTTGAGAAAATTGGTGAAAAGCATGAGGGGCAGGGAGATATTGAATATCACCTTCGAAAGCATGTCTTTCGATTCGCGGGTCAAAACCCTGAATTTTGCAGCAACAGCTCCGATAAGTACTACAATGGCAAGAATGAATATCTGGGAAATTATAATTCTGGTTTCCATTGGTCGGGTTCAGCAGTAAATGTAATAATATAAGATTGGTAATTATTCAAAAGGGTTCTCCTTACTGAAATCCGGCCTGTAATTCTGATAACTGTCCATATCCTGCACCCAGCCGTTGCGAAAGCCAAGATCGTGCATCGTTTTTACGGCAGTCTCATACTCCGGTCTATAAAGTGCCCGGCCTAATTGATCGTGATCTTTTACATAAGGCGTCGGATGATACTGCGACATAAGTGATATATTTACCCCTGTTGAAATTTCTTCGGCAATAGTTGCAAGGACCTTTTTGCTCTCCTCAACATGTCCCGGGAGAACGAGATGCCTTATTAGAATTCCGTTCTCCGCCCTTCCCTCTTCATCCGTTACAAGAACTGACCCTTTCTGGTAGAACATCTCCCTGAGAGCAGACAGAACCACCCCGGGGTAGTCGGCTGCATCGGAAAATTCCCCGGCAATGTCAGAGTTTGCATACTTATAATCGGGAAGATAAACATCGATCATCCCGTCAAGGCTTCTGATTGTCTCCCTCTTATCATAACCATTAGTATTATAAACGGTTATCGGTTTATAACCAAGGCAGTTCAGAGCTTTGATCAGGGCCTTCACCTGTGGTACAACATGGGAAGGAGATACAAATCCCACGGCTGCAATGCCGCCGTGGAGTATCCGGGTTATTGTTTGTATCGCTTCTTCAAAATCCACGGCGTCTGGCCTGCAGCCGGCTCCATGACGGCTTATTTCATGATTCTGGCAAAAAACACATCTGAGGTTGCATCCCGAGAAAAAAATGTTGCAGATACCTCCCGGACCGCTTATTGATGGCTCCTCTCCCCTGTGAATACAGATCGAGGCAATATTCATTCCGGCATCGGATCTGCAATAACCATTCCCCCCGCTGAACCTGTCCACGCCGCATTCCCGTGGGCATAACGTGCAGTTTGAAAGGAGCTTTATATCCTCTTCGTCGTAGAAGGTTTCTATTTTCAATTCAGGCATTTGGAATTCTATTTGAGAACAGAAGTAAATCCATTAGCTGCAAAGATCGCAAAGAAAATAAAACTTTCATCAATTCCCAATACCGGACAATGAATGATTCTTCAAAAGAAATACGTATTATAATACGTATTTCTTTTTGATTTAATATGTCTTATAATACGTATTTTAATCGCGCATATATAAATTAATAATTGGATTATTTTAGCGAAGAGCCTGCCCCGCAAGGTGGGGAGCCCGCCTTCAGGGCTGGCCTGTGGAGGGGCGGGGGTGGGCTTCTTCGGATCCCCTCCTCGGAGGGGTCGGGGGTGGGTTTCTTTTCTTTGTCCATTCCTGTTAGACTAATCTTTATTCACATTTTTTGCATCTCACCACGCGACCTGCTGAACCCCTCCCAAACCTTTAAAATATTTTTTGTTCTAAAGCCGGAGGCTTTAAAGTCCAATATCCCCGGTAACATCCGGGGCAGAGGCAGCTCTCAAAAAATCAACCCCGGAGGGGGTTGAAGCCATTTCTTCAACACCTCCGGTGTTGACATACTTATCTAACCCTTTGCCATGGATGTAACCATGGATATTGGACTTCCAGCCTTCCAGGCTGGCATTTTTCATTCCCCTCCGGAGACTAGTCTGAAAGCAGCGCCTATTAAAGTTGTAATGGAACTTACTCCCAACTTACTCAGGTTTAATTGTTATCTTTTGTAACACCAATGATATTTGTTTCCCTCAAAAAAAAAGATGTGCATAAAGGGTAGTACGCTTTAGGGGAAGGGTCGGTGATAGGGTTCAGAAACTATATTGAACCATAAATTTTTTATGATTAAAGATCAGATTACGTGGGAGGCATAAAGAATTATATTCTCAATTTTGCTATTTCCAAAACATTACTTACCTTTGCATCCGAATTGAGGGGCAATTGATACCTAGGGGACCAGAGTCCCCTATTTTGTTATCGGTTTTCAGATTATGATTGACAGGGAAAAGATAGAAAAATCGGTAAGGGAGTACATAAGCGGAACACCACTGTTCCTTGTTGCTGTTAAGGTAAGCAGTTCAAACAAAATAACGATCCTTGCTGATAAGAAAGAGGGGATCACTATTGACGAATGCGCAGGGCTTCATCGTCATATTGAAAAGGACCTCGACCGGAATGTTGAGGATTTTGAACTGCAGGTATCTTCACCGGGGCTCGAAATGCCTTTTGGCGTCATCGATCAGTATTACAAGAATGAAGGCAGAAAAGTGGACGTCGTTGATACGGAGGGGCAGAAATACTCAGGTAAGCTGAAGAATGTATCGACCGGGGGATTTGACCTGGAAACAGAAGTAAAAGTAAAGGGAAAAAGTAAAGAGATAATGGATGTCTCATTTAATTTCGACCACGTAAAAACGACAAAAGTAGTATTAACTATAAAATAAATCATGGAGTTTACACCAGATGGAAAATGTTAATTTGATCGATACATTTGCGGAGTTCAAAGAGCTGAAAAATATTGACCGTCCTACAATGATGAGTGTCCTTGAGGATGTGTTCAGAGGTATGCTTATAAAAAGGTATGGCTCGGCCGACAATTTTGACATTATCGTCAACATTGACAAGGGTGACTTTGAAATTTGGAGGAACAGGGTGGTTGTTGAGGATGAAGAGCTTACGGATCCCAATACACAGATCCCCCTTTCGTCTGCCAAAAAGATTGATGAGGATTATGAAGTGGGCGAAGAGGTTTCCGACGAGGTCAAATTCCTTGATTTTGGAAGAAGGGCGATCCTCTCGCTCAGACAGAACCTCACAGCCAGGATCCTTGACCTGGAAAAGAACAATATCTATATCAAGTACAAGGACAGGATAGGTGAAATAGTCACCGGCGAGGTTTACCAGGTGTGGAAAAGAGAGATACTTGTTCTTGACGACGACGGGAATGAACTCATAATACCGAAAAGCGAACAGATACCATCCGATCATTTCCGTAAAGGCGACTCCATCAGGGCAGTTGTTATTAAAGTGGAGATGAGGAACAATACTCCTTTCATCATTCTCAGCCGTACTTCCCCTGTATTCCTTGAAAGGCTTTTCGAACTTGAAGTGCCTGAAATTTTCGACGGTCTTATAACTATCAAAAAGATAGTCAGGGTGCCGGGCGAAAGAGCCAAGGTTGCAGTTGAATCGTATGATGAAAGAATTGACCCGGTTGGCGCCTGCGTGGGTATGAAGGGTTCAAGGATCCACGGGATCGTCCGGGAGCTTCGCAATGAGAATATTGATGTAATTAATTACACATCAAATAACCAGCTCTTTATACAGAGGGCTCTGAGTCCTGCAAAAATTACTTCCATCAAGCTGATTGAAGAGACCAAAAGAGCTGAGATTTACCTTAAACCCAATGAAGTATCGCTAGCAATCGGAAAAGGCGGCCTTAACATTAAGCTGGCAAGCCAGCTTACCGGTTATGAGATCGATGTTTACAGGGAACCGGGCGGCGAAGATGAAGAAGATGTCAATCTTGAGGAATTCTCCGATGAGATTGAAGAATGGATAATCGATGAACTCAAGGCCATTGGCTGCGACACTGCAAGAAGTGTCCTGAATCTCTCGATCAGCGACCTCGTTAAGAGGACAGATCTCGAGGAGGAAACTGTCAAAGAGGTTGTTAATATCCTGAGAGCTGAATTTGAATAGTATTATAAACCAAAAACCGGCTTTATTTTTGAAGTTTTAAGAAAGACAGGAATTATTTATGACAGATGATATTAAGGCAACAAGATTAAGTAAGGCAGCCCGTGAATTCAACGTGGGGATCTCCACTATTGTGGAATTCCTGCATAAGAAGGGATTTGATCTTGATCCAAATCCGAACACCAAGCTTCCTCACGATGCTTACCTTTTGCTTTTAAAAGAATTCAGCAGCGATATCAATGTAAAGAAGGAGTCGGAGAAGCTGATTCTGAAGGACCTCCACAGGAAGAAGGAAACTGTCTCCATTGACGATATTGAAAAGAGTGCCGATGAAGATCAGGACAGGGATGAGGATTTCATTGTAAAGGAGATTTCTGTCCCCAAGAAAACGATTGACATTCGAACAGAGATCAAAAAACCCGATATTAAACTGGTCGGGAAGATCGATCTTGAAAAAACATTAAAACCTAAGGTTGAAGTTCCCGAACCACCGAAACCGGTTCAGGAAAAGAAAGTACAGGCAGAGCCTGCACCAGAAGAAGCGCCTGAAAAGAAAAAGGCTCCTGCTGAAAAGCCAAAAGCTGCTCCCAGGGAGGCCGCTAAGGAAGAAAAGGTCAAGTCGGCGATCGATCTTCATATTGTAGGAAAAATAGATCTTGACTCTGTTGCCAGGGAAACAAAGGCTCCCAAGAAGGAAGAAAGTGCAAAACCGGCGGAAAAGCCCAAAGTTGAGGAACCTGCCCCGCAGAAAGAAGACAAACATCCGGTGAAGGAGACAAAGAAAGAGGTGCCGGAAAAGAAACCTGAACCTTTACCAGCCGATGTAGAGTCAGGCAACGGGGAACCCGCTGTTCCTGTACCTGAACAGGGGGAAGAGGATGTAGTTGAACTATACAAGCCCGAGATACAGAAGCTGTCAGGTCTTACAGTTGTTGGAAAGATCAACCTCCCAGTCGAGGAAAAGAAGAAACCTGTTCCATACCAGCAGGTACAGCTTAACGGCGACTCCGATTTCAGAAGGAAAAAGAAGAGGAAAAGGATTACAAAGGAAAAGGAAAATGTTCCTGTAGTTAAACCGGTTCCTACCGATAAAAAAGACAAATCGGTCAAGAAAGTAATAAAAAAACGGTCGGTCAGAGCTGAAGTTGATGAAGAAGAAGTTCAGAAACAGATAAAGGAAACACTTGCAAGGCTTACAACAAAAGGTAAATCGAAGGGTTCGAGGTACCGCAGGGAGAAAAGGGAGGCAATAAGCCAGAAACACCGTGAAGTAGAGGACAGGATCGAACTGGAAAAGAATATCCTGAAGGTGACCGAATTCGTTTCTGTCAACGAACTCGCTTCGATGATGAATATCCCGGTTACGGAGATCATATCCACCTGTATGAACCTCGGTCTTTTTGTGTCGATAAACCAGCGTCTTGACGCCGAAACGATGGCACTCCTTGCCGATGAATTCGGGTACAAGGTAGAGTTTGTAAGCGCTGAGCTGCTTGAAGCAGTGAGGGAGGAAGAGGACACGGAGGAGGAATTAAAGCCCAGACCGCCGATTGTAACGGTAATGGGGCATGTCGACCACGGCAAAACAAAACTGCTTGACTATATCCGCCGCACAAACGTCATCGCAGGTGAAGCAGGTGGTATAACCCAGCATATTGGTGCATACAGTGTTAACCTTGACGACGGCCGCCAGATAACATTCCTTGATACTCCGGGCCATGAGGCTTTTACTGCAATGCGTGCAAGGGGTGCACAAATAACCGACATTGCAATCATTGTTGTGGCTGCTGATGACGGAGTGATGCCGCAGACCGTTGAAGCAATAAACCATGCTTCAGCTGCCGGTGTCCCTATCGTTTTTGCCATCAACAAGATTGACAAGCCCACTTCCAATCCGGAAAAGATCAAGGAAGCGCTTGCAAATATGAATTACCTGGTCGAAGACTGGGGAGGCAAATACCAGTCGCAGGAGATTTCGGCTAAATCGGGGCTCAACATTGACCTGCTGCTTGAAAAGGTACTTCTTGAGGCAGAAATGCTTGATCTCAAAGCAAATCCCGACAAACCTGCCATAGGCACTCTTATAGAATCTTCGCTCGATAAGGGCCGGGGATTTACTGCAACTGTTTTAGTGAAGGCCGGGACACTTCGGGTAGGTGATATCATGCTTGCAGGTGGGAGTTATGGTCACATCAAGGCAATGTACAACGAAAGGGGCAATAAGATTGATGAAGTCGGCCCTGCAACACCAGCCCTTATCCTAGGATTGAACGGGGCGCCCCAGGCAGGCGATAAGTTCAATGTCATGAGCAGCGACCGCGAAGCTAAGGATATTGCCACGAAACGTACACAACTTCAGCGTGAACAGGGATTGCGCACACAGAAGCATATTACACTCGATGAGATCGGACGCCGAATTGCAATCGGCAACTTCCAGGAACTCAATATAATTGTAAAAGGTGATGTCGACGGTTCAATAGAAGCCCTGAGCGACTCGCTTATCAAGCTGTCGACACCGGAAATTCAGCTGAATGTTATTCATAAGGCAGTCGGCCAGATCTCCGAATCGGATATTCTGCTCGCTGCCGCATCAAATGCCATTATCGTGGGATTCCAGGTAAGGCCTTCGCTGAATGCCCGCAGACTCGCTGAAAAGGAAGAGATTGATATCAGGTTGTACTCAATTATCTACGATGCGATCGAAGAGATCAGATCAGCCATGGAAGGCATGCTTTCGCCCGAAGTGAAAGAGGAGATAGTTGCAACCCTTGAGATCAGGGAAATTTTCAAGGTCACAAAGGTTGGAACCGTGGCGGGATGCTATGTCAAGGAAGGAAAGATTACCCGGAACACAAGGGTCCGCATCATCCGCGACGGCATAGTAATCTACACAGGGGAACTTGGTTCACTGAAGCGTTTCAAGGACGATGTGAAGGAAGTTGTCGGCGGATATGAATGCGGGCTTAATATCTCCAACTTCAATGATATAAAAGTCGGCGATATAGTTGAAGGTTACCAGGAATTCGAGGTGAAAAAGACGTTATAAAAGCGCCTGGTACTTTTCAGCTGTAAGTAGGCTTTCAGCTTCCGAGAGATCAGTGATCTTTATTTTGATCATCCAGCCTTCACCATACGGATCTTTATTCACTACAGCAGGAGAATCTTCAAGTGCGGGATTTACTTCCAGCACCTCTCCCCCTACCGGCATAAACATGTCAGATACTGTCTTTACGGCCTCAATCGTTCCGAACACATCTTCTTTATTAAGGGTCTCTCCGAGGGTTTCTACTTCAACAAAAACAACATCCCCCAATTCACCCTGCGCAAAATCGGTAACTCCCACATACCCGAAGTCGCCCTCGATACGCAGCCATTCATGATCTTTAGTGTACAATAAGTTTTCCGGTAGGTTCATTTTCCAGGTTATTTAAATTAGTATTAAGGTATCTGTTCTTTAGTTAATGTTGCTGGCTGCCTGCTAATGGTAAGTCAGCTGGTAAAATTAAATCTTTTTTTTTCAGACGCATGAATTTTATTGAAAAACTATTGCCTTTTTGTTGAACCCACCTGCCTGCCCTGCCTGCCGGCAACCAGGCGGCTGGCAGGGAGGAGGCAGAGAGTCACAGAAAGTTGGTTTATGCTATTTCAACTCGATAATCATTGCCGACTTAGGAGCAATCTTAAATGATGAAAGATCATTTATTTCCTGCCCTGTTAAAACTTCTGTGCCGCCGGTAAACCCGTTCAAAGCTTCAGAATATTTTTCCCCTGAAATTGTGAGGGTCTCCTTCTCACTGTTATTTAGGACCACCATAACCGACTCAGTGTCGTTATACCTGAAGTAAACATACAATCCGTTTTCAGGAACAAAATGCTTAAGTTTTCCGTTGTGGATAACCTCTTTCCCCTTTCTCCAGTTCAGCAGCTTTTTTGTAAAAGCCAGGTTTTCCGTTTCAGTCTCACTGAGCTGCTGGCCGGTAAATACATTTTTGGTATCACCCGGCCATCCGCCCGGGAAATCCTCCCTCAGGTATCCGTCGCCGCGGTTTTTATCGCCTTCCATAACTATCTCGGTGCCATAGTAAAACTGTGGTATACCTCGTGTTGTGAGGATAAATGTAAGAGCCATCCTATAAATCTCAGGCCTCTTCCCGGTCTGGGTATAGAACCGGGTCAGGTCATGGTTGTCAAGGAAGATCACGTTTCGGAAAGGATCTGAATAGAGAAAATCCTGTGAAAGGACAAGGTAAAGCCTTGCCAGTCCATCGGTCCAGTTATCAGGTTCGGTGAAGGCACGGTGGGTGGAAAGCGACAGTGGGAAATCAGTCACCGACGGAAGGTTCGATTTATATCCGTCGCTGTTTTCGCTGCCGTATGACCAGTAAGCAGTTGGCGCCTCCTGCTGGTACCACACCTCTCCTACTATAAAGAATCCGGGGAACTCATCAGTTACCCGTTTTGCCCATCTCGCCATCATATTCTTTTCAGGATAAGGATACGTATCCATCCTTATTCCGTCGAT
>Ga0105095_10000920_pt1 | contig 14848 bp, 16 predicted proteins | sample PPLLak2March2015_2_FD_79180 | JGI IMG/M metagenome (GOLD analysis project Ga0105095, IMG submission 79180) | Freshwater sediment microbial communities from Prairie Pothole Lake near Jamestown, North Dakota, USA - PPLs Lake P8 Core (3) Depth... | ecosystem: Environmental > Aquatic > Freshwater >... | reverse complement strand
TTTTCTGACGCCCGAACGCACCCTGCGGCGCAAGTTCACGGAATTGATCATGGCCTTGCTGCTGGAACTGCATTACTCGAAGGACGAGATACTCGAGGCCTACGCGAACGAGATCTATCTCGGTCAGGACGGCAATCGCGCGATTCACGGCTTCGGCCTCGCCAGCCATTTTTATTTCGACCGCCCGCTGTCCCGCCTCGATCTCCCGCAGGCGGCGCTGCTGGTCGGCCTGGTCAAAGGACCGTCCTCCTATGATCCACGGCGCCAGCCTGCGCGTGCGCTGGCGCGGCGCAACCTGGTGCTGCAGGAGATGCGCAAACTGGATTTCATCACGCAGGCGCAATACGTCGCGGCCCGCGCCACGCCGCTGGGTGTAGTGGAAAAGGCGCCGGAAGGCACCTCGCGCTACCCCGCTTTCGTCGAACTGGTGCATCGCCAACTGCGGCGCGACTATCGCGAAGAGGACCTGCGCTCGGAAGGCTTGCAGATCTTCACCACGCTGGACCCGCTGGCGCAGACCAGCGCCGAGCGCGCGCTCACCGGCCGCCTGACACAACTGGAAAAGGACCGGCGCCTTCCACCGAAGGTGCTGGAAGGTGCGATCGTCGTCAGCCATTCACAGAACGGAGAGGTACAGGCACTGGTCGGCGGCCGCAACACGCGCTTCGAGGGTTTCAACCGCGCGCTCGATGCCGCGCGGCCGATCGGCTCGCTGATCAAGCCGGTGGTTTTTCTGACCGCGTTGGAACGCCCCAGCTCCTACACGCTCGCCACCCTGCTCGACGACAGTCCGCTGGTGTGGAAAGAGCGCGGCACCACCGACTGGGAACCGCAAAACTATGACAAGGAATTTCACGGCCAGGTACCGCTGCGCATCGCGCTGGCCAACTCTTATAATGTTTCGACGGCTCGCCTGGGGCTGGCATTGGGAGTGCGTCATGTCATGGACAAGGCGCATGATCTCGGTGTCGAGCGCGACCTGCGCACTTTCGCCTCGAGCCTGCTGGGCGCGGACAGCCTGAGCCCGCTGGAAGTCACGCAGATGTACCAGGCCTTCGCCAGCGGCGGTTTCCGCGTGCCCCTGCGAGCCATCCGCGAGGTTATGATGGCGGACGGCCAGCCATTGCAACGCTATCCGCTCTCGGTGGAACAGGTGATCGAACCGGGGCCGGCATATCTGGTGACACATGCATTGCAGACGGTGGTGCAGGAAGGAACGGCCGACGCGCTGAAATATTACCTGTCCCCGGACCTGCAGATCGCCGGCAAGACCGGCACTACCAATGACTTGCGTGACAGCTGGTTCGCGGGTTATACCGGTGATCGCCTGGCGGTAGTATGGATCGGTCGCGACGACAATCAGCCTATCCAGATGACCGGCGCCGGCGGAGCCATGACCGTGTGGGGCGAGATGATGTCGCGGCTCGACCCCGATCCACTCGTCCCGCAGGTTCCGGAGAACATCGAATCGGCATGGATCGATCCCGGGACCGGACTGCGCGTCGATGCCAGTTGCCAGGGTGCGGTCGAGCTGCCCTTCATCCGCGGCTCGGCGCCGGTGGAAATCGCGCCCTGCGGGGCGCGTTCGCCGGTGCGCTCCATCAAGAGCTGGTTCGAGAGGATATTTGAATGAAGAAATCGTATCGCGTTGTCTTATTCGTCATGGCCGCGTCACTGCTGGCAGGCTGCGCCGGCATGTTGCCGTCGACACCGGAGGACCGGCCGGTGTCCAACAACAACGCCGTGGTCGCGTTGATGGACAGTGCGCGCACCGATGCTGCCGGCGGCAAACCCGACGCCGCGGTGGCATCGCTGGAGCGGGCGCTGCGCATTGAGCCGCGCAACCCGCGCTTGTGGCAGGAGCTGGCCAGGCTGCGCCTGCAGCAGGGGCAGTATCAGCAGGCGGAGGGCATGGCCACCCGGTCAAACAGCTGGGCGGGTGATGACAGGATCTTGCGCGCCGAGAACTGGCGCCTGATCGGTGAAGCGCGCCTGAAACGCGGCGACCACCAAGGCGCCCAGGCCGCCTTCGACAAGGCGGCCATGCAGGGAAACTGAATGCCGGCATTTCCGCTCAACTCAACATCCGGCAAACTCGGTCACGGCGTTGTTTTGGATTCTGGAGATGCTCTGGAATCACATGATGATCCGGCACGGTTGGTTGTGCGTACACGACAAGACCACTACGGATTGGCTGCTGGATGACCCCTTTTATTATCCTCACGGCGGTTACTGGCCGCGCTATCGCCCCGTGAGACACAGCTACCGTCTCGTCCGCGCCCGGGCCATCAAGTATCTCGAATGACCGCCGCAAACCCGTGGCTGCCACATTGGCAGTCGGTTCATTTTCCACTGCCGGCGCCATTTTTTGCCGGGGCTGTGCTGAGGGTGAAATGGCAGGAACGGAAGACCTAGTATCCCAGTAGGATGACGCTGTTATTTTATATTTAAAAAATGGTAACCTTTCGTCAGTAATTAGGTACCGCTGAGGCAGAAACCGCTTTTGGACCGATTGTATTTCGAGGTGTTTTAGGGAATTCTGCTGCCACATTTACATGGAGAGTAATTGATGAGCATCGATACACTTCTTGTTATTCTGCTGGTATGGACAGTGGCTGGGCTGTTAGCGGCCATTGCCTTTGGCAAGGCGATCCAGGAACCCATCCTGGATGAAGAGAATGGCCTTGCTTCCTCGAGCATGCGGGGTTCGCATCACAGCGTCGGAGAATAAAAACACGTTTCGGGATAATTCACGGCCCACTCCCCTCACCCGCGGGGAGTGGAGATCCGGGTAGTACATTCTTGTTGATATTCCACGACAAGGTGATGCGCGGTCGCTTTCCCGCATAGAGATTAACCGTGTGCACAAGCTGGCTTGGAAAGATCAGCATGGTGCCAGCCGTCATGCCGGGAAAGAACGGCGTGGTCATGCAACCCTCCTGATGCTGGCAACAATTCCGCAGGCGCGGGTCGACGAAACAAAACTGGCCGCTCTGGGAATCATCCGGATCTTCATCACCGGGATCCAGGCAATACACCACGCTCGCCGTTGAACGCAGGTGACTGTGCGGCAGACAGTAATCCCCGTTCCGGTAGACGCTGGCCCAGCTCAGATCGACTACCGCGTGTTCGCATTCGAGCACCTTGCGGAACAGAGCCCTGGCGCGCGCGGTGATCAGCTCGGCCTCGGTGCTGGCCCACTTATCCAGGTGATGGATCTTGGTGCCGCACGCTCCGCGGAAATGGCGCTTGCGCAAACGGTGGTTTTCCTCGAGCTCGAGGATCTTGGCGATGAGGCGCGGGTGATACTCCCGGGTGTCGGTGAAGGTAATTTTGTGAATGGTGGAATCGCCGCAGACCTCCGACTCGAGATTCCCCGGCCAGATCTCGATCGGCTTCATGCCCAGTTGGATGGTATCGTCGCTCATGTCGCCCTGTGACACCACGCGTTGTCTCGCGGCCTATTCTGGCATGTAACGCGACCGGAAGAAATCCCGGTCGTCGGGCGGTCAGACGGTTTCGAGCGTCACAAAGGCGACGGCATGATCCTGCTCGTCCGCGAGACTGATGTGGGAAATGGTGATGGATTTTTCCCGCATGAACTCGCGCGCCCGGCCGCGGAATTCCAGCAACGGTTTTCCCTGCTCGTCGTGCCCTACCTCGATGTCGTGCAGTTGTATGCCCTGGCTGAAACCCGTGCCCAATGCCTTCACCGCCGCCTCCTTGGCGGCGAAGCGACGCGCCAGAAAATTGGCCTTGCCGGCGTTACGGCGGAATTCCTGCATTTCGTTCTCGGTCAGAATGCGCTCGGCGAAACGCTCGCCAAAGCGGTCGAGATCCTGCTGCATGCGCGCCACGCGCACGATGTCGGTACCGATGCCGAATATCATTTGACTACCGCTTCATTCATGAGCCGTTTCATCTCGCGCACCGCTTCCGGCAGGCCGGTGAAAAGTGCGCGCGCGATGATGGCATGACCGATGTTCAGTTCCGAGATGCCCGGGATCGCGGCGACCGCCTGGACATTGTGATAATTGAGGCCGTGGCCGGCGTTAACCTGCAGCTTGAACCCGAGCCCCTGCTGCACCGCCTGTTCGATGCGCACCAGTTCCTGACGGCTGGCGGCGCCGGATTCCGCCTCCGCGTAACGACCGGTATGAATTTCAATCACCGGCGCGCCGGTCCTGGCCGCCGCCTCGATCTGGTCCGGCTCGGCATCCACGAACAGCGATACGCGTATGCCAGCGTCGGCCAGACGCGTGCAGACTTCAGCGATTTTTTTGACCCCGCCAACGACATCCAGTCCGCCCTCGGTGGTCAGCTCCTGGCGCCGTTCGGGCACCAGGCAGCATTCGTGCGGACGGATGCGGCAGGCGAAGGCCACGATGTCGTCTGCCACCGCCATTTCAAGATTCATGCGGGTCTGAATCAGGCGCCGCAGCATCTCGACGTCCTGATCCTGGATATGCCGGCGATCCTCGCGCAGATGCAGCGTGATGGCATCGGCGCCGGCCTGCTCGGCCTCCAGCGCCGCTTGGACCGGATCGGGATAGCGCGTGCCGCGCGCCTGGCGCAGGGTCGCGACGTGATCGATGTTAACGCCCAGCTTTATCAAGTCCGGTCTCCAGTGTCGTTTCCACGGCAATCAGGGGAGCCACGCGGCGAAACAGCTTGCGGCTGTGCAACGGCCGGTCGCCCAGATGACGCGCCAGCGCCGCGCGCATGAGCGTCTTGGCATCGCGCAGGACCACCGGATCGTTCAGGGATTCCCGCGCCAGCGCCACCAGGCTGGCACCGCGCACCCGCACGCCCTCGATCGGACGATTGAGATCTGGGTGCGCCAGGCGCACTGGCCCGCGATCGAGGACATAGTCATACATGGCCACGGGATCGATCGGGGTTCTGTCCCCGATGTCATGGTCGAGGACCAGCCCGTAACCCAGTTCCCGCAGCAGGTTCTTTTCAAAAATTCGCAGCACCGGTTCGTTGAACCCGTCCACCCGCAGACGCGGCAACGCCGCCTGATAGGCGTCGAACAACGCGCCGTGCGAATCATGACGATGCAACAGCCGTATCAGCACTTCGTTCATGTAAAAACCGCAGTACAGCGCCGGACCTTCCAGCTCATGGCCCGGCCCATCCATCTCCGCGGCGGTCAGCACGGCCAGCTCGCCCTTGCCGCTCCAGCCGATCAGCAGGCGCTGGAACGGTTTCAGCACACCGCGCAACCGGCTGCTGGCGCGGCGCGCCCCTTTGGCGATCAATCCGATGCGTCCGTGGTTGGCCGTGAACACTTCCAGCAGCAGGCTGGTTTCGCTGTAGTCACGCTGGTGCAGGACAAACGCCGGTTGCTGCTGAAAACGCATGGGTCAGGTCTCGTCGCTGTAACCCAGGCTGCGCAAGGCGCGCTCGCTATCCGACCAGCCTTCGCGCACCTTCACCCACAGATGCAGATGCACCTTGGTGCCAAAAAGTTTCTGCATCGCCAGGCGCGCGCGACTACCGACGGTCTTGAGGCGCTGGCCGTCTTTCCCGATCAGGATCGGCTTCTGGCCTTCCTTCTCCACCCAGATGGTCGCCTCGACATGCAGCGCCCCCTTGGCGCGCCGGAATTGCTCGATGCTCACCGCCGTCGCATATGGGACTTCCTGCTGGAATCCGCGGAATATCTGTTCGCGGATGAGTTCCGATGCGAGAAAACGCTCACCACGATCGGAAATCTGGTCCGCGGGATACAGAAACGGCTGCTGTGGCAGGTGCTTGAGAATCACGTTTTCCAGGTCATCGGTATTGGCGCCGGTGCGTGCGGAAACCGGCACGATTTCGGCAAACTCCGCCTTGTGGCTCGACATTTCCATGAGCGGCAGCAATTCCGAGCGATCCTTGAGCAGGTCCAGCTTGTTGATGACGAGAATCACGGGGATACCCTGGCCGGCCGCCAGTTGCAGCGGGTATTCATCCGCTCTGGTCCAGCCGCTCGCGGCAATCAACAGCACGATGCAATCAACGCCCTGCAGGCTGGCGTTGGCCACGCGATTCAGCTGGCGGTTCATCATGCCTTTATTATCCGTGTGCAGGCCGGGCGTATCCACATAAACAATCTGGGCCTGCTCTGTAGTCTTGATGCCCAGCAGGCGGTGGCGGGTGGTCTGGGCGCGGGGCGAGGTGATGCTGATCTTCTGCCCGACCAGCCGGTTCAGCAGTGTGGACTTGCCGACGTTCGGGCGCCCGGCCAGTGTCACGAGACCGCTGCGCGTGGTGGAATCAGGCATCAGCGTTGTTGCAACAATTCGAGTGCATGGGCCGCAGCTTGCTGTTCGGCATGGCGCCGGCTGTTACCTTCGCCCTGCACCGGCCGGTCGAGTCCCGACACATGACACTCCACCACGAAGCTCTGGTTGTGCGGCTCGCCGGTGACGTCCCGGACGAGATAGGTCGGCGTCGGCAGGGAAAGCTTCTGCAGGTGTTCCTGAAGCCGGGTCTTGGGATCCTTGGGAATGGAATGCGGGTCCAGCCCCGCCAGCATGTCACGGTAAAGATGCAGGATGACGCGCGTGGCCTCATCGACCGAGGCGTCCTTGCAGATGGCGCCGAATATCGCTTCCAGGGCATCCGCCAGGATCGAATCACGGTCGTATCCGCCGCTCTTGAGCTCGCCCTCCCCCAGCCTCAGATAGTTTCCCAGATCGAGTTCGCGCGCCAGCGCCGCCAGCGTTTCCTTCTTGACCAGGCTGGCGCGCAGGCGTGTCAGCTCGCCTTCGTACAGGTTCGGATAGCGGGTATAAAGCTCGGAGGAAATGGCAAAGCCCAGAACGCTGTCGCCCAGAAATTCCAGCCGTTCATAGTTGACGGCGCTCTTGCTGCGGTGCGTCAATGCCCGCTCAAGCAATTCGGGACGCCGGAAACTGTACGCCAGCCGGCGGACGAGCTCGGCAGGGGTTTTATTCTCCGCCACGGACCTCAATGCTATGATCGAATGTAGCCAGAGCCGACAGATTGAACGCCATTGGCGTTACCGATTCATAATTGATGCGAATAACCTTGGCCCTGCCCCGCGCTGTTACGGTCAAAACCTGGTTAAGATCGACGAGATCGTCGGCACTGTCAATTTCAAGCCGCTTGCGAATCGCTTCCTTTATTTCCGGGACCGACATGGTGCCGGCATCGGGCTGACGGGCCAGACTTTCCAGCGCACTTTTAATCTTGAAGTCATCCATATAAGGCGGGATAAGCTTGAAGAGAATAAAAAGAAAAAAAGCCAACGTGCCAAGCACGAACATCAGGCTCCATATGGTCATGCCTGATTGGCGTTTTGGGTTTTGCATCATGATCTCCTTCAACAATACCGCGTCAGATATTTGCGCTAATCGATCGAATTGCCGATGCGATTCCATACAATCCGTTCCCAGAACCACTTGTCATGCCCGACCACGTCCCAGCTGAACCAGATCAGGAAGGCCTTGCCAACCAGGTTGCGGTCCGGGACGAAGCCCCAGTAACGGCTGTCGTTGCTGTGGTCACGGTTATCGCCCATGACGAAATATTTTCCCGCAGGCACCACGATCTCCGGCAGCGGTGCATCCGAACGCTTTGTCGTCAGGATGTCATGCTTCGTGCCATCGAGGCTTTCCATCAAGCGCAAGGCATCCTGACCATGCGCATTGCTCTCCGGAGCGAAAAAATACGGACGTCCGTCCGCCTGCTCCATCGGCGTGCCGTTGATATAGAGCTTCTTATCCTTATATAGGATACGGTCGCCGGGAATGCCAACGACACGCTTGATGTAGTTGATCGAGGGATCTCCGGGGAAGCGGAATACCGCCACCTCCCCCCGTTTCGGCAGGTCCGTTTCAAGCAGCTTGCTGTTGGCCACGGGCAGGCGCACCCCGTAGGAGAACTTGTTCACCAGGATGAAGTCGCCGACATAGAGGGTGGGCAGCATCGATTCCGAGGGGATGCGGAACGGCTCCGCCAGGAAGGAACGGATAATGAACACGATCAGGATGACGGGAAAGAAGGCGCGCGCGTACTCGACATAGATCGGTTCCTTGCGCGCCAGCGAGGCATCGTCGGCCTTGCCCGCCTCCGCCAGCGCCCGTGCGCGGCGTTCGCGACCCGGCGCCCACAGCCAGCGGTCCAGGCCCCAGAGGGTGCCGGTGCCGATCAGGATCAGCAGCATGATCAGCGCGAAGTCCATGGCGTTATTTCTGATCCACGCGCAACACGGCGAGAAAGGCTTCTTGTGGAATTTCGACGGTACCCAGCTGTTTCATGCGCTTCTTTCCCTCTTTCTGCTTTTCCAGCAATTTGCGCTTGCGCGTTGCGTCGCCGCCATAGCATTTGGCCGTGACATTCTTGCGCAGCGCCTTGACCGTCTCGCGCGCGATGATCTTGGAACCGATCGCCGCCTGGATCGCGACATCGAACATCTGCCGCGGGATCAGCTCGCGCAGCTTGCTCGCCAGCTCGCGCCCCCGATACTGGCTCTGCGCGCGATGAACGATCACCGACAGGGCGTCCACTTTATCGCCATTGATAAGCACGTCAAGCTTGCACAGGTCGGCGGCGCGAAACTCCACGAAATCGTAGTCGAGCGAGGCATAGCCGCGGCTGACCGACTTGAGCCGGTCGAAGAAATCCAGCACCACCTCGTTCAGGGGCAGTTCGTAGACCAGCATGGCCTGGCGGCCGTGGTAGGTCATGTCCTTCTGGATGCCGCGCTTTTCCACGCACAGGCCGATGACGTTGCCGACGTATTCCTGCGGCACCAGAATGGTGGCACGGATGATCGGTTCGCGAATCTCGACGATCCGGGACGGATCCGGCAGCTTCGCCGGGTTTTCCACCAGCTGCACCTCGTTCGCCGTCACCACTTCGTAGACCACCGTCGGCGCGGTGGTGATGAGATTGATCCCGTATTCGCGCTCCAGCCGTTCCTGGATGATCTCCATGTGCAGCATGCCGAGAAAGCCGCAGCGAAAACCGAAACCGAGCGCCTCCGAGGATTCCGGTTCATAATGCAACGAGGCGTCGTTGAGTTGCAGTTTCGCCAGCGCGTCGCGGAAGGTTTCATATTCCGAGGACTCCACCGGATACAGCCCGGCGAACACGCGCGGCTTGATTTCCTTGAAGCCGGGCAACGGCTTGTCTGCCGGCCGGTCCACGTGCGTGATGGTATCGCCGACGCGCGCGCTGCGCACGTCCTTGATGCCGGCGATGACATATCCCACCTCGCCCGGACCCAGTTCTTCCACCGGCTTGCGTTTCGGCGTGAAAATGCCGATCTGCTCGACCAGATGATCGCGCTGCATGGCCATGAGGCGGATTTTTTCCTTGGGCTTCAGGCGCCCTTCCATGACGCGCACCAGCGACACCGTGCCCAGGTAATTGTCGAACCAGGAGTCGATGATCAGCGCCTTGAGCGGCGCCTCGGCGCTGCCTTTCGGCGCGGGTATGCGCCGCACGATGGACTCGAGGATATCCGTGACACCCTCGCCGGTCTTGGCGCTGGCACGGATCGCGTCATTGGCGTCGATACCGATGATGTCCTCGATTTCCGCGATCGCGCGCGCGGGATCGGCGGACGGCAGGTCGATCTTGTTCAGCACCGGCAGGATTTCCAGGTCGAGCTCGGCGGCGGTGTAGCAGTTCGCCACCGTCTGCGCCTGCACGCCCTGCGAGGCATCGACCACGAGCAGCGCGCCTTCGCAGGCGGTCAGCGAGCGCGATACTTCATAGGAAAAGTCCACGTGGCCGGGCGTGTCGATCATGTTCAGGCGGTAGATCTGGCCGTCGCGCGCCTTGTAATCGAGGGCCACGCTCTGCGCCTTGATGGTAATGCCGCGCTCGCGTTCGAGGTCCATGGAATCCAGCACCTGCGCCTGCATCTCGCGCGCCTCCAGGGCGCCGCAGGTCTGGATGAAGCGGTCTGCCAGCGTGGATTTGCCGTGATCGATATGCGCGATGATCGAGAAATTCCGGATGTGTTCCTGATTCCAGCTCATGAATGCCGCGCAGTGTCCCGCCGGCGGGCGTAAGCCGCCCGCACCGGGGATATGAAAAAGGCGCCAACGGCGCCCGGGATTTCAGCCTGTGTCAAAGTGATCAGGGCCGTGGTCTGTGGTTCACGTCTGCCCTGTGCCGCGTAGCATACCTCATTTCAGGAACGGCATAAATAATCAGGGTGCGGGCCGGCCGGTGGTGTCCAGGGCCATGAACAGCGTCGCCATTCCGCGCCGAACCCGCAACACCGCGGTGCGCCCAGGACGCACATGCGCCAGCAACCGGTGAAAACCGGCCACGTCCGTGACGCGCTTGCCGTCCACTTCCAGGACCACGTCGCCCGGGCGCAGGCCGGCGCCGCGCGCCAGGCCTTCTTCCACGCTGATGATGCCTGCGCCATGATCAATGTCCATCTCGCGCCGTTGCGTGGGCGTTATTTCGCCCAGCGACAGGCCAAACCGGGTGCGGCTTTCCGGACGTTCTTTCCGGGGCAGCGGCCGCTCCGGCGCTTCTTCCTTGAGTTCACCGAGAGTGACCACCACGTTTTGCATGCCCTGGTCGCGCCGGAACACGCGAAAGCGCGCATGCGTGCCCGGCATGGACAGCCCGACCAGCGCCGGCAGATCGGAGGAGCGGTCAATCGGTTTGCCTTCGTATTCCACCACGATGTCGCCGGGACGCAGATCGGATTTGGCCGCCGGGCCCTTGGGCAGCACGTCCGCCACCAGGGCGCCGCGCGGCTTGCTCAGTCCGTAGGCGCCCGCCAGCGCCAGCGACACGTCCTGCAGGCTGACGCCGAGCCATCCACGACGCACCCGGCCCTCGCTTTTGAGTTGCGCACCGATGGTCATGGCGGCATCGATCGGGATGGCAAAGGACACGCCCATGAAACCGCCGGTGCCGCTGTAGATCTGCGAATTCACGCCGACGACCTCGCCCCTCAGGTTGAACAGCGGGCCGCCGGAATTGCCGGGATTGATAGGCACATCCGTCTGGATGAAGGACACGTAATTTTCATTCGGCAGGGTCCGGCCCTTGGCGGAAACGATGCCGGCGGTAGCGGAACTGTCGAAACCGAACGGAGAACCGATGGCCAGCACCCATTCGCCCACCTGCAGCCGGTTGGCATCGCCGATGACGATCACGGGCAGGCCGGTGGATTCGATTTTCAGCAGCGCGATGTCGCTGCGCCGGTCGGAACCCACCAGGCGCGCGCCGAATTCGCGCCGGTCGTTCAACCGCACCAGGATTTCACGCGCGTTTTCGGTGACATGGGCGCAGGTGAGAATGTAGCCGTCGGGAGAGATGATGAATCCCGACCCCAGCGAATTCTCCTCGGCGGGCTCCGTGTCTTCTCCGAAATAACGGCGGGTGAAATCACGCGCGGCGCCGTCCTCCGGCGATGCGTCCCTGTCCTCCGAAAAACCAGCGCGCTTCGGATCACGTGTCACGCTGATATTCACTACCGCCGTGGCGTGCGCGTTGACCAGCCGGCTGAAATCCGGCAGGCCACGCGGGGCGGCGGCCAATGGCGCCGCCACGATGAGCAGTATGAGAAATACCGAATAACGAAATCTTGCTGTCACGGAAATGAACGGGTTGATGGAGCTATTTCTATTGTAGTAGCAGTAAATGCAGGGCGGGTTAGGCGCATTTTGCCGTAACCTGCCGACGGGATTCCGATGGGTTACGCGCCAAAAAAACAGGCGCTAACCCACCCTACATTACTTCTCGACCGGGGCCACCGAGCCCCCGATCAGGGCGATGGTTTCCGCCGGGACCTCGCCGACCGTGGTGATCTGGTAGTCATCCACGCGCGAGCCCAGCGCGTTCACCGCGCCCATGCGGCTCGATCCCAGCATGAAAGGTTTGGTGCCTTCACCGCGCTTCTCCACGAACACGGATACCGCCGCCAGGCCGTCCGTGTATACCAGGTGCTCGACCGGGCGCTTGCGCATCAGCGTCTGACGCGCGATGTGGGCCGAGAGCCGGAAACCCCGAGGCAGTTGCGTCGCCGTCCACCCGGGACTGGTCGGGGCCGTTTTGCGGTCTTCGGCTTCCCGGTGCCAGACCATGTCCTTGCCGGTCATGCCGGGTTCCAGCGCCGACGCGGGTATTTTCGTGCCGATGCTGATTTGCGTGAACATGAACTGTTCCAGGATTTTTCCCTGGGTGTCGAGGAGATCCGCCTTCAGCAGCAGGCCGGTCTCGCGGTCCGCCCACAGGTGGTAACCGTAGCGATACTGGTCAACCGGTTTGACGATCACACGCTGGGCCGGGCGGCCGGTGATGCGCTCCACGTTGCCCAGCTGTATTACATAATAATCGTCGAGGTCCTGCAGGCGCTCCGGCAGGATGGCCGGAAACGTCTGGTTGTCGGCCTTGCGGTATTCCACCATCACCGAGTTCTTGTCCGGCCAGTAACAGGTCACTTCGCGCTGGTCACGGATGATTTCACGCGGCGCGCCGTTGAGCGACACGAGTCGTTCGCGGGCTGCGCCGTTCTCCACCTTGTGAATGATGCGCATGGCCTCCAGCTGGGTTTCGTGCTGGTAGACGAACACGCCTTCGTAATCGAGCATGCGAGCCGCCTGGTTGATTTTCATCAGCCAGTCATGCGCGGCGTCACCGGCGAGGGCAGCGGTGCTGAAAACGAGACAGGCGGGAAGCAGGAAACAGCGGACGGACGTGCGCAGATTCATTTAGGGTTATCGTAACCGACGACGCGGACATAAGGCATCATGCCCCCGATGCCGGAGGACGATGCAAATTCATTGTGTTCGACGAGGAAGGCATTCAGCGTGCTCTCCGTCTCCGGTTCCTTCACGTCCCAGCGCGTGGTGCCGGCGCGGATGAAGTTGTCCGGCGCAGACTGGCTCGCTGTCAGGGATGGAACCGGCGCCGCGTCAGCATTGACCGGCACGGACTGGCCCACCGCCGCCAGGGATGGAATCGGCGACGTGACGGGACGGTTGAACCACTGCACCCCGGCAACGGCGATCGCTGCCACGGAGGCGGCCATTGCCAGTGTGCCGGCGAGCCGGCTGATTTTCCGGCGCTGGAAAGAAGCAACATTGGCCGGCTCGCTCTCGATCCGCGCCGCCACGCGCGCCGCCACGCCGGACGGGACCAGCACCTCCAGCTCCTGATGCATGACCGAGCGCACCAGATGATAGCGTTCCCAGGTCTGGCGCAAATCGGCGTCGTTTTCCAGCGCCTTCATGACGCGACGCTCGTCCAGTTCGTCCAGCTCGTTGTCCACCAGCGCGGACAGCTTTTCTTTCATGTCATCGGTGTTGCGCATGTTCATCTCTCCAGCAAAGGCCGCAATTCCTGATCGACCGCCTCGCGCGCGCGAAAGATGCGCGAGCGCACGGTGCCGATCGGACAATCCATGACCTGCGCGATTTCCTCGTAACTCATGCCCTCGATCTCGCGCAGAGTGATCGCGGTGCGCAGGTCCTCGGGCAGCCCTTCGATTACCCGGTTCACGGTATTGGCGATTTCGTCTGTCAGCATCTGTCGCTCCGGTGTCGCCTGCTCGCGCAGACTGGCGCCGCCATCGGCCAGTTCTGCCGTTTCAATTTCCATGTCGGTTCCGGGCGGGCGACGTCCCTGCGATTCCAGGTAATTCTTGGCCGTGTTGACGGCGATCCGGTACAACCAAGTATAGAACGCGCTCTCGCCCCGAAACCCGCCGATGGCGCGGTAGGCCTTGATGAGGGCCTCCTGCGTCACGTCTTCCACCTCGCGCCGGTCGCGCACGTAGCGCGAGATCAGCTTGGCGATCTTGTGCTGATACTTCCGGACCAGCAGATCGAAGGCGGTTTTGTCGCCTTTCTGCACCCGGACAACCAGCTTCTGGTCAATGCTCCGCTCGCTCATGGGGTCTGGACCCCCTGCGCATGGCGGGGCATACCGGTATCAAGAGACCGCCGGGAAACACTAAAGTTCGCCGGGAAAACCTGAAAAAGAAGGTATTTATTATTCAAATTTCCATCCCTGAAGAGGCGCCGGCCCGGTCAATGCCGGCCGACTCGTGTGATAGGATATCGTAATCGTCACCAACGTGCCCTCCCCTCGACCATATCCCGCATGACCACGCCGTCGTCATCCGACGTCCTGATTATTGGCGGCGGCATTGCCGGCCTGAGTCTGGCCCTGCGCGTCGCGGACCGGGCGCGGGTCACCATCCTGGCCAAGGCCGCACTCACGGAAGGCGCCAGCCTCTACGCCCAGGGCGGCGTCGCCGCGGTGCTGAATGGCGAGGAAGACAGTTTCGAATCCCATATCCAGGACACGCTCGACGCCGGCGCCGGCCTGTGCCACCGCGACACGGTGGAATTCGTGGTGCGCGAGGGACCGGCGGCAATCCGCTGGCTCATCGAGCGCGGCGTGCCCTTCAGCCGCGAGGAACATCCGCACAACGGGCTGGAATACCACCTGACGCGCGAAGGCGGCCACAGCCACCGGCGCGTGATCCATGCCGCCGACGCCACCGGCCGTGCCATGGAAACCACACTGGAAGCGCAGGTGCGCCGCCATCCCAACATCACGCTGCATGAAAATCACATCGCTATCGATCTGATTACCAGCCAGAAACTCGGCCGCCCGGGACCCAACCGCGTTCTCGGCGTGTACGCGCTCGACAAGGCAGACGGCCACATCCGCGCCTACAGTGCCCGGTTCACGGTGCTGGCCACCGGCGGCGCCTGCAAGGCCTATCTCTACACCAGCAACCCCGACACCTCGACCGGTGACGGCATCGCCATGGCCTGGCGCGCCGGCTGCCGTGTGGCCAACATGGAGTTCGTCCAGTTTCACCCCACCTGCCTGTACCATATAC
>Ga0105095_10000919_pt1 | contig 14850 bp, 9 predicted proteins | sample PPLLak2March2015_2_FD_79180 | JGI IMG/M metagenome (GOLD analysis project Ga0105095, IMG submission 79180) | Freshwater sediment microbial communities from Prairie Pothole Lake near Jamestown, North Dakota, USA - PPLs Lake P8 Core (3) Depth... | ecosystem: Environmental > Aquatic > Freshwater >... | reverse complement strand
TAACGTTCCGGTTCACGCGCCGGCGTAGCCGGTCGCGTGGAACCGGTTGTTAGAACGCGCCAGTCTTGAATTCAAAGACTTCATAATGATGCCATAGTAATAGATCGCAGTGCGTCCCTATAAAAATCGCTACATCGTCGCTAGACGGATAGCAAAAATCACTCCAGTAACTTACGAAAGTACTCCAGGGTAGGTTCAGTGCTGTTTCTTGGTTCCAAACCAGTGTCACCTCGCTTGCAGTAACCGGCAATTCCCGAAGCCACTTTCGTGTCGTATCTCTGTCACTGTTCTCATGGGTAAGGGCATCCGGACCCAGGGTATTGGGCGCCTTCGCCAAAAGTTCCATTGCAATCTCCGCCGCAACTGGGTGTAGACCTTGGAGAATTTCGGGCGGCAGGACAGTGTACGCCTCAGACGTCCAGCGCCAAGCCAGCGGAAAGTTCTCAATGCTCATCATCCGGGCGTTCTAACTAAAATTAGACGGCCTAAATGTCGTTTTATAAAGCGACATTTTACTGTATATATATACAGTAGTTAGTACTAAGTGGTTAAAAATATTCATATTTGTTCATTCTAGTACGTAAATATTGAAAACAACAAACCCGACATAGTCGGAGGGGTCAAGGCAGTCAAAAACAGACGGTCGGTGTACTGAAAGGATTCAAATCACCCGCTCATTCCCACCATCCACCGGCACCTGCGCAGCGGTGGTTTTGGCGAACAGCGGGCCGCACATTTCGGCCGCGAGCTCGGCGACGTCGCGGCTGGTGACTTCGGTTTTCAGCACGTTGTTCTTCTTGTACTGCTCGACCGTGAGTCCGTAGTGTTTGGCGCGCGCCTGTAAAACTTCCTCGGTCCAGATGCCGGTGTCGAACACGGCGTTGGGGTGCAGCGAATTGATGCGAATATGGTCCGCGCCCCATTCGAGCGCGGCCACGCGTGCGAGCTGGTTGAGCGCCGCCTTCGAGGCCGAGTAGGCCGCCGCGCCCGGGCCGGGTGCCGGGACATTCTTGGAGCCGATCACCACCACGCGCCCGCCGTTGGGCGCGAGCTTCAACAGCGGATGCGCCTCGCGCATCAGCATCAGGTTGGAATCCAGGTTGAGCCGCATGACCTTGTCCCACTCCATGGTGCTCAGGGCGTCGATGCGGCGGCCGGGCGGGAACATGCCGGCGTTCAGGATCAGCATGTCGAGGCCGCCGAAACGGCGCGCGGTTTTTTCCAGGGCCTCGGCGAGCTGTGTTTCGTCCGTCACGTCGCACACCAGACCGAGGTATTCCGCACGGTTGTAAATACTGGTGATGGCCGGTTTGATGTCGAGCCCCACCACGGCGGCGCCGCGCGCGAGTAACGAATCCACGCAGGCCTTGCCGATGCCCGAGGCGGCGCCGGTCACCAGCGCGACTTCCCCGGCGAACACCGGCGGTCTTCCGCCGCCCTTGAGCTTGGCCTGCTCCAGGTCCCAGTACTCCACGTCGAAAATATCCTTTGCCGGCAAGGCTTTATAGCCGCCCAACGCTGTCCCGCGCTGGATGATCTCCATAGTATGGGCATAGATATCAAACGCGATGGCGGCGTCGCGGGCAGAGCGCCCGACGGTGGCCACGCCGAACTCGTGATCCAAAATCACGCGCGGGGCGGGATCGAGCATGGTCTTGGATTCTTTCGCATTGGGCGCATGCTCGCTGAAATATTTTTTGTACGCCTCGGCATAGGCCGCCACGTCGCGCCCGATCAGGGGCAAACGCTTGGTGCGGATCACGTGGTCCGGCGTGGCCGGGCCCTGCTGCGAGACCGTGGAGACATCCGCGCGACGCGCGAAGGCGCGGCTCGAAGCGTCTTCGTGCGCGGCGAGGATCACGGGAAAACCGGCGGCGGCGGAAAGCTGCTGCCTGAGCGCGGCCAGCTCCCGGCGCAGCGGTTTCGTTTCCGGCTTTTCGCTCGACTCCGGCAGCACCCAGGCTTTGTGCTTGGCCAGGTAATTCTCCGCCCACGTGACCAGGTCGATCATGCGCTCGTAGGATTCCTGCGCGGTCCGGCCGATGGAAAAGATGCCGTGGTTCATCAGCACCATGCCGATGGTGTTCTTGCGCACGTCGGCGGCGAACTGCTCGGCGCAGCGGCGCGCCAGGTCGAAGCCGGGCATCACGTAGGGAACCACGACCACGTTGTCGCCGTAGATCTCACGGATGCGTTCGAGGCCATTGGCCGTGTTGGTGATGGTGATCACGGCGTCGGCGTGGGTGTGGTCCACGTACTGGTACGGCAGGATCGCGTGCAGGATGGCCTCGACCGAGGGCGTGGGTGCCGAGGCACGCGTCATGTGCGTGCGCAATTCATTGACCATCTGCGGATCGGACAGCTGCCTGAGCTTGGCGAGTTTCAGCAGATGATCGATGCGCACCGGCGAGAAACCGGCGGCCTCGATGAATTCGAGATCCCAACCGCTGCCCTTCACGTACAGCAGGGTTTCATCCTCGCCGAGGAGGTTCTTTTCCGTGATCTTGACCGAGGTGTTGCCGCCGCCGTGCAGCACCAGCGACTTGTCGCGCCCGAGCAGGCGCGAGGTGTAAACGCGCTGCCCCAGTTCGCCCGGGAACTGCGCGGCTTCCGTGTCGTTCCAGAGGCTGTTCATGCTGACCGCTTGCGGGCCGCGGGAGCGTGGAAGCTAAAAGGTGATTTTAACCCCCGCGTGGAGACCGGAATCCACGGTGACGTCCCGTCCATTGTCGAGGTCGGCGCGCATCTTGCGGTAGCCGAGGTAGATATTGGCGGTTTTCTTCACCATCTCGAATTCGACGCGCGCGCCGGCCTCCCAGAACCGCTCGCCGTCCATTGCCGTCACGACACTCGGGGCGTAATACAGATAGCCGCCGAAGCCGATCGGGCCGTTATTGGGGAAAGTCCGGAACTGGCCGCCGAGACCGAGCGCCAGCACGTCCTGGTCGGCGACGTCGGCAAAATAGAGCTTGCCGCCGAGACCACCCTCGACGCGGGAGGAGCCGGTCTGCTTCTCGCCCAGGGCCAGCAGCCCCATGCTGGCCGCCCAGTTGTCCTCGTCGCTGTTGGTGAGCAGGCCGACGTTGAATTCTGCGGTGCGCCAGTTGGTCGCGTAGATCGCCTGGATGGTGTCGTCGTTGAGATTGATGTCGATGGAATCGGCCGCCACCGCGCCGCTGAAACCCGCCGTCAACGCGGCCAGAAATATCCGAAGACGCATGGACTGTTCTCCTCCATTTGATCGTGGCGGCAATACTAACTGATCAAATGGAGACCGGCCAGAAGCGGCGGCACCAGCGGCGGGTGCGATCAGGCCGTCGGCAGTGCCACCACCATGCGGTTGTAGCCGGCCAGCCGGGCCTGGCTCAGCGTCTCGTCGGCACGCTGGAGCAGCGTCGCCGCCGGTTCGCCCGGTGAGTACTGCGTGAGCACGCTGGAGAAACTCGGCAGCGGGATATTTTTCCCGTCCTGGTGGATGAAGGTGCTGGCGGCAGTCTTGCGCGCCTTCTCCAGCGCGTGCATGGCCCCGTCCTTCTGCGTGTTGGGGAACAACACGGCGAATTCGTCGCCGCCGTAGCGCGCCACCAGGTCGTAGGTGCGGAACTTGGCAAGGATCTGGCCGGCGTAACAGCGCAGCACCGCGTCGCCCGCGGCCCGGCCGTAGCGCTGGTTGACCGATTCGAGGTTGTCCACGTCGATGACCGCCACGGCGAGCGCAAAGCCGTAACGCTTCACGCGACCGATCTCGGCCTCGAGCTGTTTGACGAACACCTCGCGTTTCGGCAATCCCGTCAACTCGTCCGCCATGCTGTGCTTGCGTGCGTGGCTCAGCTCCTGGCGCAGGCGCTCACGGTCCGATTCTACCGCCTTGAGATAATCGCCGGCGCTGGAAAGCTTCTCGATCAGTGCCTGGCGCTCCTCGATCAGCTCGTTCAGGCCCTTGACCAGGATCTGCTTCAGGTCGCTGAACTCGCCCAGCGGGCTGTCGAGATTCTTGATGGCCTCGCGCTCGGTCTCCAGCAGTTCGCCGAACTGCTGGTCCACCGCGATGCTCTCCGTCACCTTTTGCGCCAGGCTGTCGCCCAGGACCTCGATCTTTTCCTGGCGCGACGGCGGCACGGGCTCCGGGGACGGAACCGGTTTGGTCCCGGCCACCGGCGCCGGCGTGTCCACGACCGGCGGCGCAACAACCTCCGCCACCGGCTCGGGCTTGGTCTCGATGACCGGTGCCGGTTTTATTTCGACCGGCGGCGCCGTGTCCGCAACCGGCTTCGGTTCAGGCTTGGTTTCAGCCACGGGCGCCGGGGGAACGGGTGCTGCGGCCACGGGCGGAGGCGGCGCCGCAACCGCCTTGGGTTCCACCGGTGCCGCTGGGCGCGCTGCGGCGACCATGGGCTTCGGCGCCGCCGACGCGGGGGCGGCCTTGGGCAGGTAGAGCGTGAGGCGCTGCTGGATCAGGCGCGCCTTCACGCGCGTGGACGGGTCGCAGGCCGGGCTGGTGGCGTACTTGCCGAGCAGCGCATGCAGGAAGCTGACGAAAACCAGCTCGATGCGCCCGTCCTCGTGTCCGTATTTCTGAAGTCCGCGCTGGATCTGGTTATAAAGGACCTGGCCGTGCTGGGTGCGCTTCAGGCCGTCGAGATGGAGCTTGAGGCTTTGCAGCAGCGACGGATCCGCCGATGTCGATGTATTGGAATCCGCCAAGTCCGTCTCCTTTGCCGCAGGCGTGAAAGGCCTACCTTCAGGGAGATTAGTCGGCGGGCGGGCTGTTCACAACCCGCCGCCGGGGCCGGATTCAGCCGCTGCCGCTGTTTTTGCCCCGGGGCGGGGTCGCCGCCGGCAGCCCCTGCTCCAGTTCGATGCGGTTGCGGCCCAGGCGCTTGGCGCGGTACAGGGCGCGGTCGGCGCGGTCGATCAGGTCGGTGTGGGACTCGCCGACCACGTACAGGGCGATGCCGGTGGAAAACGTGGGCAGCTTGAAGTCCCGGCCCTGGAACTCGCACACGGCCTGCAACGCGCGGCTGCGCACCTTCTCGATGGCCGCCACCGCGCCCTCGCGGGTGGTATTGGGCATCAGGATGGCGAACTCCTCGCCGCCGTAGCGCGCGACCAGGTCGTGGTGACGCAGCACGGTCAGCACGTCGATGGCGTAACTGCGTAGAATGGCGTCGCCGGTGGCGTGTCCGTGGATGTCGTTGATGGCCTTGAACTCGTCCCGGTCGATGATGGCGAGCGCCAGCGACGCGCCGTAGCGTTGCGAGCGGCTGATCTCGTCCTTGAGCCGGCGCATGAACGCGCGGCGGTTGGGCAGCCCGGTGAACTCGTCGGTCAGCGACAGCAGCCTCACTTTGTTCAGTTCTTCGTGCAGCCGCTCGCTGTCGGCCTTGATGAGCCGGAGATAACCGCCGGTCTTGTGCAGCTTGGCCTCGAGCGAATTCTGTCCCTGGATCAGTTCTTCCAGCCCGCCGACCAGGATCTGGCGCAGCTGTTCGACCTCCTTGTCGCCGTTGGCCTGCTGCAGCGCACGCAATTCGATCTGCAACAGCGCGCCGAACTCGCGGTTCTGGGTGATGGCGTCGGTGACGGTCTTGGCGAGCGTCTGCTGCAATTTTTCGATCTCGCTGCGCTGCTGCTCGAGATGCTGGCGGTAAGCAGCGTCGACGCGGCGCTCGGCCTCGGTCGCGCCATTGCCGGGGCTCGCGGTCGGGGCTTGGCCTGGGGCCGGCGCGGGCGCCGGTTTCACCCGCGCGGCCGGTTCTGACGCAGGCGCCGGCGTCGCCGCTCCGGCCACCGGGCGCCCCGGAACCTGGGACTCAGCCGCCTGGTGGAGTTTCTCTTCGATGCTTGCGTCCGGGACCTTGCCGGCGCGGGGAATGATCGGGCCGTGGCGCAGCTGGATCAGGCGCGCGTTGATGCGGGTGATGTGATCGGCACTCGGGTCGCGGGCGTAGGCGTTCAGGAGCAGATGCAGCAGCGAGGCATAGACGTGGTCGACCTTGGCCTGCACGCCTTCCTGTTCTTCGACGATACGCGCCACCTGGTCGTAGATGACGGCACCGACCGGTGTGCGTTTCAGTCCTTCCAGCAGTCCAAGCAGTTTTTTCGAGGACGACGTTCCGCTCGCCTCGGACTCATCCTGCACCAAGTTGACCCCACCTCCTGCCTGGACGGCGGTAGTCCGCGAGCCGCCGGCTTACGCGACACGGGCACCCCTGTCCCTGTGGAGCTGTCGCAGAACGATTTGTTTTTCTTGTTCTTCTTACCTGAAACAAGACGTCCGTTTTTTTATGCGGATTAGACGCCAATTTACTCGCGCGCATTCCAAATAACAATGTTTTGTCAGGCGAAACACGCGCCTGCAACGCGCATCAAAGACTTACCGCCGATACCGGAGAACCCGGCTTAAGCCCGGCATCAGGGCCTGGGAGGCACATGGCCGCGACGCCTGGCCTGGTACGCGGTGATGGATTTGACGATCTCCTGGTACGGCAGCGCTTCCAGCGAGCCGTATTTTTCCTGCGCCTCCCGCACCAGCGCGTGAATATTGCCCACCCGGCCGGCGTCCGGCTCCGGCGCCAGCAGGCCTTGCAGCCCGATCAGCCCGCCGATCATAACCTTCATCTCCTTGCCGAACGGGAGGCTCTCGGAGGTGTCGGTGACCTTGAGCGCGAAGCGCGCCCGGTTGCGCATCAGGGCCAGCAGCGTGGTGCAATTGTTGCGGGCGATGCCGGAGCGGCAATTCACGCCCATCTGCTCGGCCACGGAAAAACGCGTGGCCAGCTCGCAGGCGCATTGCGCGCTCAGGATGGCCTTCTCGAACGGGCAGCGGCCGTGGTCCATGGGTGTTACGCCTGATGATAGGGGCGGCTCAGCTCGTGCACGGCATCCACCGCCGCCGCGACTCTTTCCGGATCGGCATGTTGATGAATGCCGTGTCCCAGGTTGAAAACATGTCCGCTGCCGTTTCCGTAGCTGGCAAGAACAGCAGCAACCTCGCTGCGAATGCGATTGGCGGAGGCATACAGGATGGACGGGTCCATGTTGCCTTGCAGGGCGACCCGACTCCCGACGCGGGCGCGGGCATCGCCCAAGTCGGTGGTCCAGTCGATGCCCAGCGCGTCGCAGCCGCTGGCCGCCATCGCCTCCAGCCACTGGCCGCCGTTCTTGGTGAACAGGATCACCGGCACCCGCCGGCCTTCATGCTCGCGCGTCAGGCCGTGCACGATGCGCTCCATGTATTGCAGCGAGAACTCTTTGTAGTCGCGCGGGCTGAGCGCGCCGCCCCAGGTGTCGAACAGCATCAGCGCCTGCGCGCCGGCGGCCACCTGCGCGTTGAGATAGGCCGTCACGGCCCGCGCCAGCACATCGAGCAAACGGTGCATGAGCGCCGGCTGGTCGAACAGCATGCGCTTGACCAGGGCGAATTCCTTGCTGCCGCCGCCTTCGACCATGTAGGTCGCCAGTGTCCAGGGGCTGCCGGCGAAACCGATGAGCGGGACTTTCCCGTCCAGCTCGCGCCGGATCAGGCGCACCGCGTCCATCACGTAGCGCAGCTCGACTTCGGGGTCCGGCACCGGCAGCGCGTCCACGTCGGCCGTGCTGCGCACCGGTTTGCGGAACTGCGGGCCCTCGCCCTCGGTGAAGAACAGCTCGAGCCCCATGGCGTCGGGGATGGTGAGAATGTCGGAGAACAGAATCGCGGCGTCCAGCGGGAAACGCCGCAGCGGTTGCAGCGTCACCTCGCAGGCCAGCTCCGGCGTGGTGCACAGCGTCTTGAAGTCGCCGGCCTTCTCGCGCACCGCGCGATACTCGGGCAGATAGCGCCCGGCCTGGCGCATGATCCACACCGGCGTCACGTCCACCGGCTGCCGCAGCAGCGCGCGCAATAATCTGTCGTTCTTGAGTTCTGTCATAAAGAGATTTCACCGCAAAGACGCGAAGTACGCAAAGGAAAAGAAAAACGGCGCTTCGCGCCGAATCTCTCATTCAATGATTTCTTTGCGCTCTTTGCGTCTTTGCGGTGAGAAAGTTTTAGAGCGGCGCGGGGAGGTCGGACGCGCCCGTGAGATATTTGTCGATGCCGCGCGCGGCCGAGCGCGCCTCGGCAATGGCCCAGACGATCAGCGACTGGCCGTGCTGCATGTCGCCGGCAGTGAACACGCCCGGCACGCTCGTCATCCAGTTGCCGTCGCGCCAGACATTGCCCCGGTCGGTGAATTTCACGCCGAGCTGTTCCAGCATGCCGGGACGCTCGGGACCGGTAAACCCCATCGCCAGCAGCGCCAGGTCGCAGGGGATCGTGAAGCTGCTGTTCGGAATTTCATTGATGATGACGCGCCCGTGCTCGCGCACCGCCTCGACCTTGACCAGCTCCAGCATTTTGACGCGCCCGTCCCCGTCGCCGATGAAACGCTTGGTCGAGACCGAATAAACCCGCTCCACGCCTTCCTCGTGCGCCGAGGCCACGCGATAGACATGGGGGTATTCGGGCCAGGGATTATCCGAGGCGCGCGTCTCCGGGGGACGCGGCATGATCTCCAGCTGGTGCACCGAGACCGCCCCCTGACGGTTGGCGGTGCCGAGGCAGTCGGCGCCGGTGTCGCCGCCGCCGATGATGACAACGTGCTTGCCCCGGGCGGATATTTCCTGTTCCGCCGGGACCTTGTCGCCTTCGCAGCGGCGGTTGGATTGCTTCAGATACTCCATGGCGAAGTGCACGCCCCGGAGATCGCGTCCCGGGACCGGGAGATCACGCGGGGCGCAGGCACCGCCGGCGAGCAGGATCACATCGAAATTCTTCTTCAGTTCATCGACCGGGACATTCACGCCGATGTGCGCGCCGGGCATGAACACCACGCCCTCGGCCTGCATCTGTTCCAGGCGCCGGTCCAGGACTCGCTTTTCCATCTTGAATTCGGGGATCCCGTAGCGCAGCAACCCGCCGATGCGGTCATCGCGCTCGAACACCGTGACCTCGTGGCCGGCGCGGCGCAGCTGTTGCGCGCCCGCCAGGCCGGCGGGGCCGGAACCGATAACGGCAACCTTCTTGCCGGTGAGCACTTTCGGCGGTTCGGGCTTGATCCAGCCTTCCTGGAAGGCGCGGTCGATAATGGCCAATTCGATCGCCTTGATCGTCACCGGGTCGTCGTTGATGCCGAGCACGCAGGCGCCTTCGCACGGCGCGGGGCAGAGCGTGCCGGTGAAATCCGGAAAATTGTTGGTCGCGTGCAGGCGCTCGATGGCCTCCTGCCACTGGCCGCGGTAAACCAGGTCGTTCCAGTCGGGAATGAGATTGCCCAGCGGGCAACCCTGGTGGCAGAACGGAATGCCGCAATCCATGCAGCGCGCGCCCTGCTTCCTCAGCACGTCCTCCGGAAACGGCGCCATGACCTGCTTCCAGTCACGCACCCGTTCGGCGACGGGACGATAGGGCTGCTTGGCGCGGTGAAACTCGATGAAGCCGGTGATCTTACCCATGCGCCGCTTCCATCACCGCCTTGTCCTCCGGGATCCCGCTCTGGCGCGCCTTGGAAATGGCCTCCAGCACGCGCTTGTAATCCTTCGGCGTGACCTTGACGAATTTCGCCTGCATGGCCTTCCAGTTGGCGAGGAGCATTGAAGCCACCGTGCTGCCGGTATGGTGCGCATGGCGCTTGAGCAGATCCTTCACCAGGTCCGTGTCGTCGGCGGCGCTCAGGGGATCGATGTCCACCATGGCCAGGTTGCAGCGGCGCCTGAAGTCACCGGCCGCATCCAGCACATAGGCAATGCCGCCGGACATGCCGGCCGCGAAGTTGCGCCCGGTGCGGCCGATCACCACCACGCGCCCGCCGGTCATGTACTCGCAGCCGTGGTCACCCACGCCCTCGACCACCGCGTGCACGCCGGAATTGCGCACCGCGAAGCGCTCGCCGGCCATGCCGCGGAAATAGGCCTCGCCGCTGGTGGCGCCGTACAGCGCGACGTTGCCGATGAGAATGTTTTCCTCCGGCACGAAACTCGCCTGACGCGGCGGATAGACGATCAGCTTGCCGCCGGACAGCCCCTTGCCGATGTAGTCGTTGGCATCGCCCTCGAGCGTGAAGGTCAGCCCGCGCGGCAGGAAGGCACCGAAGCTCTGGCCGGCGGAGCCGTTGAAATGGATACGGATCGTGTCCTCCGGCAGGCCTTCGGCGCCGTAGCGCTTGCTGACCTCGGAGCCGAGGATCGTGCCGACCGTGCGATTGACGTTGCGGATCGGCAGGATGATGTCCAACGGCTTCTTGGATTCCAGTGCGTCGCGGCACAGCGGCAGGATCGTCACCAGGTCCAGCGACTTGTCGAGGCCGTGGTCCTGGTCGCGCACGTGGCGGGTCGCCACCTCGGGGCCGGCCTCGGGCTGATAAAGAATTTGCGAAAAATCGAGGCCGCGCGCCTTCCAGTGATCGACCGCCTTTTTCACGATGAGGCGGTCCACGCGCCCGATCATCTCGTCCATCGTGCGGAAGCCGAGCCGCGCCATCCACTCGCGCGTTTCCTGCGCCACGAAGCGGAAGAAGTTCACCACGTGCTCCGGGTTGCCGGCGAATTTCTTGCGCAGCTCCGGGTCCTGCGTCGCGATGCCGACCGGGCAGGTGTTCAGATGGCACACGCGCATCATGATGCAACCGAGCACGATCAGCGGCGCAATCGAGAAACCGTATTCCTCCGCGCCCAGCAGCGCGGCGATCACCACGTCGCGGCCGGTCTTCATCTGGCCGTCGGTCTGCACCACGATGCGGTCGCGCAGCTTGTTCATCACCAGCACCTGCTGGGTCTCGGCCACGCCCAGTTCCCACGGCAGGCCGGCGTGCTTGAGCGAGGACAGCGGGCTGGCGCCGGTGCCGCCGTCATGGCCGGAGATGAGCACCACGTCGGCGTGCGCCTTGGCCACGCCGGCGGCGATGGTGCCCACGCCGACCTCGGACACGAGCTTCACGTGGATGCGCGCGTCGCGGTTGGCATTCTTGAGGTCGTGGATCAGCTGCGCCAGGTCTTCGATCGAATAGATGTCGTGGTGCGGCGGCGGCGAGATCAGACCGACGCCGGGCGTGGACAGGCGCACCTTGGCGATCGGTGGATACACCTTGTGGCCGGGCAATTGGCCGCCCTCGCCGGGCTTGGCGCCCTGCGCCATCTTGATCTGCAGGTCGGTGGCGTTCACCAGATAATGGCTGGTGACGCCGAAGCGGCCCGAGGCCACCTGCTTGATGCGCGAGTTCTTGACCGTGCCGTAGCGTTCCGGGTCCTCGCCGCCCTCGCCGCAGTTGGAGCGCGCGCCGATGCGGTTCATGGCGATCGCCAGCGCCTCGTGCGCCTCGATGCTGATCGAGCCGTAGGACATGGCGCCGGTGGCGAAGCGCTGCATGATCGATTCCACCGGCTCGACCTCCTCGATCGGGATCGGCCGGTCGGCCAGCTTCAGCTCCATGAGTCCGCGCAGCGTTGCCAGATGCTGCGCGCCGTCGTCGCAGGCGCGCGAAAATTCCTTGAACTTCTCGTAGGAGTTGGCGCGCGTGGCGTGCTGCAGCCTGGCCACGGTGTCGGGATTGAGCATGTGGTACTCGCCGTCGCGGCGCCACTGGTAGTGCCCGCCCCCGTCGAGCTCGGGCGGACCCACCGGCCGGTCGGGGTAGGCGCGGTGATGGCGCAGGGACGTTTCCTGCGCCACCACGCCGATGCCGATGCCGCCGACGCGCGAGGCGGTCCAGGTGAAATACTTGTCCACGAAGACCTTGTCGAGGCCGATGGCCTCGAAGATCTGCGCGCCGCGGTAGGACTGGATGGTGGAGATGCCCATCTTGGAGATGACCTTCACCACGCCCTTGTTCAGCGCCTTGATGTAATTCCTGACCGCCTGCGCGTGGTCCAGGTTGTTGAGCAGCTGGCTGCGGATCATGTCGTCGAGCGTTTCGAACGCCAGGTACGGATTGATGGCGCCCGCGCCGTAACCCAGCAGCAGCGCCATGTGGTGCGTCTCGCGCGGCTCGCCGGACTCGACGATGAGCCCGACCTTCACGCGCGTGCCCGCGCGCACCAGATGATGGTGCACGCCGGCCGTGGCCAGCAGTGCCGGCATCGGCATGTGTTGCGCGTCCACGCCGCGATCGGACAGGATAATAAAGGTGGCCCCCCGGGCGATGGCGTCGCTGGCCTGGCGGCACAGTTCGTCCAGCGCCCGCGCCAGCCCGGTTCCGTCCGAACCGGCCGGGAACAGCATCGGCAAGGTCACGGTCTTGAAGCCGGGACGATCGAGATGGCGGATCTTGGCCAGTTCCTCGTTGCTCAGGATCGGCGTCTTGAGCTTGAGCAGGCGGCAGGACTCCGGCCCGGGCTGGAGCGGGTTGCTCTCGGGGCCGAGGGGGGTTTCGATCTGCGTCACCAGCTCCTCGCGGATGGCGTCGAGCGGCGGGTTGGTCACTTGCGCGAACAGCTGCTTGAAATAGTCATACAGCAGGCGCGGCTTGTCCGACAGCACCGCCAGGGCGGCGTCGTTGCCCATGGAACCCACTGGTTCCTCGCCCTTCTGCGCCATCGGCGCCATCAGGATACGCAGGTCCTCATGGGTGTAGCCGAAGGCCTGCTGGCGCTGCAACACGCTGGCGTGATCCGGCTCCGGCAATTGCGGCGGCTGCGGCAATTGATCGAGCGGGACCAGATTCTGCTTCAGCCATTCCCGGTACGGTTGCGCCGAGGTGTAGCGTTTCTTCAGTTCGGCGTCGTCGATGATGCGGCCTTCGCGCGTGTCCACCAGGAAGATGCGTCCCGGATGCAGCCGTTCCTTGATGAGCACGTTCTCCGGCGGGATGTCGAGCACGCCGACCTCGGAGGCCATGACCACGAGGCCGTCCTTGGTGACGTAATAGCGCGACGGGCGCAGGCCGTTGCGGTCGAGAATCGCGCCGATGACGGTCCCGTCGGTGAAGGCGATCGAGGCCGGGCCGTCCCACGGCTCCATCAGGCAACCGTGGTATTCGTAGAAGGCCTTGCGGTCCTCGTCCATCATTTCGTGCCCGCTCCACGCCTCCGGAATCATCATCAACACGGCGTGCGGCAGCTCGCGCCCGGCCATGTACAGGAATTCCAGCACGTTGTCGAAGGTGGCCGAGTCCGAACCGCCCTCCATCACGATCGGCAGGATCTTTTTCAGGTCGTCGCCGAACAGCGGCGACTGGCACAGCGCCTCGCGCGCACGCATCCAGTTGATGTTGCCGCGCAGGGTGTTGATCTCGCCGTTGTGGGCGATGTAGCGGTACGGGTGCGCCAGCGGCCAGGACGGAAAGGTGTTGGTCGAGAAACGCGAATGCACCAGCGCCAGCGCCGATTCCACCGCCGGATCGGCCAGGTCGGGGAACATCGGCTCCACCTGGATCGGCGTGAGCATGCCCTTGTAAACCAGGGTGCGCGCCGACAGGCTCGGAATGTAAAACAGCGCACGTTCTTTCAGGTCCGAATTCCAGATCGCCTGCTCGATGCGCTTGCGGATGACATAGAGCTTGCGCTCGAAGGCCATGTCATCGGCGACACCGGCGGCACGGCCGATGAAAATCTGCCGGAACACGGGCTCGGCGGAACACGCCGTGGGACCGAGCGAGGAGTGATCCACCGGAACTTCGCGCCAGCCGAGCAGGGTCTGCCCCTCCTCGCGCACGATGGCGGCAAACCTTTCCTGACAGTGGCGCGCCTCGGCGGCATCGCGCGGCAGGAACACCACGCCGCTGCCGTAATGCCCGGCTTCGGGCAACTGGATGCCGAGCTTGCCGCACTCGCGACTCAAAAAGGCATGCGGCATCTGGATCAGGATGCCGGCGCCGTCGCCGGTGTTCTCCTCGCAACCGCAGGCGCCGCGATGCATGAGGTTGCGCAGGACGGTCAGCGCCTGCGTCACGATCTTGTGCGAGCGGCGGCCCTTCATGTCCACCACGAAGCCGACGCCGCAGGCGTCGTGCTCGGTGGCCGGATCGTAGAGGCCCTGTTGTGTCTTACGCTGTTCCAAATTCATTCACCGTTTTCATTCACTGCCGGTAGCCATCCGGCACCGTAGCTGCTGGTGCGCCGAACAGCCGTGCGTGTTGTCGAACTCACCAGCGGGGGTTTGGCCCGGATCGGGGAAATTCGTTCTTCTGCCCGCGAAAACCTCGAAAAAACCGGAGCAAAAGGGGCGAAAAGTATACCGGCCCACCCCGGCCGGTTCAATGGAACCCTTGGAGAAACGGGGTTTTCCGGCAAGTCGGGAAAGAAGCGGTTGAGCGGAAACGGCTTTTATTCGCCAGGCCGGGGTGCGCCGGGGCGGCCCAACAGCCGCGCGTGCTCGCGCATGGCATAGCGGTCGGTCATGCCGGCGATGTAATCAGCGACGATACGGGCCTGCGCGCCGGCCCCGTTCGGCTGCCGGAGTTTTTCCTGGTATTGCGGCGGCAGCAGGCTCGCGTCTTTCATGAAGGCCTCGAACAGCTGGCGCACGATCTGCACCGCCTCGCCCATCATGCGGGTCACGCGTTCGTGCGCGTACAGGTTCTGCCGCAGAAAACGCTTGAGCTCGCGTGACTTTTCGGCCACTTCGCGGGTGTAGGCGATCAAGGGTTCGGGATGGCGTCGCACGTCCTCGATGTCCTGGATCCCGGACTGCGCGATCCGGCGCCGGCTGTTCTCGATGAGGTCGGTGACCACCTGGTTGATCATGCGGCGTATGGTTTCATAGATGGCGCGGCGCGGAGGGATGTCCGGGTAGCGTTGCAGCACTTCGTCGTATTGCCCGGCGAACAGGGTGATGGGCTTCAGCTGATCCAGCACCAGCAGTCCGGAACGCAGGCCATCGTCCACGTCGTGATT
>Ga0105095_10000918_pt1 | contig 14855 bp, 16 predicted proteins | sample PPLLak2March2015_2_FD_79180 | JGI IMG/M metagenome (GOLD analysis project Ga0105095, IMG submission 79180) | Freshwater sediment microbial communities from Prairie Pothole Lake near Jamestown, North Dakota, USA - PPLs Lake P8 Core (3) Depth... | ecosystem: Environmental > Aquatic > Freshwater >... | reverse complement strand
CTCTTTCGCGCGCGCACCACGCGCAAGGACGCGATCGACGCGGCCGCGCTCGACGAGTACGTGCGGATCTACTCGGCGCCCGGTGCGATGGCGGCGGGCTTCGGCTACTACCGCGCGATCTTCGACACCGCCGCGCAGAACCGCGCCAGCACCGCGGCGGGGAAGCTCACGCTGCCGGTGCTGGCGATCGGCGGTGGCGACTGGCTCGGGCCGGCGATGGCGCGGATGATCGAGCCCGTTGCGTCCAACCTGCGCGTCGAGGTGATCCCGGAGTGCGGCCACTTCGTCCCGGAGGAAGCGCCGGAGCGCCTGGCCGCGCTGCTCAACGTGTTTCTGCACGCCGCATGAGCGCGCCGGGCCGCCCCAAGCGCGAACCCTTGGCGCGCAGCGACAAGTAGTCCAATGAGCGCGACCGACGCGATTCCGGTGGGCGCCAGCGCCACTTGCGCGCTCGAGGTCACGCCGGAGCTGACCTTCAAGCACCATCACGACGACATGCCGGCGGTGTTCGGCACCCCGCTCATGATCTACGCGATGGAAGTGGCGGCGACCCGCGCGATCGAGTCGTACCTGCCGCAGGGATGAGTCTCGGTCGGCTACGAGGTCAGCGTGAAGGACCTCGCTGCGACCCCGCTCGGCTGCATGGTGACTGCCACCGCGACGGTGACGGGCAAGACCGACCGCCTTGTGCATTTCGCCGTGCAGGCGCACGACGGCGTCGAGCTGATCGGGCGAAGGCACGCATGTGCGCGCGCCGGTCGAACTCGCGCGGCTCGAGCGGCGCGCGAGCGCCAAGCGCCCCGGCTGACCGGGGCGCCCGCCTCAGCTCGCGAGCTCGCTCGCCTTCAGCTCCGGTTTGATGCCGTGCTGCAGCGCTTCGCTGTTGTCGAAGTTGAGCTCGATTTTCACGCCGTTCGGGTCGTGCAGGAAGAGCTGGTAGAGCCCCTGGTCGCTCACCATCCGTCGCGTGAATTGGATGCCCTCACGCTCGAGATGCGCGAGCATGTCGGGCAGGCCCATGGCGCGGAAGGCGACGTGGTCCACCACGCCGCTGCCGTGCACGTCGGTGGACTGCTGGCCGAGGTACTTCTTGCGGTTCTCGGACACGTTCGCGCCGCCCTCGGTGAGGTGCAGCACGTCCTTCTCCCCGATGTACAGCCAGACCACCGGGAACTTGAAGTCCGGATGCCAGCCCTCCTTCATCCCGAGCACGCGCACGTACCAGTCGCGCGTGGCCTGAAGGTCGGCGGTTTGGATCAGGAAGTGCTCGAGATGAGAGAGCGGCATGGCAGCCTCCGGAGGAAGCGTTACACGACTTTGAAGGTGATCGTCCCGACGCCCGCGACGCTGCCTTTCAGCGTGTCGCCCTTCTGCACCGGGCCGACGCCCGCGGGCGTGCCGGTAAAGATCAGATCGCCGGGCTTCAGCTCGAACAGCGTCGACAGGAAAGCGATCATCTCAGGGATCTTCCAGATCAGCTCGGAAAGATCGCCCTTCTGCTTCACCTGGCCGTTCACCTCGAGGACGACCGCGCCCTTCGCGGGATGGCCGATCTTCGACGCCGGCACGATCGCCGAGCACGGGGCCGAGTGGTCGAAGGCCTTGCCAGTGTCCCACGGCCGGCCCATCTTCTTCGCCTCGCCCTGCAGGTCGCGGCGCGTCATGTCGAGCCCGACCGCGTAGCCGTAGACGTGCTCGAGCGCTTTCGATTCGGGGATGTTCGCCCCGCCCTTGCCGAGCGCGACGACGAGTTCCATCTCGTGGTGCACGTCCTTGGTCTGCGAGGGGTACGGGAAGTCCTTGCCCTCGAGGATCGCCGTGCCCGGCTTCATGAAGAAGAACGGCGGCTCGCGGTTCGGGTCGTGGCCCATCTCGCGCGCGTGCTCGGCATAGTTGCGGCCGACGCAGAAGATGCGGCCGACGGGGAAGCGCGCGTTGGTGCCCTCGACGGCGAGCGAGGGGGTCTGGGGCGCGGGGATGACGTACTCCATTGCGGATCCTTTCTGGTCTCTGAGACTGGGTCTAGCGCGGCGTCGCGTCGCCGCCATCGACGATGACGTTCTCCACGATGCCGCCGCCGGCTTTGCGGTGCGCGGCGGCCGCCTGGTACTCCGGCGATTCGAAGCAGGCCACCGCCTGCTCGAAGGTGGGGAATTCTATGACGACGAAGCGCCGGAAGGTGTCCGGGCCCTCCATCACGCGGAACTTTCCCCCGCGCGCGAGCACTTTCCCGCCGTGGCGCGCGATGATCCCCGGCACGAGGTCGGTGTACTTCTTGTACTGGACCGGATCGTCGATCCGGGAGCGGGCGACCCAATAGGCGGGCATTCGAGTCCTCCTCGAGCGATCACTTGCTGAAGGCGACGTTTGGCAGGTACGTCGCGATCTGGGGGAAGAAGGCGATGCACAGGATCACGGCGAGCAGGCAGATCCACCAGGGCGCCGAGCCTCTGAAGATCTCCCCCACGGACGTGGGTTCGTTGGGCAGCGCCGCCTTCACCGTAAACACCAGGATCCCGAACGGCGGGGTGAGCAGGCCGCATTCGATCGCGAGGATGCCGAGGATCGCGAACGCGAGCGGATCGAATCCGACCGCCTGGGCGATCGGCGCGAACACCGGCACCGTCAGCAGGATGATCGAGATGGAGTCGATGATGCAGCCGAGCACGAACCAGATCGCGATCATGATCACGAGGATCGCCCAGGGCGCGAGGCCCGAGCCGATGAAGAGTTCCTTCGCGGCGCCGGTGACGCCGGTCATCGACAGCACGCGCGAGTAAAGCTGCGCCGTGAAAAGAAGCAGGAGCAGCGGCGCGGAAGTGCGCCCCACCGACAGGACAACCTCGAACACGTCCTTCAGCCGCAGGCCCTTGATCACCGCGAGCACCAGCGCCGCCGTGGCGCCGACTCCCGCGCCCTCGGTCGGCGTGAAGGCACCGAGCCAGATGCCGCCCAACGTCCCGAGCACCAGCGCGATGACGAGCAAGGTGCTCCACAGCGCGGTGGCAAGTCCCGGGTCGCCCTCGGCCTCCGGCTCGCGCCCCCCGATCGGCGCACCTGCGACGGCGACCGCCGCGCCGCCACCGACGGGCAGTGCCACCACTCCCGCCCCGACGCGCGCCGGCTGCGAGATCGCCACCCACAGGATGTAGGCGCAGAAGATCGCGACCAGAAGGAATCCCGGCAGCACCCCCGCGAGGAAGAGCTTGCCGATCGACTGCTCGGTGAGCACGCCCCACACGATCATCAGCACGCTCGGCGGAATCAGCATGCCCAGGCACGCGCTCCCGGCGATGCAGCCGAGTGCGAACTTGCGCTCGTAGCCGTGGCGCTTCATCTCGGGATAGGCGATGCGCGAGAACGCAGCCGCGGCGGCGATGCTCACGCCGCTCACGAACGCGAAAATCGCATTCGCGACGACGGTGGCGATCGCGAGCCGGCCCGGAACGAGCCGCGTCAACCGGTTCACCAGTGCGAACACGTCCCGCGCAGCGCCGCACTTCGCGAGAAACTCGCCCATCAGCAGGAACAGCGGGATCACCGCGAAGACGTAGTCCCGCAGTGCCTCGTAGGCCGTGCTGGCGATGAACGACCGTACGACGTCGATGTCGCCCTGCATCAGGTAGATGCCGAACGCGGCGGTGAAACCGAGCGCCACCGCGATGTGCACCCCCGAGAACACGATCACGAGCAGCACGCTCACGAGGAGCGTCATCTCGAAGGCGCTGAACACGGACGTGTCGCCTCGAGCCTAGTGTGCGCGGGTCGGGCCGACCGGCGCGTAGGTGCCCGCGCGAACGGCCTGGAGGTGCTGCCAGGCGGAGATCAGGTACTGGATCGCGGCGAGCGCGGTTCCGGCCACGACGACGAAGCGCGCGGGCCAGGAGGGGATGCGCAGCGCGCCCTCGCCCTCGAACTCGTTCGCGTTCCATGCATGCGCTGCCGGTTCAAGGCTGCCCCAGCACACCAATCCGAAGAACGCCAGGCCGAAGAGCGCGCCGACCAGGGCGAGCGCCGCCTGGCCGCGCGGCGGCAGAGACGAGACGAAGACATCCACCCGGATCATGCCGCCGCTGCGGATCGCGTAGGCGGCCTGCAGGAAGCAGATGATGACGATGGAGGCCTCGACCATTTCCTTCGTGCCCTTGACGGGGCGAGAGAAGACGTCACGGCCGAGAACGTCGGCGACGACCAGGAAGCACAGCAGAAAGGCGAGCGTCGCCGCGGCGACGAGCATCCCCTTGGTGACCCAGTCGTTGAGGCGGGCAAGCATCGGTTGCACCCTCCCCCGTGCGGGGGAGGGTCGGCGAGGGCGTCGGAGTCGGCTGGCCGCGCGCTACTTGATCTGGTACCGCACCGGCCACTTGTGCCCGAGCTTCTCCGCCTCCTCCAGCGCGAGCTTGAGCACCTGCGAGGCGGGCAAGCCCTGCTTGTCGAGCTCGGCCGCCTTGTCCTGCGGCCAGCCCTTGAGCGAGTTCGCCCACTCGACGCGCACCGAGTCCGGCACTGACTTGATGATTGCGCCGTTCGCCTTGAGCTGCTCGATCTGCTTCGGGTAGTTCTCTTTGTTCACGGTGCCGGTGCGCGCTTCGTACTCGCGCGCGACCTGGAGCATGATGTCCTGCACTTCCTTCGGCAGCTTCGCCCAGCGCGCCTTGTTCACCGTGAGCCCGTGCCAGGTGATCGCGCCGAAGCCGACCTCGGTGTAGTACTTGCCGACCTCGTAGAGCTTGAAGTTCACCCATCCCGACGGGAACATGATCCAGCCGTTGTACACGCCGGTCTGCATGCCGGTGTACGCCTCGGGCAACGACCCCTGAACGGGGACCGCGCCGGCGAACTCAAGCCACTTCAGGTTGAGCCCCGCGCCCGCGAGCTTCTGGCCCTTCAGGTCGCCGACGGTCTTCCAGTCGAAGTTGGTGCCGAGGTTGTAGCCGTTGTCGGCGATCAGGGCGATGAGCTTCTGGTTGAACTTCTCCTCGAAGACGTTCGACATGTACGGCACCTTGTCGTACACGCGCCGCGCCATCGTCACACTCGTCACCGGGTCCATCGTGCCGAACGGCACCATCACCTGGAACGCGTGCAGCGGGAGGTTCGACGGCTCGAAGCAGAAGCAATAGCCGCCGATGTCGATGATGCCGCTCTGCACGCCCTCGAGCGTGTCGGCGACCTTGACCATCGAGCCGCCGTAGCCCTCGACGAAATCGACGGTGTGCGGGGTCTTCTCCTTCACCCGCTTGGTGACCTCGGGGACGAAGAAGTTCTGCATCAGATTGACGTAGGTGTTCACGGCCGGGTGCCCGGACGCGATCCGCAGCTTGATGTTTTCGGCCTGGGCGACGCCCGTGCCGGCGAGTGCGAGGAGCGACGCGGAGAGGGCCGTCAGGAAAGTGCGACGGGGTTGCATGCTTGGCCTCCTTGGATTTGACTGGGGGTCGTTTCGACCGGACAGACGTTCTTCTTGTGGGCCGTGATATTCCAGTGCCGCGCGAGAGGTGTCAACACAAACGGTATTGACGCAGTGCGTCGCGGCAGGGTGCCGGCGCCCGATCCGCCGCTGCTATACTCGGCGCCCGCTCCGCTGCGCTCGCGGGCCCAGCTTCGCTCCGCGGGAAACTCGACATGTCCTCGCGCGGCGTCCAACCAGGAGGACCACGCATGACCACGCAGGCCCGCGTCGTTCGCTTTGCAGCCCCCGGCGGCCCCGAGGTGCTCAAGCTCGAGACCGTTGCGATCGCCGATCCCGGCCCGGGGGAGATCCTCGTCCGGCACAAGGCGATCGGCCTCAACTACCAGGACGTCTATCAGCGCTCCGGCTTCTATCCGCTGCCGCTGCCGAGCGGCGTCGGGACGGAGGCGGCCGGCGTCGTCGAGAAGGTCGGGGCAGACGTGCGCGAGGTGAAGACCGGAGACCGCGTGGCCTACGCCGGCGGCGCCGTCGGCGCCTATACGGACGTCCGGGTCGTCCCGGCGGTCCGGGTCGTGAAGCTGCCCGACGGCGTCAGCGAAGAGCAGGCGGCCGGGATGATGCTGAAGGCGATGACGGTCGAGTATCTGCTCAACCGCTGCTATGCGCTGAAAGCGGGCGAGTACGCCCTGTTCTACGCGGCCTCGGGCGGCGTGGGTCTCTTCGCGGGCCAGTGGGGCCGCCACATCGGTGCGACGATGATCGGCGTCGCGGCGGGCGCGGAGAAGTGCCGGCTCGCGAAGGAGAATGGCTACGCCGAGGTGATCGATCGCACCAAGGAGGACATCGTCGAGCGCGTGAAGGCGATCACCGGTGGCGTCGGCGTTCCGGTCGTGTACGACTCGGTCGGCAAGGCGACCTTCGACGCGTCGCTGAAATGCCTGCGGCCGCGCGGCTACTTCGTCTCGTTCGGCACGACGACCGGCGCCCCGCCGCCGATAGAAGCCGCCACGCTGCAGAAGCTCGGTTCGCTCTACTTCACCCGGCCCACCCTCGTCACCTATACGGCCTCGCGCGAGGAGCTGGTCGCATCGGCGAGCGCCGTGTTCGACCTGGTGAATCGCGGCGTGCTGAAGCCGAACGTCCGGCAGCGCTATGCGCTCGGCGACGCGGCGAAGGCGCACGCGGATCTCGAGGCCGGTCGCACGGTCGGCTCCTCGGTACTCGTTCCCTGAGCGAGGCGCGCATGGCATCCACGGTGGGAGTGATCGGCCTCGGAATCATGGGCGGGGCAATGGCGACGAACCTGCTCAAGGCAGGCTTCAAGGTGATTGGCTACGACCTTGCGCCTGCGGCACGGCGCGCGCTCAAGCGGGCGGGCGGCGTCGCTGCGCGCTCGGGCGCCGACGTAGCGCGGCGCGCAGGCATCGTGATCACCTCGCTGCCCTCGGTCGCCGCGCTCGCCGCAGTGAGCGAGGAGATCGCGCGGGCGAAGCGCAAGGGGCTGATCGTCGTAGAGACGAGCACGATGCCGCTCGAGGCGAAACTGGCAGCGCGCGCGATCGTGGAGCGCAGCGGCGCCACGGTTCTCGACTGCCCGCTTTCGGGCACCGGTGCGCAGGCGCGCACGAAGGACCTGCTCGTTTACGCCAGCGGCGCGCGCAGTGCCTACCGCCAGTGCGTGCCGGTGTTCGAAGGCTTCGCGCGCGGGCACCACTATCTCGGTGCATTCGGCAACGGGTCCAAGATGAAGTACGTCGCGAACCTGCTCGTCGCGATCCACAACGTCGCCGCGGCCGAAGCGATGGTGCTCGCGCGCAAGGCCGGCCTCGATCTCGCGCAGACGCTCAAGGTGATCGGCGACGGCGCCGGCGCCTCGCGCATGTTCCAGGTGCGCGGACCGATGATGGTGCGGGACGACTACTCCGACGCGACGATGAAGGTGGAGGTCTGGCAGAAGGACATGCACATCATCGGTGAGTACGCCACGCAGCTCGGTTGCCCGACGCCGCTCTTCGCCGCAACCGCACCGCTCTACACTGCCGCGATCGCCGAGGGGTTCGCGAAGGAAGACACCGGAGCGGTGTGCGCGGTGCTCGGCGCGATGGCCGGGCTGCCGCGCCGGTCCCGCACGTCGCGCCGCTGATCGGGATCCATGATGAAACCGATGCCCCAGGCATCGCTTTCCCTGGCTTCGGGGAGCACGAGGGGGCGCCGCGTAGCGGCTTTGCCCCCTCGTGTTGAGGAGAACTGACATGAAACCCACCTCCACGCTCACTCCCGGCGCACGCGCCGACCAGACGCTCGCCTGGAACATGAAGCTCGTGGCGCATCACGAGCTGCAGGGATTCGGCGGCCTCGGCGAAGGCATGGGCATGCAGCAGACGCGCGACGGGCGGCGCATCCTCTGGCTCGCCCACGAATCGGCGCCGAAGAACTTCACCGGCGTGGACGTGACCGACCCGCGCGCGCCCAAGGTGATCGTGCAGACCGACCTGCCGCACGCCAAGATGCGCTCGAACTCGCTCGACGTGGTGGGCGACGTGATGGCGGTCGCCTACCAGACGAGCGGAGTGAACATCCAGCCGGCGGGGTTCGATCTCTTCGACGTGAGCGAGCCCGAGCGACCGAAGCGCATTGCGCACTTCGACGCCTCCGGGCCGCATTCGCGCGGCGTGCACGCGCTGTGGTTCGTCGACGGCGAATACATCCATCTCTCCGGCGGCGCCGCCGACTTCAAGCCGCGCAACCCTAAGGACGATCAGTTCTATCGCGTCATCGACGTGCGCAAGCCGGCGCAGCCCCAAGAAATCGGGCGCTGGTGGCTGCCGGGCACGCGCGATGGCGACGACGCGCCGCCGCCCGCACGGCTGCCGGCGCAGTTCGACGTCGGTTTCCGGGCGCATAACACCAACGTTTTCCCGCAGCGGCCGGATCGCGCCTACGTCGGCTACATCGACGGCGGGCTCGTGGTGCTCAACATCGCCGACAAGGCGCACCCGAAGCTCGTGACGCGCTGGAACCACTCGCCGCCGTTCAACGGCTTCCTGCACACGGTGCTGCCGCTGTTCTCGCGCGGCCTCTGGATCGCGAGCGACGAGTGCGTGCAGGACGGCGGCGCCGACTGGCCGAAGCTCGTCTGGGTGCTCGACGCGCGCGTCGAGACGAATCCGGTGCCGATCGCGACCTTTCCGATGCCGTCCTACGATGCATTCGCCAAGCGCGGCGGGCGCTTCGGTGCGCACAACCTGCACGAGAACCTGCCCGTGCCGACCTCGTGGCACTCCGAGAACATCGTCATCGGCTCGTTCTTCAACGCCGGTGTGCGCGCCTACGACGTCTCGAACCCGTATCAGCCGCAGGAAGTCGCGTACTTCGTGCCTGGTGCGCCGAAGCTCTCACCGGTCGGCGCGATCCAGCTGAACGACGTGTACGTCGACGATCGCGGCATCGTTTTCACGGTCGACCGGTTCGCCGGCGGGCTGTACGTGCTGGAGATGAGCGTCTGAGCGCACGCGATCCGCTCGCCGGCCGGCTCCCGGTCACGGTCGTCACCGGCTTCCTCGGCAGCGGCAAGACGACGCTAATCCGGCGGCTGCTCACGCATCCGGGAATGAACCGGGTCGCGGTCGTGATCAACGAGTTCGGCGAGGTCGGCATCGACAACGCGCTCGTCGCCGCGTCCTCCGAGAACATCACGCTGCTCGCCAACGGTTGCCTCTGCTGCACCGTGCGCACCGACCTGCAGGAGACCCTGCGGGAACTCTTTACGCAGCGCCGTACCGGCGCGGTAATCGACTTCGATCGCGTCGTCGTCGAGACCACCGGCCTCGCCGACCCCGCGCCGGTCATCCAGACCTTCGCGGCGGACACGCTGCTCGCAGCCCAGTACCGGCTCGACGGCGTCGTGACACTCGTGGATGCGGTGAACGGCGAGCGCCAGCTCGACGCCCAGCCCGAGGCGGTCAAGCAGGCGGCCGTCGCGGATCGACTGCTGCTCACGAAGACCGATCTCGCGGGCGCAGCGGAGGTCGATGCATTGCGCGCGCGGCTGCGCGCCCTGAACCCGCGCGCCGAGTTCGCCGCCGCGGTCCAGGGCGAGATCGACCCGGCATTCTTCCTCGACATCGGCTTGCGCACCGCGCGGACCGACGGCGTTCAGCTCGAGCGCTGGCTCGGCGCGGCGGGGTCGAGCGAGGGAGAGGCTTATCTCGGCAAGCGCCTATCGAGCGGCGCGCACGACCGTGCGATCCGGTCGTTCGTGCTCTGGTTCGACCGGCCGTTCTCGTGGCAGACGTTCTCCTCCGCGATGGAACTGCTCACGTCGATGCGCGGTCCCGACCTGCTGCGGGTGAAGGGGCTCGTCAACGTCGAGGGCGAGCGCGGCCCGGTCGTCGTGCAAGGCGTGCAGCACATCTTCCACCCGCCGGCGACGCTCGACGCGTGGCCGAGCGAGGATCGGCGCTCGCGACTGGTATTCATCACGCGCAATATTTCGCAGGAGGCGGTCGCCGCGCTGTTCGCCGCCGTCGGCGGGCTTGGCGAATAGCCGATCCCGCGCGGTCAGAAGACGCCGAGGTGCTGGGTGACCAGCTCGTCGTTCCCGCGGACCTCGTCGACGCCTCCGGCGAAAACGACCCGGCCGGTGTTCAGTATTACAACGTTGTCGGCGAGCTCGAGCGCGAGCTTGACGTTCTGCTCGACCAGCACGATCGACTGACCCTCGCGCTTCAGCCGCGCGATCGTGCGGCCGACCTCGGCGACAATGAGCGGCGCGAGGCCCTCGGAGGGCTCGTCCATCAGGAGCACGCGCGGGTTGCCCACCAGCGCGCGGCTGATCGCGAGCATCTGCTGCTCGCCGCCCGAAAGCGATCCGGCGGCCTGGTGCTGGCGCTCGTCCAGGCGCGGAAAGAGCTCGAACACCCGCTTGGCCGTCCACGGCTGCGCGACGCCGCTGCGCGACTGCTCCGCCACGACGAGGTTCTCCCGCACCGTCAGCGTCGGGAAGATGCGCCGGCCCTGCGGGACGAGCCCGATGCCTTTGCGCGAGATCGCTTCCGGCGCGAGGCGCGTGACGGGCTCGCCGAACAGGCGCACCGCGCCGTCGCGCGGCGGCAGGAATCCGATCACCGCGCTCATGCAGGTCGTCTTGCCGGCGCCGTTCCTGCCGAGCAGCGCGAGCACGCGGCCCGGGGCGAGCCGGAAGGACACGTCGTAGAGCACGTGGCTGTCGCCGTAGAGGGCGTTGATCCCCTCCACCGCCAGCGCGTCAGTGGCCAAGGTAGACCTCGCGCGTCTTCGGATCGGCCACCACTTCGGCGCGCGTGCCCTCGACGATCACGCTGCCGTAGTGCAGCACGGTGATTTGCTCCGCGAGCTCGAGCGCCGTGTCCATGTCGTGCTCGATCAGCACGACGGTCGTCTCGCGCGGGATCGTGTCGATTAGCTGCTTAACGGCCGCGCGTTCGTCGCGCGACAGCCCGGCCAGCGGCTCGTCGAGCAGGAGCAGCTTCGGCCGCTGGGCCAGCGCGAGCGCGATCTCGACGCGGCGCTTCTCGCCGTACGAGATCTCCCCGATGGTGCGCTTCGCGAGCGGCTCGAGTTGCACGAGCGCGAGCGCGCGGCGCGCTTCCTCGTAAAGCGCGGTATCGGCCGTGAGCCGCCGGAAGGCGTTCCAGCGCGACGGCTTCAAGCCGAGCAGCGCAAGCGCGACGTTGTGCTCGAGCGTGTCCTTCGGGAACAGCGTGATGATCTGGTACGTGCGCGCGACGCCCAGATGCGCACGCTGGTGGGGCGCGAGCCGCGTGATGTCGCGCCCGAACAGGCGCACCTTCCCCGAGTCCGGCAGGAAGTCGCCGGTGATCTGATTGAAGAGCGTCGTCTTGCCCGCGCCGTTCGGCCCGATGATCAGGCGGCGTTCGCCGGGCAGGACGCTCAGCGTGACGTGGTTGGTCGCCGGCAGCCCGCCGAAGGACTTGCAGAGGTCGTCGATCTGGAGCGCGGGCGTCACGCCTTGTCCCCCCGCAATCGCGCCCACGCGCGGCGCAGACCGGGCACCACGCCGTCGGGCATGAACAGGATGATCGCGAGGAACACGAACCCGAGCAGCATGTTCCAGCGCTCGATGTACGCGGACGCGTAGTTCTTGAGCACGAGGACGATGCCGGCGCCGACGATCGGTCCGGCGAGCGTGCCGGCGCCGCCGGCAATCACGCCGAGCAGTGCTTCGGCGGAGCTCGTGAGCGAGAGGGAGGTCGGGTGGATGTACTTGTGGTAATAGACGTACAGTAGCCCCGACACGGCGCCCCCGAAGCTCGCGTAGACGAACGTGAGCCAGCGGATGCGCCAGACGTCGTGACCGAGCGCGGCCATGCGGCGCGCCTGGTCGCGCGTGCCGCGCAGGCTCGCACCGAACGGCGAGGCCACGAGCCGGGACATCAGCCAGATCGATGCGACGGTGACGATCAGCGCGAAGTAATAGAACGCCATCGCGCTCTCGAGGCTGATGCCGAACGGCGCAGGGCGGGTGAGGCTGGAGAGCCCGTTGTCGCCGTTCGTCACCGACACCCAGCGGTAGCCGAGCCCCCAGAGCACTTGCGAGAGCGCGAGAGTGATCATCAGGAAGCCGAGTCCGGTGGCGCGCAGCGCGACCCACCCGAACACGCACGCCATCAACGTCGTCGCGGCAAGCGCCGCGGGCGCGGTGATCCAGTGCCCGAGCCCGAACTTGAGCGACAGCCACGCCGAAACGTAGGCGGCCACGCCGAGGTACGACGCGTGTCCGAGCGAGGGCAGTCCGCCGTAGCCGACGAGCAGGTTCAGGCTCGCTGCGAAGATCGCGGCGATCAGGATCTGACTCGACAGGTTGACGTAAAACTCGCCCGCAACCCAGGGCACCGCCACGAGCGCGAGCGCGAGAACGATCCAGCTGGTACGGCTCATGCCCCCGCCCGTCCAAACAGCCCGCGCGGGCGAAATGCGATCACGAAGATCATCGGCAGGAACAGGATCACGTACGCGAGGTCGGGCGCGAGCGCGACGCCGAACGTGTACACGAATCCGACGATGAAGCTGCCGACGAACGCGCCGACCAGGCTGCCGACGCCGCCGAGGATCACCACGATCAGCGCGAGCGGCAGCATGTCGGCGTCGAGGCCGGGATAGGCGGACAGGATCGGCCCGCCCAGGATGCCGCCCGCTCCGGCGAGCGCGGCGCCGAGGCAGAACACCGTAGTGAAGAGGCGCGACACCGGAATGCCGACCGCACGCGCCATCTGCATGCCGTCGATGCCGGCGCGGATCATCGCGCCGAGCCGCGTGCGCTCCATCAAAAGGTAGAGCGCAAGGGCGACCACAATCGCGAGCGCGAGGACGACGAGGCGATAGGGCGGAAACGACACGCCGGCGACGACCAGTGGCTTCTGCAGCGCCTGCGGCGTCGGCACCGGGATCGGGTCGCCGCCCCAGAGGATCAGGCAGAGGTCGGCGATGATGAACGAGATGCCGAGCGTAACGAGGACCTGCCCGAGCACGTTTCCGGGCAGCCGCCGCAGGATGAAGCGTTCGACGAGCCCGCCGAAAGCCGCCACTGCGAGCCCTCCCAGGAGTGCCGCCACCCACAGGTTCGGAATGAATTTCAGGATCGTCACGCCGATGTAGGCGCCGAGCATGAACAGCGCGCCGTGCGTCAGGTTGGCGATCCGCATCAGCCCGAAGATCAGCGAGAAGCCCGAGGAGAGCAGGAACAGCAGCCCGCCGAGGGCAAGGCTGTTCAGCGTCTGGATGACCCAGAACTGCATGCAGGAGCTGATGTGAACGGGGCGCGCGGCGAGAGCATGCCCGCCGCGCGCCGCGGGTCAGGACTCGAGGAACTTCGCCGGCGGCCAGTCGCGGGAGTAGACCGGGTTCGCCAGGAACGCCTTCGGATCGTAGGTCCAGAACTGGCTGACGTTCGGGTACGTGAACTGCACCGCGTTCACCAGCCGCCCGTCCTTGCGCTCGACCGCGCGGATGAACACGTCGCCGACGACGTTGCCGTAGTCGTCGAACGCGACCGGGCCGCGGGCCGTCTGGGCCTTCACCCCGCGCAGCGCCTTCATGAACGCCGGTTTGTCTTCGACTTTGCCCTTCACCGCCTCGAGCGCCGACTCGAGTGCCGCGCCGTTCACGTACGTCGCCGCGGCGTAGAAGCCCGGGTCGTACTTGAACTCCTTGCGGAATGCGGCGGCGAAGTTCCGGTTGATCGGGTTCGAGAGCTCAGCCGAGTACCAGCACGCCGTCTGGATGCCGAGCGCCTCGTCGCCCATGTTGCGCAGGACCGCCTCGTCGAGCGCGGTCATCCCGCCTACGACGTTGACCTTGCCGCGCAGGCCGTACTCGTTGAACTGGCGCAGGAAGCGGAAGCCGTTCGAGCCGGCAAAGCCGAGGAATACGCCGTCGACATTGGTCTTGAGCTGGGCGATATAGGTCGCGTAGTCGGGAACCGCCAGCGGCGAGAACATCTTCTGCACCACCCGGCCGCCCGCGTCCTCGAACACGCGCTGGAAGCCAGCGCACATCTCATGGCCGTAGGCGAAGTCGTCGGCCACGACCGCCATGCGGCGCCACTTCAGCGTCTTGGCACAGTAATCGGCCATCGGGTGCGCGCATTGCGCCGACGTCGACGTCGGTCGGACGAACCACGGATTCGCCTTGCGCTGGGTCAAGTCCTCGGCCGCGGCGACCGAGAGGGTGGGCATCTGCTGTGCGCGCAGATAATCGTCGATCGCCAGCGCCTCGAAGGCCGCAAGCGGGCCAATGAGCACGTGCACCTTGTTGCGCTCGACGAGCTCCTGCGTCTTGGTGCGCGACGTTGCCGGCACGCCGCCCGTGTCGGCCACGGTCAGCTCGACCTTGCGCCCGGCGAGCGTGTTGTTGCGCTCCTTGAGGTACATCACGAGCGCGCGCTCCATGTCGATGCCCCCGGAGGCGAGCGGCCCGGTCTTCACCGTGAGCAGGCCGACTCGGATCGCGCCCGAGGCTTGCGCGCGCACCCAGGGCGCGTGCGTGGTCGCGGCGAGCACGCCGGCGCCGGCCACGCCCTGGATGAACTTTCTGCGGTTGATGCTCATGTGTCGTCTCCTCTCCTTGAGCGGTACTTGTGGTTTTATCAATTAGTGCCCGGCCGCTGCGCCCGGCTGCTTGAGTGGGTGCGCGCGGGCGAAGGCGTCGAGCTTCAGGCAATCGTCGGCGATGCGCGTGACCGTGGGGTACGGCGTCATGTCGCACTTGAAGTAGGCCGTGGAACCTACGACGTGCGACACGAGGCACAGGTCGGCGATGGTGAGCGCATCGCCGTGGCAATAGCGTCCCGTAGCCGGACTGTCCGCGAGCTGCCGCTCGATCGCGGCGGACATCGTATTGAACCAGTGCTGGCACCACTTGTTGACGCCCGCGTCGTCCTGCT
>Ga0105095_10000914_pt1 | contig 14907 bp, 11 predicted proteins | sample PPLLak2March2015_2_FD_79180 | JGI IMG/M metagenome (GOLD analysis project Ga0105095, IMG submission 79180) | Freshwater sediment microbial communities from Prairie Pothole Lake near Jamestown, North Dakota, USA - PPLs Lake P8 Core (3) Depth... | ecosystem: Environmental > Aquatic > Freshwater >... | reverse complement strand
CCTAATGATTGGTACTTTTCTCATCTACTCTCTTTGCTTTTTCGGCCTGCCACCTTACCACTTACCTATTGCCTTTAACCTTTGAGCCTTGAGCTTTCAACATTGTGCTCCATGCTTTTTTTTGGGGGCAATTGAGGAAGAATCCACAGGAGTGAGGGATATCCCGCTAATAAGCACTCTCCTTCACAAGCCTCCCAAATATTAAATAAGTACATTTTTTTTATTCATCAAGTAACTTCTGGAAATTAATTGTTTTTTATATCAATTCTTAAATGGATTTTTGCCAGTTATAAAAGCTATTTTGGCATGGCGCTTGCTCTATAGAAACAGCAAAGAGTTATGATATGAGACACCTGACAAAACAATTATTGATCCTGATCGCGGTTGCCCTTTTGGTTTTCTCTTCCGTCACGGCAAAGGCGCAACCGGTTAAGGGGGCTTTTCTTTACAACCTTTCGAATTTCACGGGAACGATCTCCTTTAGCTGGCCAAGGGTTTTTGTCGACCAGGAAAGAAATGAGGTCTACGTCCTATACCAAAACTTTGTCAGGGTTTTTAACCTAACGGGTATGGAGGTTTATCGTTTTGGTGACGAATTGGATCTTGGTTCTATCATTGATATCACTCTCGACCGGGATGGCAACATTCTCCTCCTCTCCCACAAATGGTTGGAAGCATCCGATAGGGTCTATTATAAAATTACCCGCTGCAACTACAGGGGGGACCCCGTATCAAAAATAGAAATTAGAAATCTTCCATCTGAGTTATCCAAGTTCTTGCCAACTCGGATGATTTACCGGGAAGGGAACCTTTATCTGGCCAGCTTAACGTCCATGGTTGTCGTCGTGACAGACAGCGACGGTGTTTTTAAAGAGATTTATGACATCCTCCCCATGCTCGAATTGGAAGAAAAGGAAAAGCAGGATGCAATGATGGAAGGTTTCACTGTCGATCAAGAAGGAAACATTCTTTTTACCACGCCTCTTCTTTTCAGGGCCTACAAGATTACCCCTGACAGAAAGATCTCCTATTTCGGGAAGCCTGGGGGAGCTCCGGGAAGATTTAACATTGTGGCGGGTATCGCAACGGATAGCCGAGGCAATATCTTGGTGGTTGATAAGTTGAAATGCTCTGTCATGGTTTACGATAAGAATTTCAATTTTCTGAACCAATTTAGTTCCCGGGGCTGGAAGTCCGGCTTTCTTATCTCTCCGGCAGAAATCGTCATTGACAAACAAGACAGGGTCTATGTAACCCAGGCCGGGAACAAGGGAATCGGTGTTTTTAAGCTGAGTTACAACTGAGCCCTGTAGAGGCGATGGCGGACACGTGGCACGGTCACGGTCACGTTACTTCAAGATGCAAAGGGGGTGGGAAGAGGCAACTGAGAATGGTAAGTAAGCAGTAGGTAGTAAGAAGAAAGCGGTAAGCGGTAGAAAACAAAAAAACATTTAGGAGGAAGAAAATGAAAGGATTGAAAGTAAGTTTGGTTATCATGGCTGCGGCCCTGTTAACTATCGGTTTAAGCGGAATGGCATATGCCTTCCATTCAGGTGGTGTTGCTGAGTGCGGTGGTTGCCATAGTATGCATTCACCAAAGGCAGGGGGAAGTTTCCTTTTAGTCATGGGAGACTCGAGCTCGACCTGTATAGAGTGCCACTCTGGCCCCACTCAGAGTAGTTACCATATTTTTACCAACCCGGTGCCAGCTGCTGGTTTCCCTCCAGTAAATCTGACACCTGGTGGGGATTTCACATGGCTGTTGAAGAGCTATACCTTTACGGTAAGAGGGTCGGTCAACAACGATTATGGCCAGACACACGGACACAATGTGGTCGCTGGAGATTTCGGTCTAATAGCGGACCCCGATGTTGCAACTTCTCCTGGCGGGACATACCCGTCAAGTCAGTTAGCCTGCGCCAGCTGCCACGACCCACACGGAAAATATAGAAGAATTGGCGGAGATACCACGTATACCATTGCCACTTCAGGCGCTCCCATTGTCGGGTCGGGCTCTTACGCAACCAGTGCGGTTCCCAATGCCACCCAAGCAGTGGGTGTTTACAGGCTTCTAGCAGGAGCTGGATATGCACGAGCTGGGGCACCTCCTTATCCCGGAGTTCCAGCAGCCATGGCACCATCTACCTATAACCAGACAGAGGCAACCAACCAGGTCCGCGTTGCTTACGGGCACACCGCTACTGGTGCTGGCAAGACAACCTGGGGGGAATGGTGCGCCACCTGCCACGCAGGCATGCATAGCAATGGCAACTACGTTCACCCGGTTGACGAGACTTTGGGTTCAACCATAGCTGGCATTTACGGTACATATATATCTTCAAGCAGCACCACGGGTGGGGCAGCTGCGACCTCCTATCTCTCATTGGTGCCATTTATAGAAAACACCGGGGATTATGCGGTCCTCAGAACCCACGCAAGCAACACCGGCGGTTATCTAAATGGTCCTAGCTCGAGTGATCGGGTGAGCTGTCTGTCATGCCATAGGGCTCATGCCTCAGGGTTTCCGGATGCATTGAGATGGTGCATGGAAGGCGAGTTCATCACCGTCGCAGACGCTGCTGGCAACGCAATATGGCCGGGTATTGACAACGGTGCTCCTGTACAGTTTGCACGGGGCCGTATGGCAGCCGAAAACCAGGCCGCCTACTATAACCGTTCAGCAAATGTGTTTGGCGCTGGCGGCTATCAGCGTGTTCTTTGCAACAAATGCCACGCACAAGACTAATACAGTAGAATGTCGGGATATTCGATCTCGGCATGAAATGCCAAGAGGGCTGGCAGAAATGCCAGCCCTCTTTTTTTGTACTTGAAATTTGATGAGTTATAAGATTTAATAGTTTCTATTGTCGTGTTTCTTACCAAATCGGGTGGGTGGTATCTAAAAGAGCCCATGAACAGCCGGAGGCGTTGGTAAAATGACACTTAAGAAAAGGCTATGCTCTATGGTCATTGCGCTATGCGGTTTTGTTCTCCTTGGCTGCCAGGCTACTCTCTCCAAATTTCTCCCTCCCCTTGAAGAGGAAGGGGAGGTTTATCTTTATGCTGAGCCCTTTCCACAGGAAGGAGAAAGACTCAGGTTCAACATCGAAGCGATCTTTGCGATAAGCGTTGACGGGAGAGAATTCCCTCTTACAGTTTCGCTGCACGAGCTTAAACCTTCTGATATGAGGAGACAGAGGTTTTTTGCCTCTGGACGACTGCCGCCCGGATCATATATTGGCCTTTCATTCAAGGTGAATAAAGCCGTTTTAAAGACAGAAGAAGGAGAGGCGAACTTGCTTGTCCCTGAGACGCCTGTGCTGAATGACTTCCCCTTCAGCGTCAACAGGAAGCGGGCATACGTAATCTCCCTAACCTTTAAATTTGCGGAATCCATCTTAGGCGGTTTTAGCTTTAACCCGGTATTTTCTATGATCATTCCCGCAAGGCCCATCCCCAGCCTTACGGGATATGTGAGTAATTTGGGCTCAAATAATATCACGGTCTTCGATAAGAGGTCACAGAAAGTCCTTGCAATCATTGTAACAGGTAGGGAGCCAGCAGGGATGGCCCTTGACCAGAGACAGGGAAGGGCTTATGTGGCTTTATCAGGAGACGACGCGATCGAGTTGGTGGATGTCTTATCCGGTGAAGTGATCAACCGTTTAAGGATCAATACAGGCGACCAGCCCCGAGAACTGGCCCTTACTCCAGACGGGAAAACGTTATTGGTTGCCAATCAGGGGACGAACACAGTCAGTTTTGTCGATGCTTTATCTCTGGTCGAGTTAGGCAGGGTGGATGTGGGGAGGGAGCCACATTCCATTTCTATCCACCCGAATGGATTAAGGGCTTTCGTTTTCAATACCCTTTCCAGCACTGTCTCCGTTTTAGACATTTCTAACAAGGCAGTGATAACTACCATTACAACGGACCCGGCCCCCTTACGAGGCCAGTTTAACCGGCGAGGAAATAGGCTTTATATTATCCACGAATGGTCGACTTATCTAACGGCCTTGGATCCTTTCGCCCTTTCTGTTTTGAGGAGATTTCCGGTGAGGATCGGGATGACTTCGATCAAGGTCGACCCTCAGACGGACTTGGTATATATGGGAAGGGGGCGTGATACGATCGTAGAAGTTTATGACACGTTCTCATTTGTCGTGGTCGATTCCATCAACACGGGGGCGGGCATTACCTACATGACCATTGACGGAGACGAGAACAATCTGTACATGGTGAACCCCGAAATGAAGTCCGTGATGGTTTCAAGGTTGGTTCGAAAGAAGGTCATTTTTGAAATGGATGTCGGGGAAAGCCCTTACTGGGTTTCTATTATGGGAGAAAGGTAAGAAGAAAGCGAAACGCATAGAGCATAGCGGATAGCATGGAACAGCATTGGAATAAGACGAAGCGGGTCAATTTGTTTAGGCATTTCAACGTTCGGCATCTTGGCACTCTTCGCTAATAAATAACAGGTGTAAAGGTTTTTCGGATGAAAATGGCAACGCGATTTGCGCTCTGCGTTCTGCTAATATTTTTTTCTCTGCCATGGTTGGCAAACGCGCAGGGGATCTTTCAAGGTTTCAGCGGCTTGTTGGAATTCGATTACAGTTTTCTTTCTTCCAAAACAACCGATGCTTCAGGAACGACTACCAAATTCAACACGAACACTTATAATCCTCGGCTCACCCTCTCCGTCAACACAGACATATTTCCGAAACTTAATTTGAATGCCGGCAGCGTTTTTGAGAAGAACATATCGATATTTTCGGGCGAGCAGGAAAAAACGAAATCCGACGTAACCAGAATGAGACCTTATATCTATCTCACTCTGAGGGATCCTCTCTACGAAGCCAGTGTTGGGTACAATCGAAGGGAAGATATAACGAAAGTTACGGACACACCCCGTTTTACACTAATCAATGATGATTATCTTGCCGTTTTGAAATGGAGGCCCGCGGGACTTCCATCCATTGAGACTCAATTTGAGAGAACAAACACTTATGATGAAAAGCATCAAGTCCAAGATACTACCAAAGATTACATCTCACTTATCTCGAGATATGGCTACAAAGGACTCGACATCCGGTACCAAGGCACCTACACCGATACGGATCAGAAGGTGAGTCTCTTAGAAACCAAAGATATGCTTCATAGTGCCTGGCTGAGTTATTCGGATTCTTTCTTCAATAGGCGTGTCTCGGTGAGTTCATCCTACAACATTAATTACGAGCAGATAAAAACCTCCACCTCCGCCCCGGGTACAGGAGGAACAGTCAATATCCAGCTTTTCCCTTTGGCAGGACTTTCGCTCAATGATAATACCGCGACTCCTTTAACTCTGGGCCCCAACCCTGCTCTTATTGATGGGAATCTCCTCGCAAGTGCGGGCATCAATATCGGGCTTCCTCCTCTTGGAGGGGATATCAGGGCAAGGAACATAGGCCTCGATTTCTTCGTTCCGACCGAGGTGAATCAACTCCTCGTTTGGATGGATCGAGACCTCTCTTCTGCTCCCGCCATTGCGGATTCCTTTTCATGGGATGTCTACATCAGTTCCGACAACCTGAATTGGACCCATCACGCCGGCCCTATCCTTCCAGCCCCTTTTGGGCCGTTTCAGAACCGCTTCGAAATTGACTTTCCAAACGTCACCACAAGATACATCAGAGTTGTCACGCGCCCCCTGACGCTCGCTGTCCCAGGGGCAGGAAGTTTTCCAGATATATTTATCACGGAACTTCAGGCATTTCTCAGGCAGCCTGTGGGCGGGACTTCAGGGGAAAAGAGTTTTAAGATTTCCCGGACTACTCAAAACTTCTACTTCGACTCAAAGACGAGAATCCTGGATATCCCCTTGCTTTATTATGAGTTGAATTATTTCTATACGGATGTACACCCCGATGGCCAGATGAGGTACACCGTGTCCAATGGCTTTTCCGTGAATCACAGGTTCAGCCAATTCTTCTCAGGAAGGGCAAGGGTGGCCAGGGAGGATGGAGAGGAGCAAAAAGAGCGCAGGGCTGCCTGGATTTATGATGCCGCGTTAGAGGTAACTCCATTAAGGACATACACGCAACGTCTTGTTTTCAGCGGAAGGGATGAGACGATCGGGGGAAGGAATAACAACACCAATTCGATCGTATTGTATAATATCGCTCAATTGTACAAAGGCCTGGAAGTGAATCTCAACATAGGACAGAATTTTACAAAAGATGAGTCGGGGTTGAGGACAAAAGAAAGCGATTTTCAGATCTTAGCTACAGTCATCCCCCACCCCGCCCTGAACATGACTCTTGACTACAAATACTCAATCATTAATCAATCAGGGGGGAACAGTGCAAACGGTTCCGGTAACCAACAAACAGGAGAATTTATACTATCATACCGGCCTTTTAGAACGCTCTACTTCGTTGCGACCATCGACCTGTCAACGACACCGACCCAGGGAACACAGGTAACGCAAAACTACGGAATGAACTGGTCGCCCTTTCCCGACGGCGCCCTGCAGTTTCGATTTTTTTACAATGAGAACCTGGCGACCGGGGGTATAAAGGAAAGAATCATCAACCCCGGTGTGAGATGGAATATAACAAAGCGCTCGTACTTAGACCTCTCCTACCAGCGGATTACCAATACCTCCGCATCACAAAAAATAGAGGACAATTTCTTCAACGCTCAGTTAAAGATATTTATCTAAGTATTGACAGGGCAGGGGTGAAACATATTAACATATTATAAGTAAAGAGGTTCTCTTAAAATGAACAAGGATCTATTGAGGGGAGTATAGCCGATAGAGGGGGTATCCCATGGGGATTAGGAGAATTTTAATCCTGAAGATCATCTTGATTTGTTTTATTCTCATTTTTTTTGCTGCTTGCGCGACCAATTCGAATACTTACCGTGAGCCGAACATGGATTTCGGGGCAATCCAGACCGTCGCCGTCATGCCTTTTGTAAGTCTGGCAAGGGACAATGTCGCAGCCGAAAGGGTAAGGGATGTTTTCATAAATAAGCTTTTGTCAACCGGCGCAGTTTACGTGGTTCCTGTAGGGGAGGTTGCGAGAGGGGTCGCAAGAGCAGAGATCGCCAATCCTGCCACTCCATCTCCGGAGGAAGTGGTGAAACTGGCGAGCATTATTAAGGTCCAGGCCGTGATCACAGGTGTACTGAAAGAATACGGCGAGGTCAGGTCAGGCACCACTTCCGCAAATATTATATCCGTCAGTCTCCAGATGATGGAGGTTCAGACTGGAAAGGTGGTGTGGTCGGCATCCTCTGCAAAGGGCGGGATCAGTATCTGGGATCGCCTTTTTGGAGGAGGGGGGCAACCTATGAATAAAGTTACTGAAAAAGCGGCCGATGATCTCATCAACAAACTTTTTAAATAGGGCCTGCATCCTTTTATTCGCAGGCGTTTTTTGCTTCTCGGGCTGTGCATGGACAGAGAAGAATGTGAGCAAAATTGTTCAGACCCATGAAGGAAAATTTCTGATCGCTGTCCTACCTTTTGAAAACTTGAGCGGAACAAGGGCGCCTCTGAAAGATATCAGAGAATTGTTTATCAACAAGCTAAGAGCAAGGGGATTTCCTATTCTCGAGGAAGAGACTCTTGACAAATTTATGGCGAGGAACCGGGTCCGTTACACGGGTGGGATCGATAAACCGTTGACTCAAGCATTCAAAAATGAAACAGGGACAGGAGGGGTTCTTATCTCGTCTCTCGAACTTTACAGCGACGCGAATCCCCCCAAAATAGCCTTAACTTCCAGGCTCGTTTCGAGCGGCGATGCTCCGGTCATTTTGTGGATAGATGGATTTGGCCTGGCAGGGGATGACTCCCCGGGAATTCTGGAACTGGGTTTGATTGAAAACCCTAAAGCACTATTGAAAAAAGGGGTAGGGAGGCTTGCGGAGTCACTCGGGGAGTATTTTGACAAGAAGGCGGATAGGGGCCCTATCAAAAGCGTGAAAAGGAAATTCCGACCAAAAATATCCTATCGTTCGGATGTTTTTGACCCGAGCAGGAAATACACCGTGGCGGTCGTCCCCTTTCTTAACCTCAGCGGGAGGAGGAATGCGGGGGAGATCCTGGAACTTGAGTTTATTAGAAATCTGAAGACAATTGAACAGTTTGATGTGGTTGAGCCCGGAATGGTCAGGCAACAACTGCTGACATTGAGGATGATCATTCCTGAAGGTATTTCTCTTGCCAACGCGGATGCGCTTTTTGCTACATTGGATGTCGACTTAATTGTGGCAGCGAACGTCAACGAGTATCAGGACTATCAGGGCGTATTCGGAAAGCCAAAGGTTGACTTTTTTGTTCAACTGATTGAGAAAAAGAGTCGAAGTGTTGTCTGGAGTTCAGTCAGTCATAACGAAGGAGACGATGGGGTATTCTTTTTCGACCTTGGCAGGGTCAATACCGCTCATGCCATGGCATCGCAGATGACACGATGGATCGGCGAGATGATGATCGAAGGTAGTAAAAGGGTTCAGGGATCCAGTGAAATGAATCTAAGAAAAGGAGAGAAATGAAACATCGTTCGCGGACATTCATGTTTGCTTTGATAACTGGTATGCTTATTGGGGTCGTCGGAATTGTATCCGGTCAAGATCTACCCGTCATCAAGGGCAAGAAAGTTGTGGCCACGGTAGCCGGGGAGTCGATACCGCTGGATGAGTTCAATCGAGATCTTGCATTAGTACGGGGAGCGAATCGACCAGAGGTCCTCCGGCGGCTGGTCAATACCCGTCTGATTGTCCAGGAGGCAAAAAGGATAGGATTGGATGAGCTGCCGGAAATAAAAAATATGGTCGATGCCTTCTCAAAAGTGACCCTCAGAGAAGAATTGATGGAAAGGCAGGTCAGGGACGTAAAGGTTGACGATAAGGAAGTAGAAAAGCTTTACAAGGAGTCCATCAAAGAATGGAAGATCAGCTCTATCATGGTCGAAAAAGAGAATGATGCGAAGAAGATGGCGGAAGCAATCAAAGGAGGTAAGAATTTTGAAGAATTGATCAGGCAATTTGTCATGGAAAAGAAGGCCAAGCCCGGGGAGCAAGGCGAGTATATAAAAGTCAAAGACATCAACCCTCAAATTGTCAATGTCGTTACCAAGATGAAAGTTGGGTCTGTCAGCCCCATCATCCCCATCAAATCCGGGTTTGTGATTCTAAGGCTTGAAGATGTTCGTTATTCTGAAGATCCCGAAGCAATGAAAAAGGCAAGAGAGGAGGCGCTCAAAGATAAGAAAATACAGGCTTTAAAAAATTACAGCAATTCTTTGATGAAGAAATATGCGAGGGTGAATCAGGACATTCTCAATACCATCAATTATGAAGCCAAGACACCGGGATTTGAAGCACTTCTGAAAGATAAGCGGGCGGTTGCAGAGATTAAAGGAGAAAATCCTATTACCGTAGGAGAACTGACCCAACATCTCAAAATGCAGCTCTTCCATGGGGTAGAAAGAGCGATCGAAAGTAAGAAGCTGAACTCGAAAAAGGCGCCGGCTCTCGAAGAGATGATCTATAAGAGAGTCTTCAGAAAAGAGGCGCTCCGGTTAGGGCTTGAGAAGACAGAGGGCTATAAGAGCCGAGTTCAGGAGTATGAGACATCTGTGCTCTTCGGGGCGTTTGTAACCAAGGTAATTGTTCCTGACGTTAAACTGAAGGAAGAGGAGATAAAATCCTATTATCATGACCATGTTCAAGAATATACCATGCCGGAGATGATGAAGATCAAAAGCCTTGCCTTTGCAAAGAGGGAAGATGGAGAGTCAGCTCTCGAAAAACTTCGAAAAGGAACGGAGTTCCAGTGGCTCGCTGCCAATGCAGAAGGACAGGTAGATCAGAATACCAAAGGACTTTTGAATTTTGACGAGAAACCGATGATCACAAAAGATTTGCCGGAGGGGGCACAGAAAGCCATTCACGGAGCCAGAGCAGGAGATTTCAGGCTGTACGAAAGCCATCAAGGCTATTTCTATGTATTCGCCATTCAGGATGTTATTCCTTCGAAGCCCCAACCCTACGAGGAGGCAAGAGGAATGGTTGCGAAGAAAGTTTTTGATGACAAAGTGAAAAAAGCAGTGGAGGACTATGCGGACAAACTGAGAGCCGTTTCGGAGGTGAAGATTTACCTGACAAATTAACGGCAGAGAGCATAGGGTATAGAGCATAGTGTGAAAAATAATAATATTTTGTCGATTCCTGACAATGAAATAATTTTCCTATCCACTATGCTCTTTGCTTTATGCAATATTTAATTGACGGGAGAAAACATGTTTTTCTTACGATTAAAAGATAAAGCGATTATTTTGGGATTACTTCTCTTCATGTGCGGGGTCCTTTTGTATGCCTGTGCGGAGACGCCACAAAAAAGGACGCTCGGAGGTGCGCCGACGGGAGGGAAGAGGTTTGTGAGCAAAGACTGTCTCAGCTGTCATAAAACATTCTCAGAAAAATATTTAGGAATGAAAGATGTACATCTTCCTGTGAAAGAAAAAAAATGTGAGGATTGCCATCTCCGACACGGCTTAGTACCAAAATTGATCCTGAAGAAGGAAGGGAATGAAATCTGCTACCCCTGCCACAGTAAAGATAAGATAGGGATGAATAAGGCGAGTGTTCATACCGCGCTCAAGAGAGGAAAATGCATTCAATGCCATAACCCTCATGCGTCTCAGTCCAGTCATTTGTTAAAAGCAGAAGGGAATGAAGCTTGTTTTCAATGTCACAAAAAGGAGAACTTTGAAAAGAAGATAGTCCATAAAGTAGGGCCTAAAGGTTGCACGACGTGTCACTCCTCTCACAGTTCCGACCAAAAAAGTCTTTTGGTAAAAGCGGAAGCCCCTCTTTGTCTCAGCTGTCATGATAGCGGAAAGGAACCTTTCAAAAAGGCTCACGCGAATTACCCCATGAATCAAACCTTGTGCTCGGTTTGTCATAACCCGCATGCTTCACTGCAAGTAAAGCTTCTAAAAACGAGCGCCCATAGTCCTGTGGTTTCATCAGAATGCGACGCATGCCATAAGCCGTCTTCGGACCCAAAGCCCTTTGCGACCACCGACACAGGAAGTAAGCTTTGCTACAACTGTCATGATGTTTCCAAACTGCAGGCGGGAGGAAAGGTTGACCACTCTCCTTTCAAAGATGGGGCCTGTGAGTCCTGCCATCTACCCCATACGTCGGAGTATCCGAAGCTCGTTCCTAAAAAAATCAATAATCTCTGTTTCGATTGCCATAAAGATAAAAGTGCGAAGGTTCCATTTAACCATGCACCCGTCACGAGTGAGAAAGGCTGCCTTTCCTGCCATGCGCCCCATTCCGCTAAATACAAAGATCTTCTGAATGCAAAGACCGGGGAGTTGTGTTTTGGCTGTCATGCGAAAACAAAAGAAGCTGAGAAAGCCAAGGTTCCCCATGCTCCTTTTGTCGAGCAAGAATGTGATTCATGCCATAATCCTCACGGCTCGAATGTTAAGGATATTATCAAGGAGAGACTGGACAGGGTTTGCTACGCCTGTCATGCCGACGCCGAAGGAAAGTTTCTAAAGACCTACACCCATCAACCCGTTTTAGATGGTGGCTGTAATGCCTGCCATCAGTCCCACGGATCGGATCAAAAGAAACTCATGAAGTTAGCCGGCTCTAAAATTTGCGCCCGGTGTCATGGTGATCTCATGAAAGCGGAGACGGGCGGCACGAACCACAACCCTTTTGCAGAGGGGGAATGTTTCACATGTCATGATGCCCATGGAAGTAATATTAAAGGAATGACAGTGAATAAAGAAGGTGCACTTTGTTTCTCTTGCCACGATGATATGGGCAAAGGGCTCAAAGCTGCAAAAAGCCAGCACAAGCCTTTGCTGACGGATGAATGTACGAAGTGCCACAGCCCCCACAAAGCGAAATTGGACAAGCTCCTTTTGGCAAAGAGCCCCGACCTCTGTCTGACCTGCCATAAAGACCTGAAGACGAGGATGGAAAAAGAGAAGGCTCATCAACCGGCTGCGAGGGGTTGTGAGAGGTGCCATAAACCTCATTTCTCACCTCAGGCTCCCCTGCTGACCCAGGCCATCCAGCCTTTGTGCGGGGAGTGCCATGACGCCAAGAGAGCGACCTTTGGCAAAGCGCATATTGGTATTGAAGCGGCAGTGATGAATTGCAGGAATTGCCATGATCCCCATGCTTCGAAAGACCCGAAATTTTTTAAAGATATCATTCATCCTCCTTTCGCAGGGAGGTCGTGCGAGGATTGCCACGTTGTAACAAAATAAAAACGCAGAGGGCATGGAGCAGAGAGCATAGCGGAGGAGAGAAAAGAAATTACGGACTGAAGGATTGAAGAAGTCATGAAAGGGCATCCAATGATATTGCGATTGAAATGGTTCTTCTTATTCATGGGTTTGATTTTGGTTCTGGTTTTTTCCGCAGCTTATGGGCAGCAGAACAAATTCAAGCTGAAACCTGGCGCTCAAGGGAAACTCTGCCTCGAATGCCATGATGCGTTCAAGGAAAAGCTCAAAAACCCATTTGTCCACACCCCCGTGAAGACGGGAGAATGTACGGAATGTCATCATCCGCATGCCTCCTCTCATGGAAAGTTACTGGATGAAGACCCGAACAAAATCTGCAATAAGTGTCATGAAGGAATTGTGCCTAAAAATCCAAAAAGCATCCATAAGGTCGTCATGGAAGGCAATTGCGTAAAATGCCACGACCCCCATGCCTCCAAAAACAAGTTCGTTCTTTTGAAAGCAGGGAATGAACTCTGTTTTGATTGCCACAAAAATATTGGCAATGCCGTTACCAAAGCAAAATTCAAGCATAGTCCTGTCGAGAAGGGATGTGTCGGTTGCCACGAACCGCATGCTTCGACCAAAGGTAAGAAACTTCTGAAAAATGATCTGACGGCCCTCTGCGTGAGCTGTCATAAGACAGACCAACCCAACTTTTCCAAACAACATATGAATTATCCTGTGGCGAAATCGGACTGTAGCTCCTGCCATGACGCTCATGGCTCGAATAGGGCCGGGATATTGTTTGATAATGTGCATACGCCGGTTGCCAATAAGACTTGCACACAATGCCACGAAACCTCCACTTCTCCCGACGCGCTGAAGACCAAGAAGGCAGGGTTTGAGCTGTGCAGGGGGTGCCACAGCACCATGATGAATGACACATTTAATAAAAACCGGATCCACTGGCCTGTGGCTGACAAGGTGGGCTGTCTGAACTGCCACGAACCCCATGCCTCGCCTCAGAAAAAGCTTTTGACGGGGGATATGAAGACTCTGTGTGGAAAGTGTCATATTGACACCATGGCGACGCAAGAAAAGCTCGCCGAAAAAGAGAAGCAGGAAAATGCTGCAGCAAAAGGGAGGGTGATCAAGGGGGCGATGACACATAACCCGATCCAAGAGGGGAATTGCGAAGGCTGCCATTTTTCCCATGCGTCTGATAATGCCTTTCTCTTGAAGCAAGCTTCCACTGTCAAACTCTGCGAAGCCTGCCATGATTGGTCGAAGCATACGAACCACCCCATGGGGGAGAAGATCATCGATTCGCGAAACAAAAACATCACGATGCAGTGCCTGAGTTGCCATAGATCTCATGGGACCGGCTACAGATATTTGGTTCCCTTCCCAACGGTCACGGATCTTTGTACCCAGTGCCATAAGCAATACAAGAGGTGATAAGACCATGAAACCTTCAAAGCAGCATAGCGCAAAGGGCATAGCGCATAGCGTAAGAATTAAAGCCAGGAAAGTAACCGCTTTTATCTTTCTGATGCTTGCAATCTTGTCTTTTCCGATCAAAACCTTTAGCGCTGAAACAGTAAAGTTTAGGTATCTGCAATCTGTCTATTTCGATGATAAAGGAGGGGGCCTTAAACAACCGGAAGGGGTTGCGTGTAACGAAAAATCTCTTCTGGTCGTGGGAGATACGGGAAACGATCGTCTTCTACGGTATTCCTACCAGGACAGAAGTTTAAAAGCGGGAACGGAGATAAAAGTTCAACAGCTTTCAAACCCGATCCGGCTTCAAATTAATTCAAAGGGAGAGATTTTTGCTCTGGATGGCAAGAAACGGCGCATCCTCCGCCTGAACCCTGATGGAACATTCAAAGGCTATGTGGATGCAGAGGGTATCCCTTCCCCTTCAACCTTCGTCCCGAGGAGCTTTAAGATAGACAGGAATAATAATATCTACATCCTCGATGTCTTTTCAGCCCGTGTGCTGGTCCTCAACGCTGATGGTAAATACCAGAAGCAGATTCCATTCCCCAAAGATTATGGATTCTTCTCCGACCTATCCGTCGATTCGAAAGGCACGCTCCTTCTGGTTGACTGTATCAAGGCCATGGTTTTCTCGGCCACTAAAGATTCAAATAACGTCTCTCCCTTAACAAAGAATCTGAGAGAATATTTGAATTTTCCGACCAGCATCACAACGGATAATAGGGGGACCATTTTTGTCGTGGACGAAAATGGGGGTGGCATCGTTATTCTTGGACAGGATGGGTCTTTTCAGGGGCGGCAGTTAAACATGGGCTGGAACGAAGGTCTCCTTTACTTCCCCTCGCAGATGTGTATCAATGACAAAGGAGAGGTTTTTATCGCGGACCGGGGGAACAGCCGGGTTCAAATATTTACGCTGGTTAAATAGAATCTGTTTATAAATTGCGGCCTCAATCAGAATTGTCATTCCGGCCCCGTATCAAGTACGGGGTAAACTGCAGACGGGCGACCGAAGGGAGGCGGAGTGAGTGAAGCCCTGCACCGCATGGTGTACAGGGCGAAGCAAGCGAGCACATCCAGTGTTTTAGAAGGTCTCTGGATGCCCCCGTATCGGAGTACGGGGCAGGCTCCTCAAGTCCGGCATGACGGAAAT
>Ga0105095_10000912_pt1 | contig 14912 bp, 10 predicted proteins | sample PPLLak2March2015_2_FD_79180 | JGI IMG/M metagenome (GOLD analysis project Ga0105095, IMG submission 79180) | Freshwater sediment microbial communities from Prairie Pothole Lake near Jamestown, North Dakota, USA - PPLs Lake P8 Core (3) Depth... | ecosystem: Environmental > Aquatic > Freshwater >... | reverse complement strand
TGCAGCATTGGCACCCATGCTGACATGATCCTCCTGTCCCTGGCAGGATTCAATTGAGTCAACCGATGCAGGTGTCGAAAGCTGTTTATTATGGCTTACCAGAGCAGCTGCAGTATACTGAGGGATCATAAAGCCAGAATTAAGTCCGGGCTTTGCCACAAGAAACGGAGGCAGTCCACGATTACCTCCTACAAGCTGATAGGTCCTCCGTTCAGAAATACTGCCCAGTTCCGACATCGCAATACACAGATTATCAAGTGCAAGCGCAAGAGGCTGACCATGAAAATTCCCTGCCGAAATAATAAGGTCCTCATCAGGAAAAATAGTGGGATTATCTGTTACTGAGTTAATTTCATTCTGAAACACATAAGCAACATAGTGAATTGAATCTTTTGTTGCACCATGAACCTGTGGTATGCAGCGGAAAGAATATGGATCCTGGACATGTTTTTTTGGCCGTGACAACATTTCTGAACCATCCAGCAGGAACCTTATACGCCGCGCAGTCTCAATTTGTCCGCGATAAGGCCGTATATTCTGTATCAGCTCATGAAAAGGTTCAAGCAATCCGTCAAATGCATCAAGGGAAATTGCAGCAATTATATCAGATAATTGAGATAATTTAAAGACCCTGAGACAACAATACACCCCGTATGCGCTCATGAACTGAGTTCCATTCAGCAGAGCGAGGCCTTCCTTGGACTGCAGTTCGACTGGTTTCAAACCTGATTTCTTTAACACATCCCTGGTACTTTTTTTCCTCCCGTTGTAATAGACTTCACCCTCTCCTATAAGCGGCAGGCTCATATGTGCAAGCGGAGCAAGGTCTCCGGATGCACCAAGGGAACCGTATTGGTAAATTACCGGAATAATATCATTATTATAAAAATCAGCTAATCTTTGAACAGTCTCGAGCTGGACACCTGAATTTCCATAAGAAAGCGACTGGATCTTAAGGAACATCATCAGGCGGACTATTTCCCCCGGGACTTCCTCTCCCTGTCCGCATGCATGCGACATAACAAGATTCTTCTGGAGAGTGCCGAGGTCTTTAAAAGAAATCGAACGGTCATGCATGGAACCAAAACCGGTATTTATTCCATAAAACGGTCCATTAGTCTGATTGAGTTTCCGGTCAAGATATTCCCTGCATTTTGTAATCTTCCTGACAGAATCTCCGGAAAGAACCAGTTTTCTGTTTTCCTCCAGGATATTCCTAATCTTATCAAAATCGACAATCTCATTTGAGATTTGATGAGGCTTAGACATGAACTATGATTTAAGTAATGTTTTCCCCAAATCATCGAAACCAATCTCTTCCTGTTCTCCCGTCTTCATGTTCCTGAGCGTCACTTTTCCTGATGCTATCTCCTTTTCGCCGGCAAGGGCAACATAAGGGATCCCCTTTGCATCAGCAAATGCCATCTGTTTCTTGAGTTTTGCATGTTCGGGGTACATCTCCGCCCTTATTCCTGATTTGCGGATAACCTGTATTAAAGGGAGAATATATTTTTCCTCCATTTCGCCAAGGTTGACAAAAAGTATTTTCGTGCCTGTTACGGCTTTTTCAGGGAACAGTTTTAATTGCATCATAACATCGAAGATCCTTTCTGCACCGAAGGAAACTCCAACACCTGATATGTTGTCCATTCCGAATACTCCTGCCAGGTCGTCATAACGACCTCCTCCGCAAACACTTCCAATTGGATGGTCAGGTGATATTACCTCAATAATAGTTCCAGTATAGTAATCAAGTCCCCTTGCAAGCAAAATATCCCAGCCGATCTCAGACTCCGGCTTTACAATTTCCAGCAGTTCGACTAATTTCTCAATCTCTTTAAGGCCCTGTTCACCCTCACCTGATCCTTTTAAAAGTTTGATCATGCCGGTAAGTTTTTGATGCCAGTCTCCAGAAATATCAAAAACAGGTCCGAGTTTATTTATAGACGAGGGACGGATTCCACGCCGATTAAGTTCATTTACTACCCCTTCCCTTCCTGTCTTGTCCATTTTGTCCAGAGCAGTAGTTATACTGGTAAAATTCTCCCTTTCACCAATAGAATCTGCTATTCCGGCAAGCACTTTCCTGTTATTTATCCTGATCTCTATCCGTATGGCCAGCTTGTGGAAAACATCATCGATTATCTGGATTAATTCAACCTCATTCAGAAGGGAATTGCTGCCTATGACATCCACATCGCACTGGTAAAATTCCCTGTATCTTCCTTTCTGGGGCTTATCGGCTCGCCAGACAGGCTGGATCTGGTATCTTTTAAAAGGGAAGGTTATTTCTTCCCGGTGCTGTACTACATACCTTGCAAAAGGAACTGTCAGATCATACCTTAGACCTTTTTCACAAATCATCTGTGAGATTTTCCCGGCATTTCCCTGCCTGATTTCTTCCTGAGGAATATTCCCCATGAAATCACCGGAATTAAGGACCTTAAACAGCAGCTTATCACCTTCCTCTCCATATTTTCCTAACAGGGTGGGAAGATTTTCCATTGCAGGAGTTTCGAGGGGGAGATAACCATAGAGCCTGAAAATATCTTCAATGGTATTAAATATGAATTTTCTCCTCAGCATTGCTTCAGGAGGGAAATCCCTTGTTCCTTTCGGAATGGCTGGTTTGAGCATAAACTTATTATCTGGAGATTTTTTTCAGATCATCCTCCAGGAATCCGTCTGGTTTTTTATCATTGATCATATGATAATCAAAATAATAAAAACTCGCATCTCCTGCCCCGATCAGTACCTTATAGCAGCGTGCATCAAGGCGCGTACCTTCGGGCCCGACCTTATGCAGGAATACAACCTTTTCATCCCTGTCAGTGATCGCTTCTTTTATGTCATCAGTAGTTACCAGCTTAAAATCGTACGGATATATCTTGTTTATCCTGGCATTAGAGTTAATTGACGACTCAAGTTCTTCCGGGATCAGATACAGTGTTTTTGTTTTGACATCACCTTTTCTGTCATTGTAATACTTGAAAATATTTGCTGAGATAATTTCCGGATGCTCAGTGATCAGCTTGACATGGTTCTGAATAAACCTGACAAGGATACCAAGTTTATAATTATATGAATCTTCATCCACGTTATTGTATGCCACCGGAACAGATACAATATCAGGCATCTGTGATATGTTGAAATAATCTCCCCCAAGGGACAGATTCAGGAATTTATACACCGCATTTAACTTATCGTTCTCATAGGTAATATTTACCAGCTTCAGAAATGAATATCCCGGATCTTGTCTTTTCTTCTCAAACTCATCATACTTGATAAATTCGAATTCTGTGATAGTCCATTCATTTTCCATTGCTTCCATAATCTCTGAATCATATGAATTCAGTGGATTCTGGTCAAGAACCACCAGTGTCTTGGTTTTATAAAAATGCTCCAGATTCTCACGGGTCGGCAGATATTCCTGTGAAAACAGCGGAGTTATAACAGCCACTGCACAAAGCAATAAAATCGTTTTTTTCATTGTGTAAATATTAATTGGAACTTGGGGGCAGATATAATGGATTTCTTTCATTAAATTTTCTCAGATAAAAGAATCTCAGCTGCTTCTTCTTTTTGTTCCTCAGCTGGATATATTCATCATGCAGTTCAGGATCCTTCATCAGAAGGACTTCTATGTACTTTGTTTCATAATTATAGAGATCCCCGGAATCAAAGTCAATCAGGTATTGCCTCATCTCGTTGGTTCTATAAGCTGAAGGGGAACTCCCGTATCTGTAATAGGAGTCATAATAGTAAGGATTGCTATAATAGGGATCATAATACCTGTTATCGTATGTGGTTGTAGTTGCTACAAAATGGCATATCCTTCCCACAATTGTGATCCTGAAGAACTCATTTTCCATCAGGATATATAATATTCCATTGCGGCTGAATCCCCATATATCAGAACTTTTAACCTGCTGTCTGCTGCCATAGTAATCATAGAAGTAAATATACTTTGAACTCAGCACTTCAGTAAAATAATCCTTATTATAATAATCCACATCAGTTATCAGCCTGGCTTTCGGTATAGGAGCATTATTCCTGACCTGGTCAAATGTCAGAAATATACCCTCGTTAAACCTGAAATCCTGAGTATATCTGACCATAGAGGATGTATCTATTTGTGCCTGTGATATTAAGGGAATAATAAGTAACAGGACAACGAAATGCAGTTTAAACACCAGGTTTTCCATATACTGGTACACTTTTTTTATTTATCTTTATAAGGTTGAGTAAATGTATCAACTATTACAAAATTAAGGATAATCTGCTTGAAGTCATGTTATCCAGCAGTAAAATATTCAAACTTCTTACATTCGGACAACAAGCAAAAACCGATCCAAATAAACTGAGCAGGATCGTTTTAATAAACGCCATTTCTATTATTTCATTGTTTTTTTTGCTTGTTTATACTGTTTTGGAAGCAATCAATAAAGAATACCTGCTTTCAGCAATATTATTTCTCATCTCATTCCTCTGTATTATCAATCTAATCTACCTGAACCGAACCCGGAAAGTTACATTATCGGAATATTTCATTGTCATCACTGCCGGACTCCTTTTAATGTATCTCTTTGTTATAGGATGGCCATGGGAGCTGGGATATATATGGAGTTTACTCATCCCTGCCATCAGCCTTATACTTCTTGGCCTTAAGAGAGGGACTATTATTTCAGCTATTTTCTTTGCTCTTTTGATTGGGCTAATTGCACCAGGATTCAGTTTTGTTAAAATTGATTACTCTGCGGGATTCATCCTTAGATTTTCTTCGGTTTATATAGCAATTTACCTGCTCGTATACTCTTATGAATACCTGCGTTTATTAAATGTCAGTAAGCTCGACAAAGCCAGGGCAGAGGCGGAATTTGAAACTAAATCACGGGATGAATTCATTTCCAGGTTGTCGCACCAGCTGAGGACCTCTCTGAATAATATAACTCTTATAAGCAACCTTGTAAGTGAATCAATGCTGGAAGCAAAACAGCGTGATCTGATTGATACTATTCTTGCCTCTGCCAATAATCTTGTTGAAGCTGTTAATGATATCGTAAAAATATCCACCATTGATGTAAGGCAGATCAAGGAATCAAAAGTACCGTTTGATCTGTATAACTCTATTGAAAGTATCCATCAGCTTTTCGGCGACAAGGAGGGCAGGGATCTGGTCATCAACATTAAACAGGATGACACGCTGACTAACCAGATTATTGGCGATCCGGTCAGGATTAAACAGTTCTTTTTGAATTTCCTGGAAAAAGTTACCAGGGAAGAAGATGCCAGGTTAAAATCACGGATTAATATTCAGATCTTAAATACTAAAGAAACCGAACGTGAAGTAACCCTCAGATTTAATATCCTTGTGAGCAGGGTGAGAACTGATAAAAAAGAGTCATTGACACCTGAGGAATCCTCACTGGTTCCGATAGATGTGGATAAAATTGACCTGTCAGTCCCCAAACGATTAATTGAGCTTCTTGGAGGAATCCTTATCACAGAAGGTTTTGATTATGAAACGATGTTCAGTTTTGACCTGACGTTTCAAAAGAGTGATATCAAGCTTCGCAAAGAGTTTGCTGCAGATATCCCCTTTGCTGAGCTGAAGACTGCGAAGAAAGTATCCCTGAAAGATGCCAATGTACTTCTTGTTGAAGATAATATTATAAACCAGAAGATTGTGGTGCTGAACCTGGAAAAGATAGTTAAGAATATTGATATTGCTGCCAACGGAAAAGAAGCTCTCGACAAATTTGGCACATCAAAATACGATATCATCCTGATGGATATACAGATGCCAGTAATGGACGGCATCATTGCCACCAAAAAAATAAGGGAAATTGAGTCCAGTACCAGCAGCTTTACTCCAATAATTGCAATCACTGCAAACGCCATGTCGGGTGACAGGGAAACTTGCCTTGCTGTAGGAATGGATGATTACATAAGTAAACCATTTCAGGTAGGGGAACTGGTGGAAAAGATGAAAAATCTGCTGGTGCGCTGATAATAATCTCTACCAGAAATCAGGCCGGATCCCGATCACCATAATATCATCAACCTGATCATAATCCCCTTTCCATTCTTCAATACTTGCATCCAGAATAGCAAGCTGTTTTTCCATTGGTATTTTATGGATTGTCAGAAGAAGATGCCGGAATCTCCTGTATTTAAATTTTTTACCCTCGGGGCCTCCGAACTGGTCGGCATACCCGTCCGAGAATAGATACAGTATATCATCTTTTTGAAGCAATACTTTATGGCTCTTGAAGTTAAGTTCTCCCCGGGCAAGCCTCATATCAGCACCGACGGAAAACCTGTTTGCCTTAATCTCAATGATTGTTTCATCCCTTATAACATACAGAGGATTAAATGCCCCCGCGTATTCAAGGTATTTCTCATTGCGGTCAAGCACACACAAACTCAGATCCATCCCGTCGTTCAGGTACACATGATGCCCGTCTGAAAATATCTCCGTAAAGTTTTTATTAAGGGACCCCAGTATTTCAGCAGGATCCTTTGAACTTTCAGAAGAAGTGATCTTTCTGAAAAGCTCAAATCCAATAATAGAAACAAATGCTCCGGGAACGCCGTGTCCCGTGCAATCAACAGCGGCGACAAAGATCTTTTCCCTGTCTGCATTTATCCAGTAAAAATCTCCGCTGACAATGTCTTTTGGTTTATATAGCACAAAGGAATTCGAAAGCACCTTTTTAAACATCTCCGTGGATGGCAGAAGAGCCAGCTGAATCCTCTGGGCATAAACAATACTGTCTGTTATGCTTCTGTTCTTAACTATTAACTCTTCCCGTTGCTTGTCTATTTCCTTTGCTGCGATTTCTTTCTCTTTGAGGATCCTGTTTGACCTCCTGAGGCTTAGTGTACGTAATTGTATAAGCAAATAAATCAGCAGGGCGGCAAGCAGACCGTAAATCAGGTATGCCTTCCAGCTATACCAGAAAGGAAAAGCCACATCGACAGTTATTGAAACTTCATTTGGATTCCAGATAATATCATTGTTGGAACCCCTCGCGCTGAGAATATAGGTGCCGGGGGGTAAATTATAAAATGTTACACTATGCTGGTTCCCTATATCGATCCATGAACCTGTGAGCCCCTGCTTTACCATCCTGTAACTATAATGGTTATTTTCAGGGGAAGTGAAATCAAGTGCTGTAAAACCTATTGTAAAGATCCGGTCACCCTTCATAACCTCCACCGATAATGCACGTTCCAGAGGAAATGAAGTCATGCCCAGTTCTCCGGTAATTTCAAAATTTGTGAATGTTACAGCAGGCAGGTTTTCATTAAAGGTAATGGTTTCAGGATAAAAATAATTCAGCCCGGAAATTCCTCCGAAAAACATCTCTCCTGACGGGCTTTTATAAGCTGCACCGATATTGAACTCATAATTCTGAAGGCCGTCAAAGAGATTAAAAATTGTACATTTTTGAGTAGCCGGATCATACCGGACCAATCCCTTGTTGGTGCTAAGCCACAGGCAATTGGCTCTGTCTTCAAGGATGGCTTCGACCTGATTGATGAATTGCCACTCCAATTCAGGAGAACTGATGAAACTCATGTCACCCCTGTTATACCTGTAAAGTCCGGAAGAAGTGCCAATCCATAATACTGATTGGAAATCAACATAAAGGCTGTAAATGGTCTCACTGGTCAGTCCCCTGGGAGATGGCGGTTTTTTTTCCGGATAATAACCAAACTGGTCATTGGCCGGATCATATAAGATCAGGCCATCGGAAGTACCTGCCCACATTCTTCCCTCAGTATCTTCTGTAATGCAGTACACTGAATTAATGCTGTATGTTACACCGGCTTCATGGATCAGGTTATAACTTATGATCTCATTATCTTTTTCAACATATTTGTATACTCCATTGGCTGCAGCAAACCAAAGATTTCCTGAAAAATCTTCAGTTACAGCATATACATTATTATTCCTGAAAATATCGCATGAGGGATCTTCACTGTCTTCACAAAACTGCAGGAGCCGATGTGTTTTCTTGTCATAATAATTAATCCCGTCCGAAGTGCATATCCATATACGGCCCCTGTTATCGGGATACAGAGCAAATACAAAATCACTTGCTATTCTGAACTCTGTATTCTGATTGTTCCTTGAATACAAAACAACTTTTTTCCGGTCACGGTCAACAACATTCAAACCAAATCCCCATGTACCAATCCATAAAAGGCCATCCTCATCTTTATAAATAGATGAAATATTGTTACTGGAAAGTTGCGGCAATCCATTTTCAGAATTATCCAGTATGCTAAATTTTTTCCTTTTCATGTCAATCTTTACAAGACCTTCATATGTTCCCATCCAGATAATTTCAGACCGGTCTTCCATAATTGAATTTACTGATGAAAGCTGTAAATCCCTGCTTTCAGACCTGATACCCGAATATTTTCCCAGAATTATCCCATCCATCGACATTAAGAAAAATCCCAGGTTAGTGCCAAGCCACATTCTTCCATCAGAATCTTCCGAAATGACATTTATCTGCTGTTCTCTTGGCCTTGCAGGAATATTAACAGGAATTCTAATGAATCCGGATGTGGCCGGATTAAAGAGGTTCAGTCCATTCATGGTTCCGATCCAGAGATTGCCCCTGCTGTCTTCAAATATTGTTCTGATCCTGTTATTGCTGATTGAATTTATATTTAATGGATCATAAGTGTACGTAATGAATTCCTTTTTTACAGGACTGAAGATCTGCAATCCATTTTCTGTTCCAAGCCATATCTGTCCTTTGTTATCCCGTATTATTTGATGTCCGGATATTTCAGGAAGCTGTTTGTCAGTATCTTCATAATGCCTGTAGCTTTCAATGCTGTCTGTATGTGCATAAAGGATTTCAAGATATTTTTCCGTCTTGAACCATACATTATCCCATCGGTCAACATAAACACAATATACAGCAGGCCCATCCGAATTTTGTCCGTTCGGGTTGGCAGGATAATAGACCGTGAAGGCTCCGGTTTTTCTGTCGAATCTGTTTAATCCCCGGTTGGTTCCGATCCAGAGGTTTCCGTCTGAGTCTTCATCAATTGACCGTATATAATTATTACTGATTGAATTGGTATCTGCAGGTAGATTCCTGAAATGCTTGAAGCTGTACCCGTCATATTTATTCAATCCGTCCTGCGTACCTATCCATAGAAAGCCAATGGAATCCTGATGTACTACGGTAATATGGGTCTGGGTTAGTCCATTAAGTGCAGTAATTAATTCCCCGTTCATCGGCTCCATCTGGGCAACCAGTGAATTACAGGGGAATCCCGTCAGCAAAAAAATGAATACTGCGATTATGTAAAAACTCCTTGACATTCAAGGAGACTAATTTAATACTTATTAACTTTAATCACAATTGATTTTATCAAACCTGGAATCCAAATTCAGGATATTCAATAAATGAAGCTTTAAAACATCTCTTTTAAGAGCAGATTATTTAAGTCTTATGCGTTTCTTTCATCACAATTTCCTCAAGCATTTCTGTTGTAAGTGATCTGGGTCTTTCCAGTGGATAAAATAATGCACGGTCCCATACAATATTGGCACAGATGCCTATTGCCCTGCCAATACCGAAAAGTACAGTGTAAAAATCGTATTCGGTAACTCCGTAATGCCACTGGATCACTCCGGAATGAGCATCCACATTCGGCCAGGGATTTCTGGCTTTGCCCTGTTTCTTAAGAATAGGGGGCACAACCTTGAATAACAGATCAACGTACTGAACCAATTCATCATCTTTCATGTGCTTGAGGGCAAACTCCCTCTGAATACAATACCTCGGATCAGTTTTCCTTAACACTGCATGACCGAAACCAGGGATCACCTGTCCGGCATTAAGGGTATCCCAGACAAACTGTTTCATTTCATCCACGGTTGGTATCTTACCCTCCATCTTTGTCCTGAGTTCCTGTATCCATCTCAACACTTCCTGGTTTGCAAGTCCGTGAAGTGGACCGGCAAGTCCGTTAATCATTGCCGAGATACACAGATATATATCTGATAATGAGCTTGCTACAAGATGGCCGGTATGCGCACTCACATTCCCGCTTTCATGATCGCTGTGCAGGATAAAATGCAACCGGGAAACATCATCGTACGGTCTCTTTATCCCCATCATATTCGCAAAATTTCCTCCCATATCCAGGCCAGGATTGGATTGGATCCTTTTGCCCTCACGGTAAAGCTTGGCATAAATATATGATGCGACTTCAGGAAGCTTGGCAATTAAATTAAGCATATCCTCATATGTAGGATCCCAGTAATCCTGCTTTGGCAAACCTGCATGATATTTTTTGTTAAAAAAAGATTCCCGGCTCATTGTCAGGATGGCACTTGAAAAAATCACCATCGGGTGACTGAAACTTGGGAATGCATCAATCACTTCATATACATACCTGGGAAGTATCCGCCTCTTCCTGAACTCATCAATTACCTCTTCAACCTGCTCTTCAGTAGGTATGTCACCCGTCAGCAGCAGGAAAACAAGCCCTTCAACATAAGGTATTTCAGCATCTTTGGGCTTTGGAAGCTTCTCAAATACTTCAGGGAGCGTATAACCCCTGTATCTTATCCCCTCATTAGGGTCCAGGTAAGAAATATCAGTAACAAGGCATTTCAGGTCACGCATCCCTCCAATAAGCTTGGAAATCGTAACCTTATCCACTACCAGATTGCCATATTCTTCCAATAATTTCTGGGTTCTGGGCCTGTGCTGTTCGATTTTTTCGTGAAGAATCTGTTTCAGAGTTGGCATATTATTATGTATTATACCTGAATTCTGGTAACACTTTGTTTTCAAATTAACATTAAAAAAGGGTAACAACGCATTGATTATTACCCTTTAACAATCAGTTAACAAAATTTTATTTCAAATATTTAAAATCCCGTCCGGGAAATCTCGCGGATGAGCCAAGCGATTCTTCAATCCTTAACAGCTGGTTGTACTTTGCAATCCTGTCGGACCTTGATGCCGAACCTGTTTTTATCAGCCCCGTGTTGAGTGCTACAGCAAGGTCAGCAATGAAAGAATCTTCTGTTTCGCCCGAACGGTGGGATATAACAGCTGTCATGCCGTTCTGGACTGCAAGTTGAACTGCATTAATTGTCTCAGTTAGTGTACCTATCTGATTAACTTTTATAAGGATTGAATTAGTCGATTGTTCTTTAATCCCTCTTTTCAATCTTTTCACATTGGTTACATACAGATCATCCCCGACGATCTGTATCTTATGGCCGATCGCCTTGGTCATCTCTTTCCATCCTTCCCAATCGTCTTCAGCCAGGCCATCCTCTATGGAAAGTACCGGGTATTTATTTACCCAGTTCTTCCAGTATGCAATCATTTCACTGGTAGACATTACCTGGTTTGTAGATTCAAACTTATAAACTTTCTTTTCTGTATCATAGAATGCTGACGCTGCCGGATCAAGTGCAATCACCACATCCACTCCGGGCTTAAAACCCGCTTTACCAATGGCTTCGATTACGACTTCAATCGCCTCTTCATTTGAGCCAAGATTTGGAGCAAAACCCCCTTCATCTCCCACGTTTGTCGAATGTCCCTTGGATTTCAACACAGCTTTAAGATTATGAAAAACTTCTGCACCCATTCTTAAAGCTTCGGCAAACGTATTTGCCCCTACCGGCATTATCATAAATTCCTGGATGTCAATTTTATTGTCAGCATGACTGCCACCATTCAGGATATTCATCATTGGGATGGGTAATGTATTGGCATTAACACCACCAATGTACCTGAATAATGGCTGGCCTGTCAGTTGTGCAGCAGCTTTGGCGCATGCCAGCGATACACCAAGAATGGCATTGGCGCCAAGGTTCTTCTTGTTTTCCGATCCATCCAGCTCTATCATTTTTGTATCAATTTCGATCTGCTCGGTGACATACATGCCGTTCAGTTCCTCATTAAGTATCTTGTTGACATTCTCAACAGCTTTCAGTACACCTTTGCCAAGAAATCTTCCTTTATCGCCGTCCCTGAGTTCCACAGCCTCGTGAACTCCTGTTGATGCTCCGGAAGGAACAATCGATCTGCCGATTACTCCGTTCTCAGTTATAACATCTACTTCAACGGTTGGATTGCCTCTTGAGTCGAGAACCTCTCTTGCCTGAATATGAGCTATTTGTGACATAGTTTTAATAATTTTTATGTAAACTTAAAATAAAAAAGGGATAAAGCATAATTGGAATGACTTTATCCCTTATCTGATATTTTCAATTGTCATCTCTTATTTGTCTTTTGCTTCTTCTGTGTCTTGGCCATCGGATGATTTATCTTTCTCAGTTTTGGCAACTTCAGGCTTATGAGCTTTTGCTTTGGGGGACTCAGTTTTATTATCAGCTTTAGCATGCTCAGTAAGGGTCTCAGTCTCAGCTACTGCAGTATCGGAACCGGCTGGTTCTTCAAGGGCAGTTTCCTGGCTTTCATGCTTACTGTCTTCCTTTTCTGCAGCAACTACTGCAGTTTCACCGGCAACTTTTCCTTCACCAGGTTTCTTTTTACTTCTTCTTTTCCGTCCGGTTTTGGCTTTTGAAGTATCTTTCTCACCGAGCATGTTTTCATTAAAGTCAACCAACTCAATGATACACATATCTGCATTATCACCGGGCCGGTTGTCAATTTTCAGGATTCTTGTATATCCCCCCGGTCTGTCACCTATTTTTGTTGAAACCTCCCTGAAAAGTTCGGAAACAGCATATTTATCTCCAAGATAACTGAAAGCCAACCTGCGAGACCCCGTCGAATCCTCTTTTGAATGGGTAATAATTGGTTCTACGAAAGATCTCAGTGCTTTTGCCTTGGCTGTGGTCGTCTTTATCCTTTTATGCATAATCAGGGAAGACGCCAGATTAGCCAGCAAAGCCTTCCTGTGTGCACTTTTCCTGCTCAGATGATTATAACTCTTCCCGTGTCTCATTTAACTTACTCTTTATCTAATTTATATTTTGATGTATCCATCCCGAAATGCAGATTCACACTCACCAGAAGCTCATCCAGCTCAGTGAGGGATTTTTTACCAAAATTCCTGAACTTCAGGAGGTCATTTTTATTAAACTTTACAAGGTCTCCCAATGTTTCAACTTCCGCAGCTTTCAGGCAGTTGAGTGCTCTTACTGAAAGATCAAGATCTACCAGTTTAGTCTTTAACAGCTGTCTCATATGCAGAACCTCCTCATCGAATTCCTCATTTGCATATTTCTCATCCGAAGTAATTGTGATCTTTTCATCCGAGAACAGCATAAAATGATATATCAGGATTTTAGCAGCTTCCTTAAGCGCGTCTTTAGGGTGTATTGAACCATCGGTTATTATTTCAATGAGAAGTTTCTCATAGTCTGTCTTCTGTTCTACCCTGTAATTCTCAATCGAATATTTGACATTCCTTATAGGAGTATAAATTGCGTCCATAGAAATCAAACCAAATTCTGCATCTGCAGGCTTATTTTCCTCGGCAGGCACATATCCGCGGCCTTTGTTGATGGTCAGTTCAAGCTGAAGCTTCACATCCTTTTCCATATGGCAGATTACATGGTCAGGATTCAGCACTTTAAAACCGCTCAGGAATTTTGAAAGGTCACGGGCTTTGAATTCTTCCTGGCCGGTAATGGTAACCATTATTTTTTCGTCATCAATATCCTCGATCTGTTTTTTGAATCTTACCTGTTTCAGATTAAGGATAAGTTCTGTCACATCTTCAATAACTCCCGTGATGGTAGAAAATTCATGTTCAACCCCTTCTAGCTTTACTGTTGAGATAGCATAGCCTTCCAGGGAGGACAGGAGAATTCTTCTGAGAGCATTACCAACAGTAATGCCATAACCAGGCTCCAGCGGACGAAACTCGAACTTGCCATAACGATCATCCGCTTCGATCATTATAACGCTGTCAGGTTTTTGAAATGCTAATATCGCCATATATAATAGTTTAATATACTATTTTGAGTAAAGTTCTACAATAAGCTGTTCCTTGATGTTTTCAGGTATATCAGCACGGTTAGGCCTGCTCATAAATTTACCTGCCATCAGGGAATCATCCCATTCAAGCCAGGGAATTTTGGTCCGGATAGCTGAAGCAAGAGAATTTGTAATAACTTCGAGGGATTTAGATCTTTCCCTTACGCCAATAATGTCACCCGGTTTAAGTAAATATGATGGTACATTCACAACAGTTCCATTAACTGTAATATGACGATGGTTAACGAGCTGCCGTGCGCCTGACCTTGTTCCGGATACGCCCAGCCTGTAAACCACATTGTCAAGACGTGATTCCAGAAGCTGGAGCAATACTTCCCCTGTTATACCCTTTGTACGCGATGCTTTCTCAAAAAGGTTTAAAAACTGCTTTTCGAGCAATCCATATGTATACTTTGCTTTTTGTTTCTCTTTAAGCTGAATGCCATATTCCGATTGTTTTCTTCTTCTTTTGTTCAGCCCATGCATCCCTGGAGGATAATTCTTCTTTTCAAGTACCTTGTCAGGTCCGTAAATTGGCTCTCCGAATTTTCTAGAAATCTTGCTTCTGGGCCCCTTGTATTTTGCCATTTATCTATATTAATTAAATGTTCAATAATAGGTGAAATCAGACTCTTCTTCTTTTAGCAGGACGGCAGCCATTGTGAGGCAAAGGCGTTCCATCGACAATTTCGGTAACCTCTATACCAGCTGTATGAATGGTACGGATTGCCGATTCTCTTCCAGCTCCAGGTCCCTTAACATAAACCTTAACTTTTCTTAATCCCAGATCAAATGCAATCTTTGCGCAATCCTGCGCTGCGACCTGGGCAGCATAAGGTGTATTTTTCTTTGAACCTTTAAATCCCATTTTTCCGGCAGATGACCAGGCTATTGTCTGCC
>Ga0105095_10000911_pt1 | contig 14917 bp, 10 predicted proteins | sample PPLLak2March2015_2_FD_79180 | JGI IMG/M metagenome (GOLD analysis project Ga0105095, IMG submission 79180) | Freshwater sediment microbial communities from Prairie Pothole Lake near Jamestown, North Dakota, USA - PPLs Lake P8 Core (3) Depth... | ecosystem: Environmental > Aquatic > Freshwater >... | reverse complement strand
GGATGGCGCCTGGTTGATCGGAAGGCCTGGGAGGCGATCCTTCCGGAACTCGAGCAGGTGGCTCGCCTGACGAGCCTGAATGTTCGGGGCCTGATGACGATGGCGCCCTGGGGAAGTGCGGCCGGTCAGGCCCGCCCGGTCTTCGCCGCTCTGCGCGAACTGCTGTCATTCGTCTGCGCCCGCCTGGGTGTTTCCTGGTCGGAGCTGTCGATGGGGATGACCGACGACTTCGAAACGGCGATCGAGGAGGGGGCGACGTGTGTCCGGATCGGGCGCGCGGTGTTCGAAGGCTTCCGGTCGCCGGCGCACGGGTTATAATGATCGTCCGCGGGCGGGCAAGTCGACCGTCGCAGGCGGCTTGCCTTCGGTACCGGGGAGATCGACGGCTTGGGCACCTTGATTTCTGCGATCCAACTGATCGCGTTCGCGTTGACGCTGGCGGTCCTGGCGGACATCCTGGTCAGCTTCTTCCTGACACCCTACCATCCGGTACGCCGGGCGCTGGACTCGTTCGTGGGGCCGATGCTGGCGCCGATTCAACGCATCCTGCCGCCGGTCGGCATGTTCGACTTCAGCCCGATGGTCCTGATTATCCTCATCCAGCTGATCCAGGAGATCCTCATCCGGGTGCTGGTCAGCCTGGCTTAGCCGGAGCGAGCATGCGCAAATTCAAGCTGCATGACGGCAAGAACGGTGCGGCGCTGACCATCCGAGTGACGCCGCGGTCACGCAAGAACGCGCTGGCCGGGATACTGGAGGATGGGACGCTGCGAGTGCGTGTCGCCGCCCCACCGGTCGGGGGGAAGGCGAACGCGGCGCTGATCGAGTTCCTGGCCGAGATCCTCGAGGTGCGCAAGAACAAGGTCGAGGTCGTGGCCGGCCGGCGCGGGCTGGACAAGATCGTCTCGGTCGTTGGGCTGACCTCCACTCAGGCGGAAGAACGCATCCGCGCCTGGCTGGAGGCACACGAAGAAGAGACCGCTTAGCGGTCTCCCTGCAGGAACTCCCCCAAGCCCTTTCAGCCGAAGAGGTTCAGACGGGCGCCGGCAGGGGAACACCCGCGGCGGCCTGGCGCCACAGCGCCTCGAAGGCGGCGTCGCCCAGCTGCGCCTGGTCGGAGCGCAGGGCGGAGTACAGGTCGATGCTCAGCTCGCCGGCATCCAATCCGGAAAGCGCGGCCATCGCAGCCAGCTTCTCTTCGAGCGACCCACTGTTGAGGGTGCGGCGGATCGTCTCGAGCGCGGCCCGCGGCGAACTGACGCTCAGACCCTCGCGCGTGGCGATTTCCGTCAACCAGGGCAGGGAAGAGAGGTCCCGAACGATCGGCGGCACCTTCCACGGCGCGGCGTGCCGACGCTCGACGGCTTCGGCCGCGGCGCCGCGCACCACCCACTGCTTGTCTTCGATCTGGACCTTCTCCAGAATGGGATCGGGCCAGGCTTCCGGGACGCGCGCCAGGCCGAAGACCGCCGCCCGGCGGGTGATGCTGTCCTCCATCTCGATCGCGTCGCGCAGCATGCCGTAGCCCTCGTCGGGGTGGATCGACAAGGCTTCCCCGGCCGCGACGCGCAGCGCCTCCTCGCCCGAGAGCAAGGCATGGCCCAGGCCCTCCATCGCCTGGTCGCTTCCCAGGGCGGCCAGCGCCAGGCAAGCCGCCTGGCGCGGCCGGAAGTGCGGATCCTCGTTGGCGATGGTGATCAGCTTGGCGATCGACTCGGAATCGCGCGCGGCCCCGACCCCCAATGCGCCAAGCGCCCGGCTGGAAGGGGACTCAGCGGTCAGAAGGCGCCGGAAGAGCAGCGCCACGGAGCTCTCGCCGGCGTGCAGCAGGGCCTCGGCGGCGCGAACCCGCAAGCCGTAAGGCCGCTGATCGTCCGCCAGCAGCAGACCCAGGTTGCGCAGAACCTGGCCGCGCCAGGCGACCTTCGCCTGCGCGTGCCGCACCCAGCGGGCGCAGGCGAACAGCCCGCTCTCGAGAACGTCGCCCCGCCGCTGAAGGCGCAGGTCGACGGCGGAAGTCACCTCGCCCCAGGCCGAAAGCAATCCGATGGCGTTCTCTGCAGCCGCCCAGTTGTCGCGCCCGAGCTGCTCCGGCATCCCCGTCTGAGTCATCGCGCGGGCGGCGAGGTAGGCGCCGACCATCGGCTGGAAGAAGGAGACGCGTGCGTCGGTTCGGCGGGCGAGGATCCCCGCCTCGACCAGGTCTCCGACCGACGACCCGCGCGGCAGCGAACGCTCGGAGACCGCGCCCTGATGATCGCTCAGCCAGGCCAGGGCCACGCCCTCAGCCACGGGCAGCTCATCCGGCGAGAGGAACCGCACCAGGTAGGCTTCCAGGCCGTCGTGTGTGGCGCGTCCGCGAATGTCGCCGGCAAAGGCCGCCCACACCCGCAGCGTGATGTCGAGAGGCGTCTGGCCGCGCAGGGCACCGGTCAACCAGCCGGCGATCAGCAGGGGATCAACATCGCCCAGACGGTTGCGGGGCATGTGTGGCTGAACGTACTGCGCCCAGGAGGCGGACCATTTGGACAAGAACAGGCGTTGCTCGTGTTCTCCCCAGGGGGCCAGGCTGACCGGCGAAAGGCCGGCGGCGACCAGGCCGTCGTAGCCGCTCGTCGGGCCGGCAGCGACGATACGCGTGCCCGGGTAGCTGTCGAGCATCTCGCGCACCCACTCCGCGTAGGGCGGAAGCTCCTCGGCCGGCATCTCGTCCAGTCCGTCGAGCAGGATCAGGGCCCGCTTCTGACGGAACTGGAGGCGCAGGTAGTTGGGCAGGCGCGAGGCGACCACCGGGGAGGCTGTGCGCTGAGCGGCCTGAAGCAGCGGGTCGAGCGGGTCTTTCCCGTTGTGGCGGTCGAGGCGCAGATCGACCGCATGGATCAAGATCGGCGACATCTGCCCGACCACCCCGGCATCGGCGTCGCGGCGGGTGCCGCGGATCGCCAGGTAGGCCAGCGCGGTGGTCTTGCCGGCGCCCCATTCCCCGGTCAGCAGCAGATTGGCGCCGGAAGACAGCGCCTCTTCGATGAGAAGGCGCGGCGCCCGGTACAGGCCGGCCATTGCGTTCCAGTCGGGGAGGTTGGGCAGAACGGCGAAGATGTCCTCGTGAACCGCCTCCGCCCGCATCGGGTCCATCAGCGGTGAGGGGGCCAGAACACTCGGCGGGACCAGGATGTCGTCCAGAGTGAACAGTGCCCGGGCCATGTGCAAGGTCTGGGCACGCGTCTGCAAGTCGCCTCGGAACCGGTCGGTCGCGCCGGAGGTCAGGTTATCCCCGACCCATTGCGCTTGCCGCTGGGCCCACTCACTGACCCAATTCAGCGTCGGACCAAGACGGTAGACCAGGTAGGCCACCCCCAGGCCGACCAGGATCCCGAACACGAATTCTGGGAAGTTGAACTGTGATCCGAACAGGCCGAACGGCATCCCGACCTATCCCGCGTACAGAATCCGGCCACACTGGATGCAGCGCACCAGATTGTCTCCCTGACGGATCTCCTGGCGCAGGGAGTGTGCAACTGTCAGGCCACAGGCGCCACAGGTATCGTCCTGGACGAGCGCCACTGCCAGTCCACCTCGATTGTCCCTTACCTGGGTGTACAGCGCAAGATCTCCTTGAGTCACATTCGCCAAGGCGGCTTCACGCTCGGCGGTCAGCCGCTCCACCTCGGCGGAGAGCTGATCGCGCTCGGCCGCCAGGGCAGTATCCCGGTCGGCGGTCTGGCCGGCGGCCTGGGACAGGGCCGCCTCGGCCGACCGTTGGTCGGCTTCGGCTGCCTCCGCGGCAACCATCGCCTCCAACAGGCGGTCTTCGAGCGTCGCTCGGAACCGCGTCAGTGATTCGACCTCGGCCTGCAAGTCCTGAAGCTCTTTGGGGTTGTGGACCGACCCCCCGTACAGGCGCTTCTCGGCCTCTTCGAGCTTGGCCCGGTTGGAGGCCACCTCTTCCTCGGCGCGCTGGGAGGCAGACCGGGCGGCACGCAGGTTGGCTTCGGCGTCGGAAAGCGTCTGGCGTGCCGCACTGACGGCAGCCGAGTCGCCCAGGATCTCCCCGATCACCTTCAGACGGGCCTGCCTGCGGTCGATCTGGAGGTCAAGCGTCTGAAGTCTGTGGAGGCTGGAGGCTCGGCTCATGCCCGGATTATAGGCGGATCGGGTGGCGCACGGCAAGCCGCAAATGGCGGAGAGGCGCGCATCGGCTGTACAATTCGTCGCATGGTCGGGCGCCGGGATTGGGTCGCCGCGGTCCTGCTGAGTCTCGGCGTCGCTGGAGCGACGGTGCTCCCCTATCTGGCGGCGGCGCAGATGGCGCCGCCAGGCTCCACATTCGCCGGGTTCCTGATCAACCCCATCGACGGATTCACCTATCTGGCGAAGATGCGCCAGGGAGCCGAAGGCGCCTGGCTGCTCAGGCTGCCCTACGCCAGCCAACCCGGCCCGGGCGCGTTCTTGTACGTCTACCATCTGCTGCTGGGGCATCTCGCCCGTTGGTCCGGCCTGCCTCTGCTGACGGTCTATCACGCCGCGCGCGTGCTGGCCGCATTCGCGATGTTCCTGTCTGCCTTCGCCTTCTACGGGGTGTGTCTTAGACGCCGTTGGTCGCGCTGGATTGCCTTCCTGTTGACCCTGTTCGGATCCGGGTTTGGGTGGCTGCTCATTCCGACTGGGACCCTCTCGGCCGATCTGTGGATCCCGGAGGCGATTCCGTTCCTCTCGGCCTATGTCAACGCTCACTTCCCCTTGGCTGCGGCAGCGATGCTGACCGGGATGGCCGCGGTTCTTGCGGCGGCCCTATGCTGGCGTGGGGCAACCCGGTGGAGCCTGATCGGCTGCGCGCTGGTCTGCGGGGTGGTGATCGGTGCGGTCCAGCCATTCGCGATGCTGTCCTTGGCGGCAGCACTCGGCCTGTGGCTGGCGTGGGAAGCCGGACGCGCCGTTCGGCGCGGCCGGGCACCCGGGCGTATCGTGAAGAATGCGCTTCCGGCGGCCGCGGCACTGATTGCCGGCGCGGCACCGTGGATCCTGTACGACGCCTGGCTGTCGCGGGCCCATCCCGTCCTGCGCGGCTGGTCGGAGCAGAACCAGACTCCCTCCCCCCCGCCGTTGCTCTTCGCCGCCGGATATGGCCTGGTACTGATCTTGGCGCTGGTCTGGCTGGTGCGCGGTCGCGCCACGACCAGGCCGAGCGCGCGCTTGCTGGTGGTCTGGCTGGTCGCCGGCGGCTTGCTCCTGTATGCCCCCTTCAGCCTGCAACGGCGGCTCTCGCTCGGGCTGTTCTTCCCCATGGCCGCCCTGGCGGCGCAGGCGCTGGAGTCGCTGGGCGGCGGCCGGGCGGCGCGCGGGCTTGTGGCCGTCGCGCTGGTCTTCTCCGTGCCTTCAAACCTGGCCGTGATCGGTGCCGGCCTGAGCGGCGTACGCCAGCAGGATCCTTCCCTCCTGGTCGCCGACGGCGAGGCGGCCGCATACGCGTGGCTGGCCGAGCATGCGCCTGCGGGTTCGGTCGTACTCGCCTCGCCACAGTCCGGCAACCGGCTCCCGGCGTACGCCGCGGTCCACGTCCTCTACGGTCATCCGTTTGAGACCCCAAAGGCCGAGGCGCGCTGGTCGGAAGTGAGGCGGCTGTATTCCTGGCAGGGGCCGGCGGCTGAGGGCCTGGCACTCCTGGAAGCGGAAGGGGTCGGCTTCGTGTTGTACGGAAGCGCGGAGCGAGCACTCGGATCGCCGACCTGGTTGGCAGGGCTCCCGATCGTCTATTCCCGAGAGGGCGTCGAGATCTACGGCCCCGTGAGCCCGTGATGACCCGGCTGTGGCTGCGCATGCGCTGGGCTGTGTTCTTCCTGGGGATCGCCGCCCTGTGGCTGCTGCCGGTGGCGGCCGAGCCAGATGGATTCCCCATCTGGGTGGGCGGGGAGTACTCCGACCTGCTGGTCTCCCACTGGCCGAACGCGCATTGGCTGCGGAGGTCGCTCACGGAATGGGGGCAGATACCGCTTTGGAATCCGCAGATCCTGAGCGGTGCGCCCTTCGCCTCGGATCCCTTGTCTGGTCTTAGCTACCCGCCTACGTGGTTGGCAGCCTGGTTTCCCGGCGGGCTGGGCTTCACCTTGGTGTTCTGGTTTCACCTGGCCTGGGCAGGCCTGGGTGCGGCACGGCTGGCGCGAGCCGGCGGCGTCGGTTGGGCAGGGGCGGCCCTGGCCGGCATCGCCTACTGCGGCACGCCGAAGCTCATTGGCCACATCGGTCTGGGCCACCTGGGACTCGTGTGTTCGGCAGCCTGGACGCCGTGGGTTCTCCTTGCCACTCGGCGTGCCTTCGAGTCGCCTGCGGACGTCCCACGAGCAGGCCGGCATTGGGCGGCCCTGGCCGGCGCGGCGCTGGGCGCGACCTTCCTGGCCGACCCACGCTGGGCGGCGCCAACGGGCCTCCTTGTCCTCATCATGAGCGGATACATCCTGTCGCAGAAATCCGCCCGTCCCCCCGGATGGGTGCGCGCAGCCGCAGGCCAGGGATTGGTCCTTGGGCTCACGGCAGCCGGGACGGCCGCGGCGCTGGCGCTCCCGCTTCTGACCGAGATCCCGCTCACGACCCGGGCGGCGCTGGCCGGCGCGGATCGCTTCGCCCTCTCGCTCTCTCCAGAGCGGTTGATGGGTCTGCTGGTGCCGGACCTGGGCGGGTGGCCCGAGGCGCTTGCATTCGTCGGGCTGGGACCGTTGTTTCTGGCGCTGGCTGCTCTGCTCACTCGATCGCGCGGCGCGTGGTTTTGGGCGGGCGTCGCGCTGGGCGGTTGGGTGTTGGCACTAGGCGCTCACACCCCTCTCTATTCACTCCTCGCACGAATGCCGGGGTTCGATCTGCTCAGGGTGCCGGCGCGCTTCCTCCTGGCTTCCTCCCTCGCCATCGCTATCCTGGCCGGAAATGGGCTGGATGCCCTGGTGAACGCATGGGGGGGCGATCGGGAGAAGGCTCTGCGGCTGGGACTCGTCGCGGCCGGCGCCGCCTGCCTCATCCTCGGTCTGGCCGGTGCTGTCGTCGCCGGCGACAACGTCCCTGGCTTCTGGTTGACCGCCCTTGTTGGACTCATGGCTGCGAGCCTTGGTATGCTGACCCTCACGCGTTGGCGCAGCGCCGCCTTCTGGTCGACAGCGTGGTTGGTCCTGGTGGTTGCAGAGTTGCTCTGGGTGGACACATCGTTGCTCGAGGTCCGCTCGGCGCCGGAGGCTCTGGGAGAGCGCACATCACTGATCCACAGGCTGGCTGCGGAACTCGAACCCGGGCAGCGCCTGTTCTCGCCTTCCTACAGCCTTCCGCAGCAGGCGGCGGCTTCCGCCGGCCTGGAGCTGGCCGATGGCGTGAACCCCCTGCAACTGGCGGCCTATGTCCAGGCGATGCGGCCGGCTGTCGGAATCGAGGACACGGGTTACAGCGTGACGCTGCCGCCCTTCGTCGCCGGCGATCCGTCGATCGATTGGAACCCGAGCATCGACCCCGGGCGACTGGGGTATTTCGCAGTCGGCCTGGTCGTCTCTGAGTTTCCCCTGTCGGGATCCGGGCTCGAGGAGCTTCCGCGGCAGGACGGAGTGTGGGTGTACCGGAACCTGCAGGCTCGGCCGCGCGCCTGGGTTCAGGATTCCGAAGAGATCACGTCCGAGTGGCGGTCCGTCGATGAGTGGGAGTGGGCTCCCAATCAGATACGGGTCACCGCGGAAGGTCCGGGCGTATTGGTGTTCAGCGAGGTTGTCTTCCCCAGGTGGCGAGCGACGATTGACGCGGAGTCGGCGCCGCTGCTGACGGTCGCGGGGGTGCTTCGGGGAGTGCACATCGGCGCCGGTACACATTCGGTGGAGTTGACGTTCCACCCGTGGCCCGTCTACCTCGGCGCAGCATTGACTCTGGCGACCGTGCTGGCGCTCGCTTTCGTGAAGGGGCGGGCGTGAATCGGACCACGCGGACGTGGTGCTTGTGGTATGCGGCGGCGCTCGCCGCTCTGACCACATTCCCGTACCTGGTCGCCTTCGTCACCGCGGGATCGGAGTGGACCTTCACCGGCTTCGTCTTCGGGGTCGAAGATGGGAACTCGTATATCGCCAAGATGCTTCTGGGCGCTTCGGGCGAGTGGTTGTTCAGGACGCCGTACACATCCATCCCGCAACGCGGCGCGTCGGCCTTCCTTCCCTACCTCTTGCTGGGGAAGCTGGCATCGGGCCGGGCCATGCATCTGCAGCTGGTCGTTCTCTTCCACCTGGCGCGCGTGGCGGCGATCCCGCTCCTGGTGATCGCCCTGCATCGATTCGCCGGCCTCTTCCTGGAGGATGAACGCTGGCGGCGTTGGGTCGTGGTGCTCGCGACGATCGGGGGCGGCCTCGGCTGGCTGTTGGTCCTCCTGGGCCGCGCCGACTGGCTGGGAAGCCTGCCGCTTGACCTCCATTCACCGGAGACGTTCGGCTTCCTGGCGATCTACGGCCTGCCGCATCTCATCCTCGCCCGTGCGGCGATGCTCTGGGGGTTGACAGACTACCTTCAGTCCGGAACGCAGTCGCGTCGGGTCTGGCGGGCCGGCCTACTGTGGCTGGCGATGGGGACCTGCCAGCCACTGTCGGTGCTGACCCTCCTGGCGGTCCTGTGTCTGCACCTGGTGCTCATCGGCCTGGTCACCTTCCGTTCGAGCCGGCTGACGGAGACGCGCGTCTGGGCCGGCCGAGCGCTGAAATCGGTGGTCCTTGTCCTGCCTGTCTTCCTCTACAACGCGCTGGCGTTCCTGCGGGACCCCTACCTGCGCGAGTGGACCGAGCAGAATCGCATCCTCTCGCCGCATCCCGCCCACTACCTGGCCGCGTACGGGCTGATCCTGGCACCCGCCATCTGGGGCGGATGGAGGGCGCTGCATTCCGAAGATCGCGGCAGGCTGCTGCCGATCGCCTGGGCGATGGCATTGCCCTTCTTGGCCTACTTCCCGCACAATCTGCAGCGCCGGCTCCCTGAAGGTGCGTTTGTGGCCCTGGCACTCTTGGCCGCGCTGGGGATCTCCAGCTGGACGGGAAGGCAGCGGTGGACGCGCTGGCTGGGGCCTGGGCTTCTCGGCGCGTCGAGCCTCTCTTCGCTCCTGCTGCTCGCCGGCGGGCTGCAGACGGCGCTGCGGCCGTCGGAACCGGCCTTCCGCCCGGCCGCGGAAGCGGCGGCCTTCGAGTCGCTGGCGGAGATAGCCGAGGAAGGCAGCGTTGTGCTCGCCGCCTACGCCACAGGCAACGCCCTGCCTGCCTGGGTTCCGCTGCGGGTTGTCATCGGCCACGGTCCGGAGAGTATCCGCCTGGCTGACCTAGAGCCACAAGTGGCGCGGTTCTTCTCCGACCGGGCCGCGGACGCGGACAGGGCGCAGTTCCTCATGCGCAACCGCGTCCAGTTCGTGTTCTGGGGGCCGCACGAACGCGCTCTTGGAGGCTGGGATCCGAACAGCGCCGGCGGGCTCAGGCCGGTATATGACGGCGACGGGTATGCAGTCTTCGCGAACCTCGACTCTTGAACGTGCGGCGCGAGCGCTCAGACGCGGATGGCCCTGGCTGGTCACCGCGCTGGGCCCGATGGCGCTCTTCGCGCCCATGCTCCTGCGCGGCGAGGTCCTGTATTGGGGGACGCCGCTCCTCCAGTTCATCCCCTGGCGGACGGCCGCGCTGCAGGCGCTGGCCGCCGGCCACTGGCCCTTATGGAATCCGCTCCTGGGGATGGGCGCTCCGCTCCTGGCGAACTACCAGGTAGGGGTCTTCTACCCGCCGCACCTCCTGCTGCCCGTCCTGGGCCCCGCGTGGGGCAGCGGCGTGCTGGTGATGCTTCACCTGGTATGGGCGGGCTGGGGGACGGTCGTCCTGGCGCGCAGGCTCGACCTCGGGCCGGCAGCTCAGACGGTCGCCGCACTGGGATTCAGCCTGTCCGGGTATTTGGTGGCGCGAGCCGGCTTCTTCAGCATCAATGCCGCGGCGGCCTGGCTGCCGTGGGGTGTTTGGGCCGCCGACCGACTGGGCCAGGCCGCGGCACTGGGTGCGCGGCGGCGGGGCTTCGCAGCAGCCGCCGCAACCCTGGGATTGATCCTGGGTCTGCAGCTCCTGGCTGGCCACGCGCAAACCGCGGCCTACAGTCTCATCCTCGTGGGAGGCTGGGTTCTCGGTCGGGCCTACGCGGCAGGGAAGTTGCGCGCGTGCGCGACCGCGGCCGGAGGCGCGGCTGCCGCGCTGGTGTTAGGGCTGGGCCTCTCCGCCGTCCAGATCCTGCCCACCGCCGAGTACCTGGCTGAGTCGGCTCGTCAAAGCGGCGTCGATCCGGCGCTGGCCATGACGTACTCGTTCTGGCCGTGGCGCCTGGTGGGCTTCCTGCTGCCCAACCTGTTCGGCAGTCCCGTACGCGGTGACTACTGGGGCTACGGCAACTTCTGGGAGGATGCTGTCTACGTCGGGGTCCTCCCGCTGGTCATGGCGCTTGTGGCCGCTGTGCTGGCGCTGAGCGGGCGCGGCGAGAAGCCTGCCCTGGGCCGCGCGCTGCTTGGTCTGGCGGCCGTCTCCACCCTTTTCGCCATGGGTGCGAACACCCCCATCTTTCCCTTTCTGTTCCGGTGGGTCCCCGGCTTCGACCTGTTCCAGGCGCCGGCACGCTGGATGATCGTGCCCGTCTTTGGCGTGGCGCTGCTGGCCGGGATCGGCGTCGAAGCGTGGCGGCCGCCGACCGGCCGGGCCCTGTACTGGACGCGTCTGGGGACGGCTGGCGCCGGCGGAATCGCCCTCGTGGCGCTCGTCAGCCGCGGTCTCATCGCGGGATTGCGGCCGTCGTTCGCGCCGGCCTTCGCGTTGGCGGGTGCGCTGCTCGCCGCGGTCGGAATCCTCTCGTTGGTCAAAGGTCGCTTGAACGAACGCCTGTGGACGGCGGCGGTGTGCGCGCTGGTGTTGGTCGACCTGGTCATCGCCGGCTGGGGGCTCAACCCCTCGACGGGGGCAGACCTGTACGCGGGCACCAGCCGGCTGCCGCGGCAGGTCGATCCCGCGCATCGAATCTACATGGCCGCCGACGTCGTGTACGATCTAAAGTTCGGCTACTACTTCCGCTTCGACCAATTCGACGAGGATCTCGACCGGCGGGCGGTACGGGACAGCGGTATCCCCAACGTCGGCATGCTCGACGGGCTCGCATCCGCCGACAACTTCGATCCGCTGCTGGCCGATCGCTTCGTGAGCTGGATGGAAGCCCTCGAGAAACAACCCCTCAGCCAGCGGACGTCGCTGTTGCGGTTGATGGATGTCGGGGCGGTCGTTGACTCTGCGGCCGAGCTTCCCGCGGTCACGTACATGCCGGTCCCTGAGGCCCGGCGTGTGCGCCTGGTCGGCCAGGCGGTGTGGGCTGCCTCGCCGGACGAGGCGCTGCAGAGGACGACGGCCGACGGATTCGACCCGGAGGCGGCAGTCGTGCTGGAAGGTGAGCCGCTCCCGGCGCAGACGGCGGAGCCGGGAGCGACATCGCTGGAGATCGTCGACGGGGGGAACCCCAACCGGGTGACGGTGACGGCGGCCAGCGGCGGGGGCGGGTGGCTGGTCCTATCCGACACCTGGTATCCCGGCTGGGTGGCGACAATCGATGGCCAGATTACGACCATCTACCGGGCGGATTTCCTCTTCCGTGCCGTGCCGGTCCCGGCCGGACAACACACGATCGTCTTCGACTATCGGCCGCTGCCCTTCCGCCTCGGCGCCGGGCTGAGTCTGGGTGCCGTGGCGCTCCTGCTCCTCGCGGGGTGGCGATGGCGGCGAGGCTGAGAATCATCTGGCCGGCGATCATCGCCTTGCTGATCGGGTCGGCCTATGCTGCCTGGCGGTTGAGTCAGGCGTCGTGGGACCCGCTGGCGCTGGCCGAGCTTGCCGGCGAGAACTCAGCCGGACAGGCCGGCCCGGCCGGCTACGACGGGCAGTTCGCCTACTACATCGCGCTCGACCCGGCCCCGGAGCATGCCGCGCAGCACCTTGACGATCCCCCGTATCGCTATCAGCGAATCCTCTATCCTCTCCTGACTCGTATCCTGGCCTTCGGTTCTCCGGAGGCGATCCCGTGGATTCTGATCGGCGTGAACTTGGCGGCCCAAACGCTGGGGACCGCGGCATTGGCGTGGTGGCTGCACTCGCGCGGGGTCTGGCCGGGCTTCGCGCTGACCTATGCCGGCTGGGTGGGACTGGTGAGCGGTGTAGGCCTGGACCTGAATGAGCCTCTCACATTCGCCCTGGTGATGAGTTCCTGGTTGGCCTGGTCGCGCGAGCGGCCGGCGTGGGCCGCGGCTCTGATGGCGGCGGCGCTGCTCACCAAGGAGAGCGCGATCCTCTTCTGGGCCGCCATGCTGATGGGGGAGCTTGCCGGCCGGCGGAGGCTACCGTTCGTCGCGGCGATGCTCGGCGCGGCTGCGGCCTACGCCGCGTGGCAGCTGTGGATCCAAGTGACCTTCGGCTCCTTTGGTCTGGGGATCGGCGGTGAGGGGGCCACAACCTTCGATTGGATTCCCTTGATGGGCCTGTGGCGCATCGGCGGGGTCAGCCTGGGGGCGATGGCGCTGTACGCAGCCATCTTCGGCCCGACGATCATCCTGCCGGCGCTGTGGGGGGTAGCCGCCGCGGCCAGGGCAGCCTGGCGAGGCCACCTGGAGTCGGGGACCTGGGCACTCCTACTCAACGCCGGTGCGGTCGTGTTCGTCCCATTCTCGACATTCCGGGAACCGTTGGGCCTGGTCCGCTTCGCCTGCGGGCTGGTCCTGGCCACTCTGCTTTTCGCCGGAAGCGGCCGGCTGATGCGCCCGCTGCGCTTTTCGCTGTTCTGGATTGCGCTCCTGGCGATGCTGTTCTCCCGCTGAGTTGCCGCTTCGAGGTCTTCCCTTCGCCGCAAGCACAGGCCGGGCTATAATCGGTCCTGAGCTGGATCTCACAGTTCGGCACTGAAGCTCAACGAGGTCGCCATGCAATCCGTTCAGTCTTTTGCGCAACGGCTGGTCGAGAACGTCGAGCGTGTCATCATCGGCAAGACGGAGCCGATCCGGCAGATCGTCATCGGTCTTCTCTGTCAGGGGCACGTCTTGATCGAAGATGTCCCCGGCACCGGCAAGACCATGCTGGCCAAGAGCCTGGCGCGCTCGATCGGCTGCAGTTTCAACCGCATACAGTTCACCCCCGATATGCTCCCCAGCGATGTGACCGGCGTCTCGATCTTCAATCAGAAGACGCGCGAGTTTGAGTTCCGCCCCGGCCCCATAATGGCTCAGATCGTTCTGACCGACGAGATCAACCGGGCGACGCCCAAGACGCAGGCGGCCTTGCTCGAAGCGATGGAGGAGCGGCAGCTCACGGTCGATGGGGTCACCTACCCGACGCCTGATCCATTCCTGGTGCTGGCCACACAGAACCCGATCGAGTACGAAGGTACCTTCCCGCTTCCCGAGGCGCAGCTGGACCGCTTCATGCTGCGCGTGCATCTGGGTTATCCCTCGCCGCAGGACGAGATCCGCATGATGGAGCGCCAGCAGCTGGGTCATCCGGTGGACACGCTCGAACGCGTGGTGGGCGTCGAGGAGCTGCTGGCCGCCCAGAAGCAGGTGCGCACGGTCACGGTCTCCGCCGAAATCAAACGCTACATCGTCGATCTGGTCACGGAGACGCGTCGGCACGGCGAGGTGTATCTTGGGGCCAGCCCGCGCGGCAGCCTGACCTTGTTCCGCACGGCCCAGGCCCGCGCGGCCCTCTCCGGTCGCGACTACGCCGTCCCCGACGACGTCAAGGCCATGGCGGAGGCGGCCCTCGTCCACCGTCTCATCCTGGGACCGGCAGCGCGCATCCGCGAGGTCGAAGCCCGGCAGATCGTGCACGAGATCGTCATGGCCGTGCCCGCCCCCGGTGGGGAATTCGTCGCATGACCGTGCGCGGCGCGGTCCTGATCGCGCTGTTCGTCTTGAGCCTGCTGGCGGCCATCGTGTCCGGGCGGGATATGTTCTTCAACCTCGCCTACCTGTGGGGCGGGGTGTTGGTGACGGCCTGGGTCTGGTCGCGGCTGTCGCTCTCGGGGTTGAGTGTCTGGCGCCGCCCGTCAACGCTGCGCGGGCAGGTCGGGCGGAGCTTCGAGGAGCGCTTCGGCCTGCGCAGCGTCAGCCGCTGGCCCAAGCTGTGGGTCGAGTTGATCGACTCGTCGGACCTGCCCGGCCACCGCGCCTCGACGGTCACACTCAGTGTGGGGCCGAAAAGCGAGCGGACCTGGCTGGTGCGGACGCTGTGTGTGCGGCGCGGGCGGTTCCGCCTCGGGCCGGCAGAGCTCAGAGGCGGCGATCCCTTCGGGTTCTTCCCTGTCCGTCGGCTGGTCCCGCAAACGCAACACGTGGTGGTCCTTCCCAGCGCCGTGCCGCTCAAGGGGTTCGAACTCCCCAGCGGGCATCGGCCCGGCGGGGAGGCCCTGCGGCACCGTACCCACCAGGTGACGCCCAGCGCGGCGGGCGTGCGAGACTACGCCCCCGGCGACGGGCTGAACCGCATCCACTGGCCCTCGACGGTGCGCAAAGACCGGCTGATCGTCAAGGAGTTCGAGCTCGACCCGAAAGCGGAGACCTGGCTGTTCGTGGACGCCTCGGCCAAGGCGCAGGCCGGCTCGTCCGAGTTAACCGTCCCGGAGCCGGGCGTGTGGACAGCTCAGTGGGACCCGCGCCTCCCGCCCTCGACGGAGGAGTACGCCGTAGCCGCGGCAGCCTCGATCGCCCGGCACCTCCTGCAGCAGGATCGAGCCGTCGGATTGGCCGCCCTGGGCACAGCCCGCCAGGTCATCCAACCGGATCGCGGGGAGCGGCAGCTGTTCCGCATCCTGTCCGCGCTGGCGGTCCTCCAAGCGCAAGGATGGCTTTCGCTGGAGGACCTGGTCAAAATCG
>Ga0105095_10000909_pt1 | contig 14936 bp, 12 predicted proteins | sample PPLLak2March2015_2_FD_79180 | JGI IMG/M metagenome (GOLD analysis project Ga0105095, IMG submission 79180) | Freshwater sediment microbial communities from Prairie Pothole Lake near Jamestown, North Dakota, USA - PPLs Lake P8 Core (3) Depth... | ecosystem: Environmental > Aquatic > Freshwater >... | reverse complement strand
GGGCCTCGGAAACGGGTTCAAGGAAGTCGCGAAGGCGGTCGTTCGATTCGAGAAAGACGGGAGCGTCGAAGTCCGCCACTGCTGGACCGAGATGGGCCAGGGAGTCCATACCGTGGCGCTACAAGTCGCGGTCGAGGAGCTCAGAGTCGAGCCGGGCCGGGTCTCGGTCAAAGTCGACACGACCCGCGAGCTGGGAGCGGGCCAGACGACGGGCTCGCGCGCGACCTTGATGACGGCGGGCTCGGTCCTCGCGGCCTGTCGAGCGGCGGAGGCGGACGGACGACGGCCGGGGGTCGACTACCCCGGGGAGTACCGCGTCGATTGGACGAATTCTCTCGACGATCTCAAAAGGGGCGTCGCGAATCCGGTCATCCACTCGACGTTCGGCTACGCGGCGCAGCTCGTCATCGTCGATCGCGAGAGCGGGAAGATCGAAAAGGTCGTCGCCGCCCACGACGTCGGCCGCGCCGTGAACCCGCTCCTCTGCGAGGGGCAGGTGGAGGGAGCGGTCCACATGGGCCTCGGGTTCGCTCTCAGCGAGGACTTCCCCGCGGACGAGAACGGCCGCCCGACGAACCTCACCCTGAAGAGCCTCGGGATCCTGAAGCCCGCGGAGATGCCCGCGCTCGAGGTGATCCTCGTCGAGAGCCCGCAGCCGAAAGCGCCGTACGGCATCAAGGGGGTGGGAGAGATCGGCCTGGTCCCCACCGCGGGCGCGGTGGCAGCGGCGCTGCACGATCTCGATGGCGTCTGGCGGACCCAACTGCCGATGAAGCGCAAGCGCTGAAGCGCCAGGCTATCCGGCGTAGATCCCGTAGGCGACGAGCAGAATCAGCCCGACCACGAGGGCGATTCCGGCGGGTCCGAACCTGGAGACGATGGGCTCGTCGTCGTTGCTGGCGACGAGGAAGAGCTCGCGCGCGGGCCGCGGCGTTGGTCTCTTCGCCGGGGGCAAGGTCTTCTCGCGGTCGACGACGTCTTTTTGCCGCGCCGATTCCAGGAGGAGCGCGATCCCGTCGGCGCGCATGGTGCGGCGGGGGCCGGGCGCCCCCGGCTGGAATCGGAACCACCCCTGCTGGGCGAAGCACATCCGACGAAAGGCTGCGAGCCCCTCGAGATCTCCGAGCTGCGCGTGCACCACCCGACCCGACTCGAGCCAGATCATTCCTTCGCGCGTTCCCTCGTGCAGCGTGATCCGACCGGTCTTCGCCGTGACGAAGAGGAACTGGAGCACCTCGGGGAACGTGTCGCTCTCGAGGTCCCCCTCGAGCGGCGCCGCCGTCTTCTTTTCATAGCGGATCCGCGGAGCGCGGGTGGTGAGCATCCTCATCGTACGCAGTATCTCGTCGGCCGGAGCGTCGTCCGACAGGAGAGCCTCGGTCGGGTAGGCATGGCGGGCGCCGTCGCTGCCGAAACGGCTGCCCCTCACCAGCTGGAAAACGGGGATATCCCGGGTGGCCGCGTCCTCCTTGATGGAACGGGCGATCTCGGAGGGCCCCGGAGGGCCGGTGTCCGGGGCGAGGAGGATGAGATCGGGAGCGTTCTTCCGCGCGTAGGACTGGAGCATTGGACCCGAGCTCGCGGAAAGCACGCGGAATCCGCCGTCCGCGGCTATCTGCCGGATGCGGATTGAGGGAGTTCCGGGGGCCTCGACCAATACGACCGTGCGCCGACGAGGGCTCCGGGGCTCATCACAGTCCTGAACGAGGCGCGCCATTCCAAAACTCGCAGAAGACGTGGCGCGAGTGCCACTGCAAAGGCCGGGCCACACGTTCGCGTCCGATAAACAACTGGAATCATGATGTTTTGCGGACGGGACGTTTCGGCGTCGAGCCACGGTTGTCAGAAGCCTCGACACCCCCGGGTTCGCACTCTGGAGGCAAGTTCCATGAGCCAAAGGGGTTGGAAGATTTCCTCGGAATTGTAAGCCGAGCCGACGTTATGATGGTCTCATGCCGGCGACGACTCCCGGTCTGGTCTGCGCGCATCATCATCTTTATTCGTCGCTGGCGAGGGGAATGCCGGCGCCTCCGCGCGTTCCCCGGACGTTTCGAGAGATTCTCGAGCTCGTCTGGTGGCGGCTGGACCAGGCGCTCGACCTCGAGATGATCCGCTGGTCCGCGATGCTCGGTGCCCTGGAAGCGCTCGAGCGCGGAACGACCTCCATCATCGATCATCACGCCTCCCCGAAGGCGATCGAGGGATCGCTCGCGGTCATCACCGAAGCCTGCCGGGAAGTCGGCGTTCGGGTCGCGACCTGTTATGAGGTGACGGACCGCCACGGGCGGGAAGGAGCGCGAGCTGGGCTCGCCGAGAACGAGCGGCACCTGAAAACCGGGACCCCGGGCCCGAGATACGTCGGCGCCCATGCCTGTTTCACTCTCTCCGATGAGACTCTCGACGCCGTCTGCTCGCTCGCCTCGAAGCTCGACGCCGGAGTCCACATCCACGTCGCCGAGGGACCGGAGGACGTGGAAGCGGGAAAGAGACTCGAAGCCCGCTCGCGCCAGAGCTGGCTCCTCGCCCACGCGGTCCATCTCGATCGCGAGCTATCCGGCACCATCGCCCACAATCCGCTTTCCAACATGAACAACTCCGTGGGCTACGCTTCGCCGGCGAAGAAGAGCAACCGCGTCGTGCTCGGCTCCGATGGGATCGGCGGCGACATGATCGAGGCGTTCCGCATGGCCTACATGCGGCAGCGGGAAGAGGACGTCACTGCCTCTCCCGAGATGGCGTGGAGATGGCTCGAAGCCGGCTGGGATCTCTTCCCCGAAGCGCGGGAGGACCGGGTAACCTGGTCGTACGAACCGATGGAACCCTGGCAGGTCGCGTTCACTCCCGGCGTGAGGCCGCTCGAGATCGTCGTTTCCGGAGAAGCGGTCCTGCGCGACGGCATCCCGACGCGCGTCGACCCGGTCGAGATCAAGAGGCGCGCGAACGAGCAGAAGAAGAGGCTCTTCTCGAGACTCGAATGACGAGGTTTCTCCGCAACCGCGCGACCGGGCCCTTGCCGCCGCTTCTGCCCGATACCCTGGACCCGCTTTCCTTTCATCGGAAGCTCCCGGGCTACGCCCCCACTCCCCTCCTCTCGACCCCTTCCGTCGCGTCCCGGCTGGGCCTGTCGCGGGTGCTGGTGAAGAACGAATCCAGCCGATTCGGGCTTCCGTCGTTCAAGCTCCTGGGAGCGTCCTGGGCAAGCTACCGAGCTCTCGCGACCCGCTGCGGCCTCGGCCTCGACGACTGGTCTACCGTGGCCGACCTCGCGAAGGCCCTCTCGTTCCTGAAGCCGTTCGCGCTCGCGGCGGCGACGGATGGGAACCACGGCCGGGCCGTCGCCCACATGGCGCGCCTTCTCGGATTCGAAGCGCGGATTTTCGTTCCCCGGGGCACCGCCGCGGCGCGAATCCACGCGATCGAGAGCGAAGGCGCGAGCGTAACCGTCGTCGACGGCGACTACGACGCCGCCATCGCGCGCTCGGCGGAGGAGATGGGCGAACGCTGCCTCGTCGTCGACGATACCTCCTGGCCGGGGTACGAGGAGATCCCGCGCTGGGTCATCCAGGGCTACGGCACCATCTTCCATGAGATCGAGGAGCAGACCGACCCCCCCCCAAGCGTGGTGTTCGTTCCGATCGGAGTCGGCGCCCTCGGCGCCGCCGCCGTCGACTTCTGCAAGCGGAGAGGTGAAACCGTCGTCGTAGGCGTCGAGCCCGTGAGCGCAGCCTGCCTGCTGGCGTCGATCGAGGCCCGGAAGCTCGTGACCGTTCCCGGCCCTCAGGACTCGATGATGGCGGGTCTGAATTGCGGGACTCCGTCCTCGATCGCCTTCCCCACGCTTCTCGCAGGGCTCGACGCGTCCGTCGCCATCGAAGACTCCTATGCCGAGGAAGCGATGCGAGCTCTCGCCGCTTGCGGCATCGTCTCGGGCGAGACCGGGGCCGCGGCCCTCGCCGGGCTCGAAGCCCTCCTCGCGCTTCCGAACGCGACGGAGATTCGAAACGAGCTCGGCCTCGACCGGAATGCCACGGTGCTCCTCCTGGTCACCGAAGGCGCGACCGATCCCGAAAGTTACCGGAGGATCGTGGGATGAAATCGGGGCTGGGGTTGGGGGCGATCGCGATCCTCGCCGCCGGGTGGTCTCTCTGGCACTACCGCGAATTCCGCGCGTGCGGCGAGCGCTCGTGCGCCGCTCCCGAGGGCGAGCCGCCGCTTCGGCTCGAGTCGGGGCGCGAGATTCCCCTGCTCAGCACCCACCTCGGCGAGGGGCGCGCCCTGGTAATCAACTACTTGACGGGCCACCGCCGCGACGACATGCCCGCGCTCTGCGGCGAGGCGAAGGAAGTGTGGAACGAGGTTCGGAAGAAGCTGGACACCCGGCGGATGGAGCGGGTGGTGCTGAGCCCGACGAGCCCCGAGAGCGAGTTTCTCGGAATGAAGTACCTGGTGGTTCCGCTCTACACCTGCTGCGTCTCGACCCATTTGAGAGTCGAAAAAGACCGGTCGGGAGACTGGGTCTTCCCTCAATGTCCGGGTTGAAGCCCGGACGCCCACTCCGCGTCAGCCGCCGCGACAGGTGGCACGGCCTCTCGGCTGTAGTCGATGCGGAGGTCGCAGCTCGCGCGATCGTAGAGGGCATGAAGCACTCGACCGAGGCGGCAGCCCCGCCTGAAGTCATCTTCGGACGAACGTCGACTCCATCAGCACCCAGAGGTCGGGGTCGAGAGCGACCGCTCGAGGTGCGCCTTCGAGCGGAAACGACGCTCTCCCCTCGCGCTCCGTCATTCGGATTCTCTCGACGCGCGGGGGCGATCCCGCCTCGAGCTCGAGGGCGACCGGGATCTCGAGCTCGAACGGCTCGCCCTCCTGCGTCTGCCGGAGCTCGATCTCGACGGAGGAGCCCGCGGACCGCCACGAGCCTTCGACCCGCGGGAGTCCGCCCCGGTAGAGCCACTGCCGGAAGAACCGCTCGAGATCGCGCCCCGACGCCTCCTCCATCACGCGCCGGAAGTCGTGGGTAGTCGCGTTCCTGGAAGTGAACTCGGAATAGTACTCGCGGGTTCCCCGCCGGAAGGCCTCGTCGCCCACGATTCCCCGGAGCATGTGAAGGACAAAGGCCCCTTTCTGATACGTCTGGCTGGTCGTCACCAGCGCCATGTCGTCGAGGTTCTCGTGGACCACGCGGTATTCCGGCTCTTTCTGGTGGAACTCGAGGACCCGCCGGCGGGCTTCCTCGAGGCCCCGCGCGAAATCGTCCCGGCCGTAGGCGTGCTCGCGAAAGAGAAGAGTGAAGTACGTGGCGAAGCCCTCGGAGAGCCAGACGTCGTTCCAATCGGCTTCGGTGACGACGTTTCCCCACCACTGGTGAGCGATCTCGTGGATGATGATGTCCCGGAGTCGCGGCGCCCGCTCCCCCTTCACCAGGTCTTCCCCGTAGAAGATCGCGGTCGCCGCCTCCATCCCACCGCCAATGCTCGCGGTTTGCACGTTCGCGAGCTTCTCGTAGGCGTAGGGGCCGATCGACTCGGTGAAGAACTCGAGTGCGTGGCGAGTGGGGTAGGAGAAATCGTGGAACCCCTTGTCCCGGTCCTGGGGATACACCCACGACTGCAGCGGGCGCCCGTCGACCGCGTCGTAATGGTCGACGGCGAAGCGCGCCACTCCGAGCACGTAGAGCCAGGTGGCGATCGGCACCGATTGCTTCCAGTGAGTGCGGCGCCTCTCCGAAGGAAGGTCGGTCTCCTCCACGAGAAGGCCGTTCGAGACCACCTGGTAGTGCGAGGGGGCGGTCACGATGAGCTCGCAGGTCGCCTTGTCGTAGGGGTGGTCGATCGTGGGAAGCCAGTGGCGCGCTCGGTTCGGCCAGTTGTCGCTGAAGAACGTGCGGTCGCCGTGATGATTCGGCCCGATGCGCAGTCCCGACGCAGGGGCTCCCCCGTAGCGCACGGTGAGACTCCGGCGCTCGCCCGCCCGGGACGGGCCCGTCAACGGAACGGACAGCCGGTCGTCGCGGTGCTCGAAAGCCGCCGGAACGTCGCCCCACCGAACCGAGCTCACGGTCATTCCCCTGCCATCCTCGGCGTTCACCAGGTCGAGCGTGACCGAGGCCACCCCGTCCTGGAGGAGCAGGAGATCGAGGACCGTCTCGCCCTCGATGACGTCCGCTTCGTCCGTGAGCGTCAAGTGAAATGAGTAATGGAGGGCATCGACCGCGGGCTGGCGCGGGTAGGTATCGGCGAGGGCGGCAGCGGTCGCGAATAGAAACGTCGGGATCACCAGAAGGTGACGGAACATACGGCGGACACTGTAGCTCAGATACGGTGGATCTGTCCGTCCCGAGCGCGTCCTTTGCCCCAGGGAAGTGGGTGCTTTCGCGAGCTCTTATCCTGCCTCGGAGGCCGAGGGGCCCGTCCCCCCGGACGCCGGTGGGGTTTACCGCGAACAGCGTGCTGGAACGGGTTTTGCTCCTCGATATGTTGGAGAGTACGGGCGGACGGTTCCGAGGGCCGGCCGCGAGAACCCGAAAGGCCTCGGAGAGGAGGAATGAAATGAGCCTGGTACGTTGGGATCCCTTACGCGAGCTCGAGGAAATGAGTGAGCGCATCAACCGCGCTTTCGGCGGCGTTGGCCGGCCGGGGGTCGCCCGCGCTTCCGAGGCGGGCCGTGAAGCTCTAACCGTGCCTGACTGGGCGCCGGTCGTCGATATCTCGGAGACCGACGGGGAGTACCTCATCAAGGCGGAGATTCCCGAGGTGAAGAAGGAAGACGTCAAAGTTTCCGTCGAGAACGGCGTCCTCACCATGCAGGGCGAGCGGAAGCAGGAGAAGGAAGAGAAGGGAAAGAAGTTCCACCGCGTGGAGCGCTATTATGGGTCGTTCCTGCGCACCTTCACCGTCCCCGACAACGTGGACGATACCAAGGTGCGGGCGGAGTTCAAGGACGGGGTTTTGAACGTCCATCTGCCCAAGACCGAGAAAGCGAAGCCCAAGGCCATCGACGTCAAAGTGGCCTGACGGATTTTTTCGAGACGCCGCGGGGCGGGGGCAAAACCGCCCCGCGGTCTTCATTATTAGAGCCCTGAAGGAGGCCCATCATGGCGAAAATTGTCGGCATCGATCTCGGAACCACCAACAGCGTGGTCGCGGTCGTCCAGGACGGCGACCCGGTGGTGATCCCCACCGCCGAAGGCAGCAACACCTGTCCCTCGGTCGTCGCTTTCACACCCAAAGGCGAGATCCTGGTGGGACAGATCGCCAAACGCCAGGCGATCGTGAACTCCGAGAACACCATCTACTCGATCAAGCGATTCATCGGCCGGCGCTACGACGAGGTCGAGGAGGAGCGCAAGATCGTTTCCTACAAGGTGGTGGCGGGGCCGTCGGGTGATGCCCGGGTCGAGGTGCCGGCGACGGGAAAGACGATGCCGCCTCAGGAAATCAGCGCCAAGGTGCTGCAGAAGCTGAAGCGGGACGCCGAAGCCTTCCTGGGCGAGCCCGTGACGCAGGCGGTCATCACCGTTCCCGCCTATTTCAACGACAGCCAGCGGCAGGCGACGAAGGACGCCGGCACCATCGCCGGCCTCGAAGTCCTGCGCATCATCAACGAGCCCACGGCCGCGGCGCTGGCCTATGGTCTCGAGAAGAAGACGAACGAGACGATCCTGGTGTTCGACCTGGGTGGAGGGACTTTCGACGTTTCGGTCCTCGAGGTGAGCGAGGGGCTGGTCGAGGTCAAGGCCACGAACGGCGACACCCACCTCGGCGGCGATGATTGGGACGAGCGCATCGTGCGCTTCCTCATCGAGGAGTTCCGGAAGGACCAGGGGATCGATCTGGGGAAGGACCGCCAGGCGCTGCAGCGGCTCCGCGAGGCGGCGGAGAAGGCGAAGATCGAGCTCTCGAGCCTGGTCGAGACCGAGCTCAACCTGCCTTTCATCACCGCCGATGCCAGCGGGCCGAAGCACCTCTCGGTGAAGCTCACCCGCAGCAAGTTCGAGCAGATGACCGAGGACCTCCTCGAAAGATGCGTCGGTCCCTTCGAGCGCGCATTGAACGATGCGGGCGTCACCGCCGGTCAGATCGACGAAGTGGTGCTGGTCGGAGGCTCGACCCGGATGCCCATGGTGCAGGAGCGCGTGCGTAAGCTCTCCGGAGGGAAGGAGCCGCATCGCGGCGTGAACCCCGACGAGGTGGTGGCGGTCGGCGCCGCCATCCAGGGCGGCGTTCTCGGCGGCGAGGTCAAGGACGTGCTCCTCCTCGACGTCACTCCCCTGTCGCTCGGGGTGGAGACCCTCGGCGGCGTCATGACCCGGCTGGTCGAGCGCAACACCACCATCCCCTACCGGAAGACGGAGACCTTTTCCACCGCCGAGGACAACCAGACGGGGGTCGACGTCCACGTGCTCCAGGGAGAGCGCGAGATGGCCTCGGACAACATGACCCTGGGCAAGTTCCGGCTCGAAGGAATCGCCTCCGCGCCCCGCGGGGTGCCCCAGGTCGAGGTCACGTTCGACATCGACGCCAACGGAATCCTGAACGTGTCGGCGAAGGACAAGGCGACGGGCAAAGAGCAGAAGATCGCGATCACAGCCTCCACGAACCTCGAGAAGAAGGATGTCGAACGGCTGGTTCGGGAAGCGCAGCAGAATGCCGCCGACGATCGGCGTCGACGCGAGCTGGTGGATGCGCGCAACCAGGCGGACACGCTGATCTACCAGGTGGAGAAGTCGCTCAAGGCCCTCGGGGATCAGGTGCCGGCCGCGGACCGCTCGCGCGTAGAGGCGCAGGTGGCCGATCTACGGACCGCGATCGCGGGCGAGGATGCGGCGCGCATCCGTCAGGGTGCCGAAGCTCTCCAGCAGGTCGCGAATGCGCTCGCCCAGCAGGCGGCGGCGCGGGAGAGCGGCCCCGGGCCCGGTGGCACACCCTCCGGATCCGGCACCGACGACGTGGTCGAGGGCGAGTTCACCGAGGCCTAGTCCGTGAGCGTGGAGGAAACCTCCTTCCCGGAAGAGGTCCAGGCGGATTTGGCGGCCCTGCTTCGGGAGAACGCGGAGCTGAAGGACAAATATCTGCGCGCCGCCGCGTCGATCGAGAACGCGCGCAAGCAGGCGGAGCGCGTGGCCGCGGCCCGCACCCAGAGTCGGCTCCAGGAGCTCTACCTCCGTCTCCTCGAGGTAGTGGACAACCTGGACCGCGCGCTGGCGTATGCGAACGACGACGACCCGCTCGCCCCCGGCGTGCGCGCGACCCGGGAGCAGCTCCGCGACGTCCTGCGCCGCGAGGGAGTCACACCCATCGACCTCGCTCCCGGAGCCCCGTTCGACCCGGAAGTCCACGAAGCGGTCGAGACGCGCGAGGGCCACGTCGCCGAGCCGACGGTTGCAGCCGTGGGACAACCGGGGTACACCTTCGAGGGAAGAGTGCTGCGCCCGGCGCGGGTTGCGGTCGTACGGCCCCCGCGCGAAAGCTGAGCACGGAAGACGGGAAGAACGCAAAGGCGCAAAGATGCAAGGGCGCGAAGAAGAAACGGGTATTCCTTTGCGTCTTTCCCCCTTTGCGTCTTTGCGTTCTTTTCCCGGTCCTCCCTTCGCCCCGTTCGCATTGACCTCGAGAACGAGATCGCGGAATCGAACGCCAAGGCGCGATGGATTGACCGATTCCTTCCTTGAGTCCCCGCGAGCCTTTGCGTCGTTGCGTTTTTTTCCGGTTCCTCCCATTGGAGAGTACTAAGAGGACCTCGTTATGGCTTTCGACATCAATCGCTTCACCCAGAAATCGCAGGAGGCAACCCAGGCGGCGCAAGGACTCGCCGAGCGCAACGGGAACAGTCAGGTCGAGCCGGAGCACCTGCTGCTGGCGCTCTTCGAGCAGCCGGAGGGCGTGGTCCCTCAGGTCCTCGCGAAGATGAACGTCCCCACCGGGGCCCTCGTTCAGCAGGTGCGCGCGGAGATTGCGAAGCTCCCCCGGGTCAGCGGCGCGGGCGCTCAGACCGGCATCTCGCCCCGGCTGCGCACCGTGCTGGTGAGCGCTCATGACGAGCTCGCGACCTTCGGGGACGAGTACGTTTCCACGGAGCACCTGCTGCTCTCGATCCTCGCTCACGCCGGGGGTGCGGCACAGCGTATCCTCAAGGACGGCGGGATCACCCGCGACAGCCTGCTCTCGGCGCTCCGCGAGGTGCGGGGAACGCAGCGCGTGACCAGCCAGACCCCGGAGGGGACGTACGCGGCGCTCGAGCAGTACGGCCGCGAACTGACGGACCTCGCGCGTAAGGGCAAGCTCGATCCAGTCATCGGCCGCGACGACGAGATCCGCCGCGTCATCCAGATCCTGAGCCGCCGCACGAAGAACAATCCGGTCCTGATTGGAGAGCCCGGCGTCGGCAAGACCGCGATCGTGGAGGGCCTCGCTCAGCGGATCGTGCGCGGGGATGTGCCCGAGTCGCTGAAGGAAAAAAGGGTGATCGCCCTCGACATGGGAGCCCTCGTGGCCGGGGCAAAGTACCGGGGCGAGTTCGAAGAGCGCCTGAAGGCGGTATTGAAGGAGATCCAGGAGCGAGACGACATCATCCTGTTCATCGACGAGCTCCACACCGTCGTCGGCGCCGGCGCGGCCGAAGGCGCCATGGACGCTTCCAACATGCTGAAGCCGATGCTGGCCCGAGGCGAGCTCCACCTCATCGGCGCCACGACCCTGGACGAGTACCGGAAGCACATCGAGAAGGACGCCGCCCTCGAGCGACGCTTCCAGCCGGTGGTCGTCGAGCCGCCGACCGTCGAGGATTCCATCTCCATCCTCCGCGGACTGAAGGAGCGGTACGAAACGCACCACGGGGTCCGCATCTCGGACGCCGCGATCGTGGCGGCCGCCGTGCTGTCCGACCGCTACATCTCCGACCGGTTCCTCCCCGACAAGGCGATCGACCTGATGGACGAGGCGGCGGCGCGCCTGCGGATGGAGATCACCTCCGACCCGCAGGAGCTCGACGACCTCAAGCGCCGGATGATGCAGCTCGAGATCGAGCGCGAGGCTTTGAAGAAGGAGCGCGACGCCGCGAGCAAGGAGCGCCTGAAGCGCATCGAGCGGGAGCTCGCGGATCTGAAGGAACAACGAGGCGCCCTCGACGCCCAGCTCCAGCGAGAGCGCGAGGTCGCCCAGAAGATGCGCCGAATCAAGGAGGAGCTCGACCAGACAAGGGTCGAGATCGAGAGGGCCCAGCGCGAGTTCGACTACAACAAGGCGGCCGAGCTCTCTTATGGAAAAGTGCCGAAGCTGGAAGAAGCGCTGGCGGAAGCCGAGGTCGAGCTCTCCGCGGGCGGGAAGACCCTCCTCAAGACCGAGGTCGACGCCCAGGACATCGCCGCCGTCGTCTCCAAGTGGACCGGGGTCCCGGTGAGCAAGCTCCTGGAAGGAGAGGTCGAGAAGCTGGTAAAGATGGAAGAGCGCCTCCACCGCCGCGTGGTCGGCCAGGAGGAAGCCGTGCGCGCGGTCTCGAACGCCATCCGCCGGGCGCGGGCGGGCCTCCAGGACCCGAACCGACCGCTCGGCTCTTTCCTGTTCCTGGGACCGACGGGCGTCGGAAAGACCGAGCTCGCGCGCGCGCTCGCGGAGTTCCTGTTCGACGACGAGCAGTCGATGATACGCATCGATATGTCGGAGTACATGGAGAAGCACAGCGTGGCCCGCCTCATCGGCGCCCCCCCGGGCTATGTGGGCTTCGAGGAGGGCGGTCAGCTTACCGAGGCGGTGCGGCGAAAGCCCTATAGCGTGGTGCTGTTCGACGAGATCGAGAAGGCGCACCCCGACGTCTTCAACGTGCTCCTCCAGATCCTGGACGACGGACGGCTGACCAGCGGACAGGGCCGGATGGTGAGCTTCCGCAACACCGTCATCATCATGACCTCGAACATCGCGAGCCACACGATTCAGGAGATGGCGCAGAAGAGCGCGAGCCACGACGCCGTGCGCGCGCGTGTTCTCGAGGAGCTGCGCGACCGGCTGCGGCCCGAGTTCCTGAATCGCATCGACGAAGTCATCGTCTTCCGTCCGCTGACCCGCGAGCATCTGGTCCAGGTCGTGGACATCCAGCTGAAGCGGCTTCGCGAGCTCCTCGAGGGCAGAAAGATTGCGCTGGAACTCACCGACGCCGCGAAGAAGCGTCTGGCCGAAGACGGATACGACCCCATCTTCGGCGCCCGGCCGCTCAAGCGGCTCATCCAGCAGCAGATCTCGAACGAGCTCTCGCTGCACCTTCTCCAGGGCGAGTTCCGCGAGGGCGATCGGGTCCAGGTCGACGTCGATTCCGACGGAAAGTTCACCTTCCGCAAGGCGTCCGCGTAGAGGACCTCCAGGAAGAACGCAAAGTTGCCGGGAAGCCAAAGGCGCCAGGGAAGAATGGAGCTGGGACGAAACGACATTGGGAAGCGTGCCTTTCTCTTCTTCTCCGCTTTGCGTCTTCGCGAGACGAAGCACCCCTGCGTTCATTCCTTGAGGCATTGAGTCTTGGACTTCAAGGACTACTACTCCACGCTCGGAGTCGCGCCCGACGCCGACGACAAGACCGTCAAGCAGGCGTACCGGAAGCTCGCGCGCCAGTACCACCCCGACGTCAAGCCCGGCGACAAGGCATCCGAAGAGCGATTCAAGGAGATCAACGAAGCCTATCAGGCGCTTTCCGATCCCGAACGGCGGAAGAAGTACGACGAGCTCCGGAAGCAATACCGGCAATGGAGCGAGCGCGGCGGTCGAGGCGACTTCGACTGGGGCCAATGGCAGGCCGCGCCCGGTCAGGGGGCGTACAGCTATGAGGCGTCGCCGGAGGATCTGGAAGATCTCTTCGGCGGCGGAAGCGCCTTTTCCGATTTCTTCGGCTCGATCTTCGGGCAGGCCGGAGGCGGTCCCGTGGGCGCCGGTCGCGCTCCTCGGCCGCGGCGGGGACGGGACCAGGAAGCGGGAATCGAGGTCACTCTCGAGGAGGCGTTCCACGGGACGACCCGCGGCCTCCAGATCGGCGACCGCCGGATCGAAGCCCGGATTCCACCGGGGGTACGCTCGGGCTCCCGTGTGCGTCTCGCGGGACAGGGCTCACCCGGTGTCGCCGGGGCGAGCTCCGGCGATCTCTATCTCATCGTCGAGGTCGTGCCCCATCCCGGCTTCGCGCGCGATGGCGACGACCTTCGCGCCGACGTTCGCGTGGATTTCTACACGGCCGCCGTCGGAGGCGAAGCGAGAGTCCCCACGATCGACGGCGCGGTGACGCTGAAGATCCCGCCGCGAACGCAGGCGGACAGGACCTTCCGGCTGAAAGGCAAGGGCATGCCCCGCCTCGGCCGGCCCGCCGAGCGCGGCGATATGTGGGCGCGGGTCAAGCTGGTCCTGCCCGAGCCCATGAACGAGGCCGAGATCGAAGGGCTGCGCAAGCTCGCGGAGGCCCGGACGAAGTAAGGAGTCGAGCGATGACCGACGGCGACAGGCTTTTCGATGCCGAGGAGGTTGCGAGGGTGACGCGGATGGACGTGACGCTCGTCGGGCACTACGCGGAGATCGGGCTCGTCACGCCCTCCCCCGAAGGCTACTCCGAGGCCGAGGTGGCCGAGCTTCGCCGGGCGAGGCGGCTCCACGAAGACCTCGGACTCGATCGCGAGGCGGTCGAGATCGTCCTCCGGATGGCCCGGCGCATTCGAGAGCTCTCGGCCGCGATCCAGCGACTGGAGTCCGAGAGACCCGCGCTTCGCGACGAGTCCGACTGGCTGGAAGCCGAATGGGAGGACTGCCGATGATCGCGAGGCCCAGGAATCGCGAGGGCGCGCTCCGTCGACTCCAGGCGGAGTGGCCGAAAGGAAGAGGCACCCCTCGTCTGCGACCGTCGAGCCCGGGGGTCATCGCAGCTCGAAGCTGAAGCGAACCCGCTCCCCGGGCTGACCGGCCAAGCGGAAGGCCAGGGTCCGAGGCCCTTGCGTCATTACGCTGCCTTCGGTCGCGCGCAGGCTCCCCGGAACGACCTCGAGGGTGGAGCTCAAATCGATGCGCAAGAGCCCCGGCTCACCCCGGCCACCCAGGACCACCGCCGCGAGCTCCCGCCTCCCCGCGGATGCATTGACGCGCAGCTCGACAGGCTCGCCGGACGATACCGCGGGCGCGACAGCGACTCCATCCAGCTGTATCTGCGCCCTCCCCCTCTCACGGGATGAGGGAAGCTCGAGAACCGCCGTCATTCTCAGCGATCGGAGGGGCAGCTCGGGTGGCGCCTTGAGGTCGTCTTCACCGGGAACGAAGAGAGACTTGGTTGCCGAGGACGTCGTCGCCCCGCGATGCACGGTGAGGCTGAACCGGATCGTCGAGCCGTCTTCGCAATCGTCGTCGTCCCAGGTGTGCTCGAAGGTGGCGGGTCCATCGGACACCGTGACCGTGTCGAACTGATCCTCGGTGTCGAGAACCCAGTCGTAGCGGTCGACCGGCTGGCTCACGCAGGTCGCATTGAGCCTCACTTCGCAGTCGCTCAGCACCTGGACCGTGAAGCAGCTCGCATTGAGCGCTGGAGCCGACGTCGTCGTGGTGCTCGAGGAGGTCGTGCTCGACGAGGACGACGAGGTCGTGCTCGACGGGGACGCCGAAGTCGTGCTCGACGAGGACGACGAGGTCGTGCTCGACGGCGGCGACGAAGTCGTCGACGACGGCGACGATGAAGACGTGCTCGAGGTAGTGGAGCTCGGCGGGGGCGCGGTCGTCGTTGCCGGGCCGGGAATCGTCGTCGTTCCTCCTGCCGGAACGGTGGTCGTCGAAATCGTCGTCGTCGGGGGCGCGGTCGTCGTCGTAGAGGATGCGGGAGGAGGAGCTCCCGTTGGTGGAGTGGAAGTCGTCGTGACCGTAGTCGAGGGTGCAGACGCGATCGCCGTGGTCGTCGAAGGGTCGCCCTCGCTCGTCGCAACGACTGCG
>Ga0105095_10000908_pt1 | contig 14952 bp, 10 predicted proteins | sample PPLLak2March2015_2_FD_79180 | JGI IMG/M metagenome (GOLD analysis project Ga0105095, IMG submission 79180) | Freshwater sediment microbial communities from Prairie Pothole Lake near Jamestown, North Dakota, USA - PPLs Lake P8 Core (3) Depth... | ecosystem: Environmental > Aquatic > Freshwater >... | reverse complement strand
TACAGTTCGCACTTGGCCGGATCACGCTCCTGGCAGTCGGCGAGCTTGCCGGGCAATCCGGCCAAGTCGAGCGCGCCCTTGCGGCGGGTCATCTCGCGCGCTTTGCGCGCGGCCTCACGGGCACGCGCCGCATCCACGATCTTGAGGGCGATGACCTTCGAGTCCTGCGGATTCTCCTGCAAAAACTCGCCGAGCTTTTCGTTGACGATCGATTCGACCACGCCCTTCACTTCCGAGGACACCAGCTTGTCTTTGGTCTGGGAAGAGAATTTGGGATCAGGAACCTTGACCGACAGCACGGCTGTCAGGCCCTCGCGCGCATCGTCGCCGCTGATTTCAACCTTCTCCTTCTTGGCAAGGCCGGTGGATTCGATGTAGTGGTTCAGCGTGCGAGTCATGGCGGCGCGCAGGCCGGCAAGGTGTGTGCCGCCGTCTTTTTGCGGGATGTTGTTGGTGTAGCAGAAGATATTTTCCTGATACGAATCATTCCACTGGATGGCCAACTCGACGCTGGTGCGGTCACGCTCCGCGGTCATGTAAATGACTTTTGGATGCAGCGGGGTTTTGTTGCGATTCAAGTGCTGGACGAACGCGGCGATGCCGCCCTGGTACTCGAATACGTCCTCTTTCACATCGCGGTCGTCGCGCAGCACGATGCGCACGCCGGAATTGAGGAACGACAGCTCGCGCAAACGTTTGGCGAGCAGATCGTAGTGCATGACCGTGTCGCTGAATATTTCCGGACTGGGCTTGAAGTGCACACTTGTGCCGGTCTCGCTGGTGTCGCCAATAACCTTGAGCGGAGCAACCGGTACACCGAGCTTAAACGTCTGCTGATGGATTTTGCCGCCGCGCCGAACCGTGACTTCCAGGAATTCAGACAAGGCATTGACGACCGATATACCCACGCCGTGCAGACCACCCGAAACCTTGTAGGAGTTCTGATCGAACTTACCGCCGGCATGCAGTACTGTCATAACCACTTCGACCGCCGACTTGCCCTCCTCCTCAATCATATCGGTCGGAATGCCGCGACCGTTGTCCGCAACGGTAATGGAGTTATCGGTGTGGATATTGACCTGAATTTCGTTGCAATGACCGGCTAGGGCCTCGTCGATGGAGTTATCCACCGCCTCGAAAACCATATGGTGCAGGCCGGTCCCATCGTCCGTGTCGCCGATATACATGCCTGGGCGTTTGCGGACCGCATCCAGACCCTTTAGGACCTGAATACTACTGGAGTCATATGCGGTTTTCTTCTCCATTGCGGGCTCCTGACTGCAAATAAGTTTATGGATTTTAACATCTTCCGTAACAATCTGTGCGGATATTACGGGCTCAGGGCTGCTCTGTTACGACCCCTTGTTCCACGTGAAACTTCTTATGGCTTGGCCAGAATTCCCGCTCGATCTGGGATGCATCTGTCGCCGTGACGAATATCTGGACCGGCAAGGTTTCCAACGCTCTTGTCAAACGAGCTCGGTGGTCACGATCAAGCTCCGCCGCTAAGTCGTCTATCAGGAGGCAACAATGCCGGTTTCTGGTTTCAACCAGAAACCGGATTTGGGCGAGACGCAAGGCGATCACTAAAATCTTGTACTGCCCATGCGACGCACCCAACCTGCTCGCTTGGGCGTCCAGGATGATTTGCAAATCGGCGCGATGCGGGCCGCTGTGGGTAAAGCCGCGAGCGATGTCACGAGCGCGGTCTTGGCGCAGGTTTTGGACTAAATCGTGCTTTTGATCCCAGCCTGGGTCTAAAACCAGGTCGACTTTGTGTCTTGAGTCGAGCAGCTCCTGACAACAGGCCCGATAGTGGGATAGTAGTCGCGCGGTCATGTCCTCCCTCTTAGCATTCAGCGCTTCGCCGACCTGAACTAGGTCGTCATCCCATACATACCGCGCCTTGCTCTGACCGGGGTGTTTCAACGCTGCGTTTCGTTGTTGGAGGATACGTTGGTAGCGACCCCAGAGTTCGGGAAATTCTGGTTCCACGTGGAACAGTCCCCAATCAAGCACACCACGTCGGTGTTTGGCACTGTGTTGAAATTCGTAATGTGTGTCAGGCGAAATCGTTTGCAGGGGCAGATACTGGGCCAAACCTGAAACTTGCCGCTGCTCAAGGCCGTTAATGCTGGCACGCCGGCCTGTTTCTGTGTGGATAAAAGCGAGTCGGACACTAGAAACATCGCCGTTTTGCCGAAGCTGGCCGAGAACCCTCAGATCTGAAGCGGTGTTTCTTTGCAGTTGCTCAACTTGGGTAGTTCGAAAGGAGCGCCCGGTACCGAGCAGGTGTATGGCCTCAAGCAGCGTTGTTTTTCCGCTCGCGTTAGCCCCGGAAATAAGATTCAGGTGGGGATCGGGTGAAAGTTGGGCGCTCTCGTAAATCCTGAGGTTGTGCAGTTCAAGGAACTCGAGCGGCATTTTGTGGTGGGATGATCAGAGGCGCATTGGCATGACCACATACAGGTTCTGAGAGTTGCCGGGAACACGCAACAAACAACTGCTGTTTGGGTCATTGAGGCAAAACTCAATATCATTGGCATCGAGTGCTCCAACCGCTTCACTGATGTAATTGACGTTGAATCCGATTTCCATCTCTTCGCCGCTATAGTCGATGGCAATCTCCTCTTGGGCCTCCTCCTGCTCGGGGTTGTGGGCGGTAATTGTCATGAGCCCTTGACCCAGACCGAAACGCACGCCGCGATATTTCTCGTTCGAAAGAATTGCTGCGCGGTTGAGAGTTTCGCGAAATGCGGTTCGCGGCACCATTACGCGTTTACTCTGACTGGCCGGAATGACCCGGTTGTAGTCTGGGAAACGCCCATCGATGAGTTTGGATGTGAATGTCAAATCCTTGAGCGTGGCGCGTATATGATTGGCGCCGATCTGCAACTGTACTTCGGCGTCACTGTCTTCCAGAAAACGAATCATTTCCTGTACGCCTTTTCGCGGCAGAATTACGTTTTTTTCACCATTTATCGAAGAAGTTAGCTCAACATCGGCGAGAGATAAGCGGTGCCCATCGGTGGCTACTGCACGTAGCTTTTGGCCTTTTGCCTCGAACAATAGTCCGTTCAGATAGTAGCGCACATCCTGCTGGGCCATGCAGAACATGGTCTTTTCTAAAAGCCAGCGTAGCTTGTTTTGCGGCAAGGTGAATTTCATATCCCACTGCGCCGTTTCAATCGCGGGGAATTCCGAGGCCGGCATGGTAAGCAGCCGAAACCGGCTTTTGCCGGATTTGATCAGCGCCTTTTCCTTCTCAAGACTAATGTCGATAAGCGAGTCGCTTGGAAGCGCGCGACATATGTCATGAAGTTTTCGTGCCGGTACTGTTATCTCTCCATTTTCACCACCCTTCCCCGAAAGCTGTGCGCTGATCTCAACCTCCATGTCGGTGCCGGTAAGAGCAAGCTCTTTACCGTTGTAACGCAACATGATGTTGGAAAGAATCGGCAGTGTCTGCCGGCGTTCGACAACACCCGCAACGATGCCCAGCGGCTTAAGCAGATCTTCGCGTTTGACGGTAATGTGCATGAGGGTTCCGTGCCTGCTGTTATGTTGTTAAGAATTAAGTTTGTAGTAGTGGTGTATTGAGTAAGGCACAACCAGTGGGTAACCGCGTTTGCCATTATGAATCAGGTTTCGAACCGATTCAAAAGACTGTGGATAGCTGTGCGTCAACACCGGTAATCGCTGTGAGTAAGCATGGAAACAATTTTTGTTTTGAGTGTGTTCGGTCGAGTTTCAGCATGTTCCAAATAGTTGTTCAGGAGCTGAGGATGCGCAATAGGTTCACATAATCCTCCTTGACGCGCACATCAGATTGACTGAGTTCAGCAACTTTACGGCAAGCATGTAAAACCGTGGTGTGATCGCGGCCTCCGAACGCATCACCAATCTCCGGAAGGCTGTGTGTAGTCAGCTCTTTCGCCAACGCCATAGCAACTTGCCGAGGTCGCGCTACAACGCGCGAACGATCCTTGGAGTGCAGATCAGACACGCGGATTTTGTAATACTCGGCTACTGTCTTCTGAATATTTTGTATGGTAACCAGGCGCTCGTGAAAGGCGAGCAGGTCTTTGAGACTTTCACCTGCCAACGCCATATCGATCGGCCGACCGGTGAAAGTGGCGCTTGCCATCACCCGTCGCAGCGCGCCTTCGAGTTCGCGAACGTTTGAGCGCACGCGTTTGGCAATAAAGAAAGCGACATCCTCAGGCAGCTCAGCATTTTCGTGTTGCGCCTTTTTCATGAGAATCGCGACACGCGTTTCGAGCTCCGGCGGTTCCAGAGACACCGTCAAACCACTACCGAAACGTGAAATCAACCGTTCCTCGAGGCCAACCAATTCCTTGGGAAACTTGTCGGCGGTGATAATCACCTGCCTGTGTCCTTCAAGTAAGTCATTGAATGTATGAAAGAATTCTTCCTGGGAGCGCTCCTTGCCAACGAAGAACTGGATGTCGTCAATCAGCAGTGCGTCCACACCGCGATAGTAACGCTTGAAATCATTAATCGTGCCGTGCCGCAGCGCCTTGACCATATCGGCAACGAATCGCTCGGAGTGGGCATAAATCACGCGTGCACCAGGGTTATTTTCGAGAATAACATGTCCGGCCGCCTGCATAAGGTGGGTTTTGCCCAACCCCACCCCGCCATAAATAAACAAGGGATTGTAGGAACTGCCTGGATTTTCACCGACTTGGCGCGCAGCGGCACGTGCGAGCTGGTTGGATTTTCCCTCCACATGGCTCTCGAAGGTGAAATCCGGATTAAGGCGGCTGCCTGTTTGGTTCGGTCGGCGGACACCGCTGGATGCCTGGTTGTTTTGGGCAGCCGGCGCGGCGATCAATGCGGACTTCTCGGGCAGTGCCGCAGTCGGAGAACCGACTTCAAGGAGAACCTGGAACGACCCACCCGTTTCTTGCACCGCCAAAGCTGAGATGCGGTCGAGAAACCGATCTTTGACCCAATCGAGAACAAAACGGTTCGGGGCATAGAGACGCAATTGCCCAGGCTCCTGCACCGCACGTAACGGTCGCAACCAGGTGTTGAACTGCTGGGAGGACAGCTCATCCTCCAGCCGGTCGAGGCATTTTTTCCATACCGAAGCCTGATCCACGGAAGTGACCTGATGAAAGCGGGGCAGCGAGTCTAACGCGCAAACCAGGAGTTATCCACAGGCATTCAAGACTCGAGCAACGATATTTTCGATTGACAAAACCACACCATATCAGTAACTTTCCCGCCCTTTCCCGTGACAGATCAATACCGAAGGCACACCGATGAAAAGAACCTTTCAACCCAGCATCATAAAGCGCAAACGCAACCACGGCTTTCGTGCCCGCATGGCCACCGCGGGAGGCCGCAAGGTGTTGAACGCCCGCCGTGCCAAGGGCCGTGCCCGTCTCAGCGCCTGAGCTTGGCAGCAGCACGGCTCGTATTATCCAAGAGCCGGCGCCTGCGTTCCGGGAGCGAGCTGCGTGAAATCACCCGCCAGGGCCGGCGTATTCGTGACAGCCTGTTCAGCGTACATACACGCGCCAATGGCCTGGATCACGCGCGCCTCGGCGTGACGGTCTCGCGCCGGGTCTCCACTAAGGCGGTGGTGCGCAACCGGATCAAGCGTTGTATCCGGGAAAGCTTTCGGCAAAGCCAAGACACACTGGCCGGTGTGGACTTGGTGGTGGTGGCACAACCGCCGGCCGGCAACACTGCCCCTGGGTTACTGCGCGAGTCCCTGCAGCGGCATTGGATAAACGCCAGACAGTGATGCAAGCTCTCTTCCTTTTCCTGATTCGCGGCTATCGCCTGCTGTTTAGCCCGTGGTTCGGCAGCCAATGCCGCTTCTATCCGACCTGCTCGGCCTACGCCGAGGAGGCAGTCCGTACCCATGGCGCATGGAAAGGCCTCGCGCTGACCGTGCTCCGTCTGGGAAAATGTCACCCGTGGCACGCAGGCGGCCTCGATCCGGTCCCGCCACGTAAACAACAAGAGACCCTTCATGGATAACCAACGCATTTTCCTGTTCGCGATCCTTGCCGTGCTGATTTTGATGCTTTGGTCGGCATGGGAATCGGAGCACCGCCCGGCAATCGCCCCGGCCGCGAAGCAGGAGGTTCCAGTTCCAGTCGCACCGGCGACACCGGCCGCGCCGGGCGCTCCGGCCACCCCAGGAAAGACCGCCGCACCGTCCCCAGGGACGGCCCGGCTTGAGACCGGCGAGCGCATCCAGGTCAGCACCGACCTATTGCAGGTCGAGATCGATACCCAGGGTGGTGATCTGCGCGTGGTCGAGCTGCGCAAGCACTCGGTCTCGCTTGACCAGCCCGGCACGCCTTTCCGCCTGTTGGACGACCGCGGCCCGAGGATTTTCGTTGCCCAGTCCGGGCTCATCGGTCACGAGGGCGCACTGCCCAATCACAAGAGCCGGTACACCGCCGACGCCAGCCGCTATGAGCTGGCCAAGGGCCAGGATGCTCTTACGGTGCGCCTGAACTGGTCGGGCCCCGAAGGTGTGCGGGTCACCAAAACCTATACCTTCCATCGCAACGACTACAGTGTCGATGTCGGCTATGAAGTCAGCAACACCGGGCGCAAGCCGCGCGACATCTATCTATATGCCCAGTTTTTGCGCAGTTACGAAGAAACCAGCTACGGGTTCACCACCCTGCCGACCTATACCGGCGGCGTGATCTACACGCCGGAAAAACACTACGAAAAAATCAATCTTGAGCAGATGCGCGACAAGCAACTGGCGCGCGAGGCGGAGGGCGGCTGGGTAGCGATGCTGCAGCATTACTTCCTTGGCGCCTGGCTGCCGGGCGCGAATGACCGAAACCAATACTACAGCGACGCCCAGGCGGGGAACCTGCTCGCCATCGGCTACAAGACGCTCGCCCCGACCACGGTGGCGGCGGGCGGAAAGGCAACGCTCAGCACCCGGCTCTTTGTCGGCCCGAAAGAGCAACAGCGTCTCGAAAAGCTGGACGAAACGCTCAAGCTTACCGTCGACTATGGTTGGTTGACCTTTATCGCCGCCCCGCTCTTCTGGGTACTCGATTGGCTGCACAAGTTGGTCGGCAACTGGGGCTGGGCGATCATTCTGCTCACCCTGCTCATCAAGCTGGTGTTCTATCCGCTGTCGGTGGCGAGCTACCGCTCCATGGCCCATATGCGCAGGATGCAGCCGCGCATGGCGGCGCTCAAGGAGCGCTTCGGCGACGACCGCCAGAAGCTGAACCAGGCGATGATGGAGTTGTATAAAACCGAGAAGATCAACCCGCTTGGCGGCTGTCTGCCGATTCTTGTCCAGATCCCGGTGTTCATCGCGCTCTACTGGGTGCTGCTGGAAAGTGTCGAGTTGCGCCAGGCGCCGTTCGCGCTCTGGCTCAAGGATCTTTCCGCGCCCGATCCGTTTTTCGTGCTGCCGGTGCTCATGGGCGCGAGCATGCTCGCACAACAGTGGCTCAATCCGCAGCCCGTTGACCCGCTGCAGAAGAAGCTCATGTATGCCCTACCAGTGGTGTTTACCGGCATGTTCCTGTTCTTCCCGTCCGGGCTGGTGCTGTACTGGGTGGTGCAGAATATTTTGTCAGTCGCGCAGCAGTGGCAGATCAATCGTGCCATTGAGGGCAAGACAAAATAATCCCGCCGCGGGCGGGAACTGCGGAGCCAGGTCCGCATGAACCTGCCCGCGCACGGCGCGCGCGATACCATCGCTGCCGTCGCGACCCCGCCGGGGCGCGGTGGTGTGGGAATCGTGCGTGTCTCCGGGCCCGCTGCGCCGGAGATCGCGCGCACCCTCCTCGGCCATTTACCGCAACCGCGCTTCGCGACATTTGCTACCTTCAAGAACGCCGGCGGCGAGCCGATCGATCAGGGTCTGGCGCTCTATTTCCCCGCTCCGCACTCCTTCACCGGCGAACACGTGCTCGAGCTGCACGGACACGGCGGACCGGTGGTGATGGATCTCCTGTTGAAATGCGCGCTGTCGCTCGGCGCGCGCCTTGCGCAGCCAGGCGAGTTCAGCGAACGCGCCTTTCTCAACGGCAAGCTCGATCTCGCCCAGGCCGAAGCCGTGGCCGACCTCATCGAAAGCGCATCGGAGGCTTCGGCGCGCGCCGCACTCAACTCGCTGCAAGGCGCGTTCTCAAGGCGCGTGCAGGCGCTGACCGAAGCGCTCATCCGTTTGCGCATGCACATCGAGGCGGCGATCGACTTTCCGGAAGAGGAGATCGATTTTCTCGCCGACGTTGCCCTGCAGGAAAGTTTTCGGTCGCTGGAGGCGAGTCTTGCGACGTTGCTGGTCGAGGCACACAAAGGCAGCTTGTTGCACGACGGTATGACCGTGGTGTTGGCCGGTCGGCCCAATGCCGGCAAGTCGAGCCTGTTGAATGCACTGGCGCAGCGCGACAGCGCCATCGTCCACGAACGGCCCGGCACGACGCGCGACATTGTGCGTGAACAGATCGCGATCGATGGTTTGCCGTTGCACGTGCTCGACACCGCCGGCCTGCGCGCGAGCCAGGACGCCATCGAGAGCGAGGGCGTGCGCCGCGCGCACGCCGCCATGGCGCGCGCCGACCGCGTGCTGCTGGTGGTCGATGACGCGGCCGAAAACACCAACGCCATCCACATTCTGCTGAAAGAATTACCGACAGGCCTGAGCGTGACCGTGGTGCGCAACAAGATCGATGTCAGTGGCCGGCCACCCGGGTTGATCGCGGCCGGCGAAACCGGTCTGCCGGAAGTGGCCGTGTCGGCCCGCACCGGCGCCGGACTGGATGCGCTGCGCCAGCACCTCAAGAAATGCATGGGCTACGAAACGGCCGGGCAGGGGGCTTTCAGCGCGCGCCGCCGTCACCTCGAAGCACTGGAGCGCGCGCAGCAACAGCTCGCCAGCGGTGCGCGGCAACTGCGCGCGCGCCGCGGGGAGCTCGCCGCCGAAGAACTGCGTCAGGCGCAACACGCGCTCGGCGAGATCACCGGTGAATTCACGAGCGATGATTTGCTGGGCCGGATTTTTTCCAGCTTTTGCATCGGAAAGTAAGCCGAGGGATTAGTCGCGGCGCGCCGGCCGGAAGCGCGCCACCCGCCGCTTCAGCTCTTTTCGGTCCGCATCCGACGCGCGGCCACCATAGCGCAGGCCCGTATACAGATGACTGATGGCATGAATGTCGCCGGCGTTTTGGGGTAGTAGGGCGGCGCTGCGCGCGGCATAGCTCAGTGCACCCTCGGTCGGTGCACGCACCACGCCGGCATTCGCGAGTTTGCGGCAGAAGGCGAGATAGGCGCGCACCACCGGGTCGTGTGTACCGGGGCGCAACAGGCCGGGCAGGGCGTAGACAAACAGCAGCGCCATCAGCAAAAACACCAGCATGCCCGCCAGCATGCCCGGCGTGACATCCGCAATGCCGAGGCGCGCGAGCAACTCGCGCTGCCGATCGCGGCCGTAATCCAGCACCCATCGATGCCAGCCGGTATTAAACGCGTCCCACGACAGGCGCGCCTGCTCGCGGGCACGCTCCAGCCAGTCGCGCGACAACATGCCGCGCAATGCCTCGACCGGCAACCTGCCGAGCACCGCGCCGCGCGCCAGCAGACGGCGTACGCCGTCGGCGCCATAGTCGATGCGCTCCGGCGCGATCGCCGCCGTCGGGTCGACACGCACCCAACCGGACCCTGTCAGCCAGACCTCCGCCCAGGCATGGGCATCCCACTGGCGCACGATGTAGTAGTTGCCCGCCGGGTTGAATTCGCCACCCTGATAGCCAAGGACGATGCGCGCCGGGATGCCGGCGGAACGCATGAGCAGCGCGAATGCCGCGGCATAGTGCTCACAGTAGCCGCTGCGCGTATCGAACAGAAACTCGTCCACCGGGTCGTCACCCAACAGGGGCGGCTGGAGCGTGTCGGAAAAATTCTCGACGCGAAAATGCTGCAGCGCCGCCGACACCACGGCGGCGTCCGTGCGCGCCTCCCGGCGCCAGCGCGCGGCCAGCGCGCGCACGCGCCCACTTACCTGTTCCGGCAGTTGCAACGCGGCGTGGCGTTCGCTGGCGTCGAGCGCACCGGTGCGATAGCGGGTGTGGGAAACCAGATCGAAACGACGGCGGTCTTGTACCACCGGGCGGATCGTTTCGAAAACGAAGCCGGCGCGCGATCGCGTGCCCGGCGGCAAGCCGGCCGGCAAGTCGAGCGCCGGAAGCCACGGCTTGGCGTTTGGCTCCAGGGTGATGGAGTAAGCTAGCGCCGGCGCGTCGGTCTCGAAACCAGCAACGGCAGGGCGGCGCGGTTCGCCGGCGCGCGTCCAGGTTTTTCCGTCCGTGGACCAGAGTACCAGCGCGCGCCAGTAGCGTTGCGCCGTAGGTGGGGTCGGGCCGGCGAAGTGGGCGCGAAACGCGACTTCCTCCGACAGGCTCAGCTCATTGATGCTGCCGGGTCGCAACTCCTCGCTCAGACCGCTGCGCCCGGCATAGGCATCGTGCGGCATGGCCCAGAGCGCGCCCTGGATGCGCGGAAACAAAACATGCATGGCCAGCATCAGCGGCAACGCCTGCAGCAGCAACACGGCGGCAAGCCGGAGTGTGTAGCGCGCGCGGCTTCCGGGCAGCGCCAGGCGGATGAGCGTCGCGGTGCTGAGCACGAACACGCCAAACAAATACACCACCAGCCACAGCGCCTGCGAATATAAAAAACCGATCACGATCAGGAAATAAACCAGGAACACGCCCAGCATGTAGTCGCGCACGCGCTTCAACTCGAAGAACTTGAGCGCCAGCATGACGGCCAGCAGGGCGCTGCCGGCATCGCGGCCGAACAGCGTGCCGTACTGGCGGTAGACGAGCACCGCGAGCAGCAGCGTGAGGCCGAGGCGCAGCCAGCGGTTCGGTGCCGGCCAGTTGCGCCGCAGCACCAGCGCGCGCCAGGCGAACAGGATGGCGAGCACCGCCGTGAGCCACAGCGGGAAATGCACGACATGCGGCAGCAGCACAATGACGGCCGCCGCCAGCAGCCAGTAGCCGGCGGCACGCTCCGGCAAGGCCTCAGGGGCGCGCGGGTTCTTCATACAGGGCCAGGGCTTCCAGGCAGCGATGGCGGTGTGCCTCGCCCCGATCCGGCGCAGCGGTAAAGCCGGGCAGGCGCAGTCCGTAGGCGCGACCGGCGGATTCGGCATCGAGCAGGGCGCGACACAAAAGACGCAAACGCGTTTCCGGATCGTGCGGCGCGAAAGTCTCCCACTCCAGCCACAGGTTTTCGGACGCCGTGGCGGAAAAATCCTTGGTGTGCAGGCCCTGACCGCGCGCCAGCGTCTTCCAGCTGATGCGTGCCGGTGAATCCCCGGTCTGATAGGCGCGCAGGCCGCTGTAATCCTCGCCCTCGATGCGCGCGCCGTGCACCCCTTCCACGTCGGCCATTGCGGTCAGCGGCAGCGCGGCGTGCTCCGCCGGGCGCGGGTAGACGAGCGTGCGTGCGGCCGGCGCCAGGCGCCGCGACCAGGCACGCATCAGGCCGAGCGGGTAGTGCGTGGCCAGCACAAACGGCGGACACGCCAGCCAGCCGCGTTGCGTGGCCGGCAGCGGCAGCGTGACGCACACGACATCGCGTTCCGCAACATCCACCGCCGGTGCCGTGACCGTCGCGGACTCCACGCGCACCCCGCGCCGATGGCGCGCGCCGTCATTGTGCAGGCAGATGCGAAATTGCGCCGCCTCGCCGGCAAACACCGGCGGCCCGCCGCCCGGGATCACGCGCAGGTGCAGCAGGTTGCGCTGGGTATGCAGAATCGAAACGATGGCCAGCGACGTCAGCAGAAACGTCAGCAGGTAGGCGAGGGCGTTGGTGTAGTTCACGGCCGCGAGCAGCAGCGCCATGAGCACGAGCGCGAACAACAGCCCGGGGCGCGTCGGCAGGATATAGATCTGCCGCGAACCGAGCCGCACTTCGCCCGCATCCGACCGCCCGGGATGGCGGAAGTGCGGAGCGCGGAGCCATCCGTGAATGAGGCCTCCTTCACTGGATAAACGCAGGAGCGGTTTTCCCGCCGACCGCCAGGGAGGGCGGAAGTGCGGAAAACGCAGGAGCGGTTTTCCCGCCATCAGGGAATCGGCACGGAACCGATGAGTTCGGCCACCAGCGCCATCGGTGTGGCGCGCGCGTCGGCCGGCGGCAGGCGGTGGGCCATCACACTGAGCGCGACGTCCTGCACGTCTTCCGGCAGCACCATGTCGCGCCCGGCGAGCAGCGCCCAGGCGCGCGCCGCGGCCAGCAACGCCAGTCCGGCGCGCGGGCTCAGGCCGTGCACGAAATGCGGCGAGCGGCGGCTGGCTGCGATCAGGTCCTGGATGTAGTCGAGCAGCGCGTCGCTGGCGCGCACCGCGCGCACCTGGCCTTGCAGTACCGCGAGGCGCGCGCCGTCGAGTACCGGCTTCAGGGTGTCGAGCAGGTCGCGCCGGTCGCGGCCCTTGAGCAGCTCGCGCTCTGCCACCCGGTCCGGATAGCCCATGTCGATGCGCATCAGAAAGCGATCGAGCTGCGACTCCGGCAACGGATAAGTGCCGTGTTGCTGGCGCGGGTTCTGGGTGGCGATCACGAAGTACGGGTCGGGCAGGGCGTGGGTGACGCCATCGCAGGTCACCTGGTGTTCTTCCATCGCCTCGAGCAGCGCGCCCTGGGTCTTGGGCGTGGCGCGGTTGAGTTCATCGGCGAGCAGCAACTGGGTGAAGACCGGTCCGGGGTGGAAGCGGAAGTCGCGTGTCTCCGGTTGATAGATGGACACGCCGACGATGTCGGCCGGCAGCAGGTCGCTGGTGAACTGGATGCGCCGGAAGCTCAGGCCGAGCGCGCTCGCCAGGCCATGCGCCAGGGTGGTCTTGCCCATGCCCGGCAGGTCTTCAATCAGCAGATGACCGCGCGCCAGCAGGCAGGCAAACGCCAGCCGCACCTGCCGCTCCTTGCCGAGGATCAGTCCGCCGACCTGGGCGATGACGGCGTGCGCGAGGGCGACGTGCTGGTCGGTGCCGGAAAAGGCCGGGTCCTGGGACAAGGGTTTCACGTGGTCAATCCCGGAAGTTAAGCAGGGTTATAGTGGTCCGAGGGGGTCAGCAATACTATATCGATCCGCGCCGAACACAGCGGCTGTGTCTTTCCAAGAATAGCCCAAGCCACCCGGCCTGCTATCATTAGGCGGTTTCCGGGCAGGACTCGCGGACCCCGATGCAGCACCCCGAATCTTATGACGTGATCGTGATCGGCGGCGGCCATGCCGGCACCGAAGCCGCGGCGGCGTGCGCGCGCCTGGGCGCCAAGACTCTGCTGCTCACGCACAATGTCGAGACGGTCGGTGCCATGTCCTGCAACCCGGCGATCGGCGGCATCGGCAAGGGCCACCTGGTCAAAGAGATTGATGCGCTCGGCGGCCTGATGGCGCGCGCCGCCGACCGCGCCGGCATCCAGTTCCGCATTCTGAATGCACGCAAGGGCCCGGCGGTGCGCGCCACGCGCGCGCAGGCCGACCGCGTGCTGTACAAGCAGGCGGTGCGCGCGCTGCTCGGCGAGTTGCCGAACCTCAGCGTTTTCCAGCAGGCGGTCGACGACCTGACGGTCGACGGCACGCGCGTCACCGGGGTCGTGACGCAGATGGGACTCAAGTTCCGTGCGCGTGCCGTGGTGCTGACCACTGGCACCTTCCTCGGCGGGCGCATCCACATCGGCCTTACCAATTATCAGGGCGGACGCGCCGGCGACCCGCCATCTATCGCACTCGCCGCGCGCCTGCGCGAGCTCTTGCCGAATGTCGGCCGGCTCAAGACCGGCACGCCGCCGCGCATCGACAAGCGCAGCATCGATGTTTCGGTCATGGAAGAGCAGGCCAGTGATACGCCCACACCGGTTTTCTCGTTTCTCGGGACGGCGTCCGAACATCCGCAACAGGTGTCGTGTTTCATCACCTATACGAATGCACGCACGCACGACATCATCCGCGCCGGCCTCGACCGCTCGCCGATGTACACCGGCGTGATCGAAGGCGTCGGCCCGCGTTACTGTCCGTCGATCGAGGACAAGATCGTGCGCTTCGCCGACAAGGACCGGCACCAGGTGTTCGTCGAGCCGGAAGGGCTGGACAGCGATGAGATTTATCCGAACGGCATCTCCACCAGCCTGCCGTATGACGTGCAGTTGCAAGCGGTGCGCTCGATCGCGGGCTTCGAGCAGGCGCACATCACCCGTCCCGGCTATGCGATTGAATATGACTACTTCGACCCGCGCGATTTAAAACCGACGCTCGAAACCAAAGCGATCGACGGCTTGTTCTTCGCCGGCCAGATCAACGGCACCACCGGTTATGAAGAAGCGGCCGCGCAGGGCCTGGTGGCCGGCATCAATGCCGCGCGCGCCGCGCAGGAAAGGGAAGGGTGGTGGCCGAAGCGCAGCGACGCCTATCTGGGCGTGCTGATCGACGACCTCATCACCCGCGGCGTCACCGAACCGTATCGCATGTTTACCTCGCGCGCCGAATATCGCCTGAGCCTGCGCGAGGACAACGCCGACCTGCGCCTCACCGAAACCGGCTGGGAATTGGGCGTGGTGGACGAGGCGCGCTGGCGGCGTTTTGAATCCAAGCGCGCGGCGATCGCGCGCGAGCAGCAGCGCCTGCGCAACGTCTGGCTCAAGCCGGGCATGCTGGCAGAAGGCGAGGAACAGCGTGTGCTCGGCGCGCCGCTCGCCCACGAGTACAACCTGCTGGAGCTCTTGCGCCGGCCGGAAGTGCGTTACGCCGCGCTCACCGCGCTGCCCGCGGCCGGGCCGGCGGTCGACGACGCGCAGGTCACCGAGCAGATCGAAATTCAGGCCAAGTACGCCGGCTACATCGAGCGTCAGCAGGACGAGATAGAAAAACACCAGCGCCACGAAGACATGCGCCTGCCGGAAGAACTGGACTAC
>Ga0105095_10000906_pt1 | contig 14962 bp, 10 predicted proteins | sample PPLLak2March2015_2_FD_79180 | JGI IMG/M metagenome (GOLD analysis project Ga0105095, IMG submission 79180) | Freshwater sediment microbial communities from Prairie Pothole Lake near Jamestown, North Dakota, USA - PPLs Lake P8 Core (3) Depth... | ecosystem: Environmental > Aquatic > Freshwater >... | reverse complement strand
TCCTATTTCTCTGATATGTGTCGGTCTAGCTATCGCAGTATTCAGTGCAGATGAAGCGATAGAGCGTCGCGCGCGCTAACACACAAGCGCCAATTTTTCGAACTGTCGCCTTCTAGAACCAAGCCTCTCACAAAGCCATCCTTTCGCAAATTTTGACGATTTCTAATGGTGCATGTTATGCGGGTAATACTAAAATAGCCAGAAGTATTACTTTTAGCAAATTGCACATCCCTGAAGGAATCCTCAACCCTTTCATCTCCGTTTTGATGTTTCTCGTAGCAGTATGTTTTTTGATGTGGGCGTGGAAAGGAGCAAAACGCACTCTACCACGCTCTTTCATTCCACTCGCAGCTGTCATAGCTGCCGTTGTTCTAATTGTGCAAATGATTGAATTTCCCGTGGCAGGAGGGGGAAGCACATGGCACATTATGGGCGGAACACTCGTAACAATGATCCTCGGGCCTTACGGTGCAACTATTAGCCTCACAATAGTCCTCATAATCCAAGCGTTAGCTTTTGGTGACGGGGGGTTAACCAGTTTTGGAGCTAACGTCTTCAACATGGCCGTCATCGGCGCATTATCCTTTTTCGTCGTAAAAATTATGTTAAACGGTAGTTCAAGCTATAAACGACTTGCTGCAAGCCTGTTCGTTGCATCGTGGCTCTCCAACATTCTGACAGCGTTGGCCGTTGGCATCCAAATAGGAATTGACCCCTTAGTCGGCAACCTCGGCGGAATAGGCGTGACTGTTCCCACGATGCTTTTCTGGTATGTCCCAACTGGAATAGCTGAAGGCGCATTCACTTCAACTTTAGTCTTGAGCCTCTCAAGGGCAATCCCAGCGAAGCTGCATGGATTGGTCGTTCTGAGAACAGAAAAAAATAGTCGAATTCGCGCCATAGTAAATGATATTGAAATAGTAGCCCTGTGTAGGGCTATCCTTGAGGACTGTAGCCTCCGAAACTTATTACCAGAAATGCAGCATAAAGGCCCAAGAATAATGCGCCTTCTCTCCAACTTATTTTTCCACTTCCTAAGAAATACCATAGAAACAGGTTTACAATAAGGGAGAAGAGGGCCAGATTCGAGAACGCAGTAATGCTAACGTTTAGAGGCGACGCGATTAGGGCTACGCCGAGAATGAGCGTAATATTGATGAAACCGCTTCCGACAATGTTGCCGAGCGCCAAGTCAAAGAACCCTTTGCGGACAGAGCTGATGCTTGTGGCTAATTCTGGTATGCTTGTTCCGAAAGCAATTATGGTGGCGCCTATGACGACCGGGGGTATTCCAATGTCAAGTGCAATGGTTGTGGCTGATTCAACAATGAAGAACGCTGTTGCAATTACCAGGGTAGCGCCTACCAATGCGAATGATGCATAGTTTCGGAGTTTGCTTCTGTCAGAAGATGAGGGACTTGCTGCCACTGTTTTGTTGGCTCTTGCCAGCTGAATCATGTAGACAACGAAAATTGTAACTAGGATTACCCCGATGAATCGGCTTGCGTATCCAATGTAAAGCAAGGTTAACGGTATGATTGAAGCGATGAAAAGCCCGAACTGAAGGTTTCCCGTTTCCTCTTTGGCTAAGTTTAGGAGAAAACTTGGGGATTCAGTACACCAATACAACATTATGATAATGCATATTCCCAGAATTAAGGCAATGTTTACTATGTTAGAGCCTAATACGTTTCCTAATGAAATGCCAACGTCTGCAGGGTCACCGAATGCGAAGACGGAGACGCTGAGCTCGGGCAGAGAGGTTGAGAAACCTACGAGTATGAAGCCTATGGTTGTCTTTCCTAAACCTGTTATGTCCGAAAGTTTGACTGAGTTCCTGATGGTCACTTCGCTGCCTATGATTAAAAGGAGGATAGAACCAAGCAAGATGAGCCCATTGCCGACTACCCCGAGCTGTTCAAATATTGCAGTTTCACCTCTTTCACTCTCTCTGGAAAACGCTATTAATAATATTTGTGAACCGTCTGTACGCATGCACCATTTGGTTGGGCGTTGGGTACGCTTGCGCGCGCGCTCGTGACTGCTACCCTACAGTCACATATTCTAATAAAAAACTCTGGCACTAAGTATTGTTAGGTGAAAGCGAATGCTCGGAGATCTTATTGGTGAGTTCAAAGGCAAGGTCACTGGTGTGAGGATACTTCCTGAGGGAAAAAGGGAAACGTCTGAGGAAGCATCAGGCATCATTCTGGGAATGGAAGCCACGTGGTTAGCTACCTCCGTTTCAACACCTGCGTCTAATGGCGTCGTGATGAGTGAAGGGGAAGCAATAGTCACAACCAATGACGGCGAAACTGTCATGATTAAGAAGAGCGGCATTGGATGGTCTACGGGAGCGGGACGAAAAGCCAGCAGAAGAGGCGTCTTTTTCCACACGACAAAGTCAAAAAAACTCGAACGACTAAACAAAGTGGTTGGCGTATGGGAGTTTGAGTCTGAGGAGAATGGGGACTGGCACGTCAAGATATGGGAGTGGAAGTAGTTTGCTTCCCTTTCCTCTGAGATTTGATTAATGCATTCATAGCCAACGGATTGTTGCCACTTTTGTGATTGATTAGCAACAAAGACTTCATTCATTCCATATCGGCTGGTCGTTACTATGTCGCCAGTGTCGTAGTTCTGCGTGAGCGATATTCCACAACTCGAGGCTTTCATTCTGGAGGCGTGGAGCTGGTTGGAAGCACAGCTCTAGGCTGGGCAGGGGCAACGGATGAGAACATTAAAGAATCGCTTCATAGAATTTTCTCAGACGGTTAGCTGAAAGTATCTGATTGTCTTTGTTTATAGGTGGGGAGAAGAAGTCTTGGGGTTCTGTGCACTTCGAAAGACAGATGCTGTATCGGTCGAGTTGGCAGGAATCGTCGTACGCCAAAACCGCCTCGGCATAGGTATTGGGAGTGCCCTGTGAAAGGGCTAAGACGACCGCCATTGAATCGGGATTCAATACGATGCTAACCAAAACAGAATCCGCTAACTATAGAGCTTTGCTATTCTTCAAGAAAAAGATTTGTAGAACAGCAGAAGATTATAGAAAAGCTAAACAAGGCAGAAGTTAGCCTCACTGCTCTAACACTGGCCCTTCGAAAAACGCGAATTTGCCTAGCTGTCCGATGCATTTTCACTTTTTTAGCTCCAGATGATGCTTCTTTCGCTATTGAGTCCAACGCAACTTCTATGTTCGGTGAGTGCACAAAAACCTTATAACTAAAACGATTGGATGCTCATACAAGTGCCTCCTCTAAATCTTGGTGACCTGTGTGAAAGCCGTGGCTGTACAATATTCCCCGTCAATTCTGAAAGTTCAAACGTTTTCATCACTCGAAGAAGCAAAACTAGACACGATGGGCGATAGTGTTTTGTGGCTTGACGTTTCAGATTTCAACGGAATCGAGGAACTGCTTCCCTTGGAGAAAAAATTCAAAGTCCACCCATTGGCGTTGGAAGATTGCATCCATGTGCGCCAAAGACCCAAAATTGAGGAATACAAGGATTCTCTCTTTCTCGTCAGCAGGACAGTCTTGGAAGAGCATGGAAGATACAGAGAAGGGGATCAACTTGGGATTTTCTTCCGCAAGGACTTAGTCATAACCATCCACAAAGAGAAAATGCAGAAGCTGAACGACGTGCTTGAGGACGTCAGGAAAGGAGAAACTCAGCTTGCGCAATCCCCTGCTTCTTTTTTGTTGTACACACTGTTGGACGCAGTGGTCGACGACCTTGAAGATGCTGTCAAGAAAGTGGAAGATTTGGAAAGCTTTGTGGGCGGTGAAGTCTTAGGGGAAACGAAACCTAAGAGCATTCTTGAACTGATCTACTCGAATAGAAGTAATCTTCTCCTCATCCGTCGACTGCTGAGACCGCAGAGTGATGTGGTATGTCAAATCGTCAAAGGGGATTTCGACATCATAGCCGAAGGGGCAGGACCGTTCATTAGGGATGTCTATGATCACACGCTGAGAACGCTTGACAGAATAGATAGCTTGCTTGACATAAACCTGGGCTCTCTCAACATATACAGTTCATCCGTGAGTGAGAGGATGAATGAAACCATGCGGGTTTTGACGGTTATATCAACCATCGGTGTACCGCTGACAATACTCGTGGGTTGGTATGGAATGAATTTTAGAGAGATGCCTGAGATTTACTCGCCCTACGGCTACTTGCTAGTGGGGTTGGTGGCTCTTTTCATAGTTGTTGGAGCTGTCATGCTTTTCAAGAGAAAACGTTGGCTGTAGCTACTTTCAGCAGTTCTCCAATGGTAGGAGCCCTATCGAAGAATTTTTATCCTCAATAGGATCAAAGAATTCTTTTCGGGGGAAGTCGGTGTGAAAATCAGTAGAACTTTCCGCGTCGTCTGCTCGACGGCCTTGATTCTCAGCCTGTTCGCAATTGCTTATCAGCCGAGAATTGGAATTTGCGCGGATGATGAAGCATGGTATGTGCATGACGTCATAGAGCCTTCTGTTGACCGAGTCAGGTGGTTTGAAGAAGGAACGATTTCAGTTGCTCCCATTTGGATAGCTGAAGGTTCGTGGTATGGAGCTTCAATGCGTCAGAGCTTAGTTACTGAGAATGACATTTTTGTCTCAACATATGAGCTCGTGGATTGGTCGCTTCTTAGGCCTCAGGTAGAAGACCTGTACGGGACGGGATTTGACTCTTTTAATGACTTCGCAAATACTCTCCAGGAAGATCCGAGTCTATGGCTAAGCTCGTCTTGGGAGATAGACAGCTCCTGGTACGGAGTGGCGTCGGAAACAACTAAGACAAAGACATTATATGATTTAGCCTCGGATCAAGCGGAGCTGTGGACGTGGTTCCATATCACACATGTTCCAGAGTACTTTGCCAGCGAGGGCAAACTGGAAAGCTGGCTCACAGGATTCGATCTAACACCGATATCCATCGGCAGTTTGGCACGCTGGGAATTCTACGAAGACTGGAGTGGGACGGGAATCAAGTATGAACTCCACTTTGAAGCCCCATCAAACGTGCTTTCTCAACGTGGGGGAAATTATACCTGCAAACTCGGCGTTTCCTCCAGCTACCAGGGCTACACTTTTAAAATTCAACAGACCATCGACGTGAAAATGCCAACAAACAGCGAAGTGAAAGAAACATCGCCCAACAACATGACTATCTACAATGGTGATACCGCAACATTCGTGATTGCAAGAGGAGACACTTATCCGGTAGCCTACACTGTCGTAAGTGGTCCTGTCGCAAAATCCTTTGGACAAGCGTTCGTTGAAAGCGCCTCCGTCTGGATGGTTACTCCGGTCGGCTGGGCTGCGATCGGATCTTTACTTGTTCTGGCTATCACTGCTTTCCGTGGGAGAACGATACTCAAACGCAACAATACATACCGTCGCTTGTACAAGAGCATGGTCACTCTCTTCGACCTATATTCCGATGACCTTCCCAGATTTCACGAGGAAATAGATATCGTGTCAAAATCCATCTTCAAGAGCATAGTTGAAGATCGAATCACTGATGACCAGTTCGAAAGACTTCTGAGACGCCGCGACGATCTATTGAAGAGAGCTGACAAATTGCCAACAAATGATCATGAACCTTAGTTCGGCAAGGTTTTGGCTTGGTTTTCAAAAACAGAAAAATGGGAAAGATGCCGAATCCGATTCTAAATGCATTAAGACGTTGGAGGAGGTGGCGGCGGCGGAGGATAAGTCGTCACTGCGGAGCCGAATTGTGGTTGTGCCGGCTGGCGCTTGCGCCTCAATAGAACCACCACAGCGAGTACCAATACAATGATCACTGCTACGACGCCCACACCGATTACCAAGTTTGTATCTATCGTCCCAGGAGCAGGAGTAGGAGTTTCATTTGAGGTCAAGCGGAAACTTTCAAGACTCTGTTCAAAAGTTGACAGATACAGGTCATAGTCTATGTAGTCTGCGCCACAAGTAATTATATAGGCTTTCCCGTTCTCAACGAAGAACACCTGTTTATCCTGAAGATCAACGTAGTCCGTATCGTTGTAGAAATAAGTCCAAGCATAAACCAGTTCGTATCCGTTTAGCCCATGAATAGTCCTGCTGTCTTCAGAGATCAACTCGTAGTAATCCAAGCCCTCCAGTTGATCTTTCGACTCCCCAACATAGTCCGCCAGCGAAAGGCCAGTATCTTCTACTATGACGTTCATGGACGCACTGCCATCAGCAGTCGCATACAACACTACGACGTCTTGACTTTGAGTCTGTTCCCATCCTGATGGAAAATTGATCGAGAAGCCATGCTCCGCATTCTGATAAGCTCTAACAGACTGCACTGAACATATTATCAAAATGAATGCCACCAATAAAGAAAACCGCGTTGTTTTTCTCAGTGTAATCCCCATTCAGGCACTATCCACGGTTTAGGTAAATAAAACTTTTCGGGCTTGCCAACCCAGGAAATTGTTTTTTCAATCTCATTGTTTAGTTTCTGATAAGCAGAGACGCGAAATCTCTTGATCGTAAACAAAACTGACTCGACTGAGTTTTGTTAAGAAAATTGCTTAAACCTTATAAGACAATTACTTGCTATCGGATTAAGGTGGAGGAATACACAATATCTAAACCTGAAAAGAAAGCAATGACCAAAGACCGCTTAATCGACATGCAAGTAATCAACAATGAAGGAAACATCGTCGGGAAAGTCCAAGACATCGCTTTCGTGGTGGGGAAGGTGGGCAGCATGAACCTGATTGTGACGACAAAAGAGGGAAAAAATATCGAGATTCCCTGGGAAGATATTCAGGCTGCTGGAGACTTCGTAGTGCTGAAATCCTCAGGAATCCCTTCTCAATCTGCAGCAGGTCAGCCAACAGGGACCCAGCAAGGTCAACCAACCCAACAGAAGACTTGCCCAACTTGCCAAGGACCATTAACTTGGATCCCCCAATACCAGCGCTGGTACTGCTACAAAGAAAGTAAATACGTTTGACCGAATGAAAAATAGACAGCCAACTCCTTGATTTTTGTCTGATGCAAAATTCGCCATTCTATCTTGTCAAAAGCGGACGCTCGAAACGGATCCACGCGCTAGGTATACTGTGCTTCTCGAAATTAGTTCTTCGGAAGCCAATTTCAGGTTCTAGTGTGAGATTATTTTTCTTGTGCGCTCAAAGCGGGGGAGGGGGAGGAGGCGGTGGGAAGGAACTGGTTTGTTGATATTGCATTGGTTCTTGTACCGGACGCAAGAAGTCCGTGAAGTTAAAGTGCCCTCCGAGAAAATCTCTAAACATTATCGCGAACGGAGTAAAAATTATGAGAACATCTATAATGATAGTTACGAAGGGATTGAGACTCGATAAAGCAATAGCAATAGAATTCCAGAGAATATGGATGCATAAACCTACGAGGGGAAAGAGGAAAGCCAGCCAGGAGGGAGTATTTCGACTATTCTTTCTCTGAGACAGGAATACAAAAACGCCTATACCTATGAATGCAGACCAGAGAACATGCATGAACGGTATGCCTACCCATCGTGCGGCGACAAGCTGCGCAACAAGATCTCCGGAGATGACTTGACCGTTTACAACTTGTCCACTGAGCGAAGCATATGATATAGAATAGACTATGTTCTCGGCTAGGGAGAATCCCAAACCGGCTGCTGCACCCAATAAGGCCCCGTACCGTCGGCTCGGAATTGTTTTCCAGATGAAAATCGCTACGATGAGTATGCTTAGACCCTTGAATATTTCCTCGCTGATCGGGGCAACAATGGCAAGAAGAGCGAAATCGGTAGCAGGCAATCCTGTTGCCAGTTGCACGACAAACGATAAAGCAAAACTTAGCGTCGCTCCTAATAACAAAGCGAGTAGCAAACCCTTCTTTAGAATGGCGCTAAAGATTCCTTGTACGCCAAACTCTAGTCTTGTCAGGTTCAATCTGATGTTTGGAAAGAGGTTGGTTCCTGGAACGTGAAAAGCATTCTTTGCCGTTTTTGACGGTGCTTGCGGAGGAGGGGGTGGAGGATAATTTGACCGAGCCAAATTCATCGCCCGTTAGTGTTGGAGTGGAAGTGGTTTTAAGACTTTCGATAAGGTCATTCAGGGCATACAGAACTATCAATGGTTGTGTAGTTAGATCGCCACTTACCTTTCCCTAACAAACAAAGTATAGAAAAAGATATGGGGATTTCAGATTCTAGACGTATTTCTGGTCGACTGGGCAGTACCATCGTTGGTATTCTTGGACGTAGATTAAAGCTCCTCCGCAGGTTGGGCAAGTTGGCGTTGTTCCAGATGGTGGTGGAGGTGCAGGCGAAGGTTCTCTTCTTTGGACTCTGGCTCGATAGTCTCGTCTCAGAGCTGACAGGCCCATGATGCACATGAGCCAGCCTATTATTGCTACAACTGCCCCCAGGATCGCAAAAGCTACGTGCGCGATGATTAATAGTGATAGCAGCGCTCCGGCTAGCAATAGTAAGAAACCCCAATAGAGAGTGTCTAAACCGTCTTGCGATGAGAAACTTGGAAGTGTCATAGGTATTCCCCTTAAGGTAATGGCTCTGTTTTGTTTCGGTATATAAGTTTTAGTGTTTTCGGTAGTTATGGCGCTGCAAAGTGACTGTAGAATCAGCGCGCAGGATTGGAGTACGTCTCAGAACTTGAAAGTAGAAAAGTCATCAGGAACCCAACACATCCCCTTGAAGTCAAAGGGTTCGTCTTAAAACCGCGACTAACGCGCGAATAAAGCCCTGCAGTGAAGCAAGAGCGAGAGGGGGAAGCAGTAGGATACAGAATTTGAGACAGTAGGCCCTAACTACCGAAACAAGCGTGCCAAGAAAGTCTTAAAAAGTTTGCTCTCAAAAATAGGCTGGAGGAGAACTGAATGAATGAGTCGCTTTTTCCGCCTCCAACGCCTCGTGAAGAAGAGTCTTTAGGTGGGTTTCATCTTCTAGGGACTAATTTGACGATGCCTATTAGGAACGTTTGGAGGCGTTGGAGCAGCGCGCACCGCCGAGTCACTTCGGTGGGACCGAATTGAATGGCGGGTTTGTGCGGGTTTTCTTTTTGGCATACCGGCTGGGGTGATTAACTCTGCTATTTGGCAGTTTGGAATTGTTCCTGCCTTTGGGTCTTCTTTTGGCACTATCGTCCCGTCGAATTTTGTCGGTGAAGCATTCAAGTTGTTTGCATGTTGGCAATTGCTCTTTTACTGTGGCGTGTAGTTCCGAATCGTAGATATGGAGCTGCCTTGGGAGCTGTGGTCGGATTAGGATTTGGTATAGGCGGTGAGGCTTTTGTGCAGTCAGTCAGTTTGATCCCGGACATGTCGTTTTAGCTTTGGTTTTTCTCACGTTAATAGGATGTTATTTCGGCGGCCTTCATCGGTCTGGGCGTTTTCGTATTCGTCGCTAACAGGCGAAAATGCGTACCTTTTCTTAACAATGTTCTCGGGCTGCCTCTCTTCTTCTTTTTAGTTGCAGTTCTTGGTTGGATTATGTGGAATGCCCTCGGCTTCGCCGCGGGTTCAAACTTAGCTTTGTCCTGGATTGTAGACATTTTCATCACTATCCCTCTGTTCGCCTTCATCTTGAGAGATTTTCTCGGAGGGCACTTTAACTTCACGCGTTTTCTGGAATCAACTGTATTACTGCCGCCGCCCCCATTACCTCCTCCGCCACCTCCCCCACCTCCTCCATGACTCGACACCCGAAGACTCTGAGACCGTTTCTTACGTACCATGCAGTCCTGGAGGGGGATACCCATCTGAAATGAAACTTAAACCTGGGTTCAAATATAATCGTCAATAGATTTCTCCCAAAAGTCATAAATTTGTTTTTGAATATAGAAACAGTTTCACTATACAGGTCTGATCTGATGAATGAAGTTAAACTAAAAAGACCTGGCGGAATTACTGCAATCGCTATTCTATGGTTAATTGGAGGGGTGGTTAACGTATACGCAAGTTTTCAGACAATATCCCAAGATGTGGCAGTGCTGCCTTACCTTTCAGACTCAGCGGTGCACCCATGGTTTAGCTTCGGAGTGCCAGCTGAAATAATACTTGGCATACTCAATCTCTTTTTAGGTCTGCTTCAGATTGTGACCGTTTTTGGATTGTGGACTGGGAGGAGATATTCTTATAGACTTGCTTTGATTGTTCCAATAATTCTGGTTATAGGAAATGTTTGTTCAATCGCGTTGTATGCTTCTGCACCGGCAGAGTCGGGATTGGGCTTTAATGTTGGAGTCAGCGTGGTTGGACTGACTGTGAGTATAATGTGGGTAGCAATATACTGTCGATACATAAGTAAACCTCACGTGAAGGCGTTTCTTGGAGTTGCAGAAACGTAACTAAAACCTCCTCTGCCGACGCTCCGATAGTCACAGGTTGTTGAATGGTGCGGGAGGTGGGATTTGAACCCACGAACGCCTACGCGATAGGGTCCTAAGCCCTACTCCTTTGACCAGACTTGGAGACCCCCGCAGCAAACCCGATTAGGAAGTGAGAATAGTTTGGCGCCCTTCAATATTTGTTTAACTCTTCACGCGCTCAACCGCAAGCTCTTTATTTTATATCGCCGTTTTCTTCAGAGAGCGCCTAGAATGCCTCGGTAGCCTAGCCCGGTGGGGCGTTACCTTGGTAAGGTAATGGTCGCGGGACCGAAGCCCGCCCGAGGCTCCAGTTATATTTGATTGTTTCATGGCCTCTAGACTAAAGGTTCCGGCAAAAATGGCGCCTCGCATGCTGAAAACCCTTGCACAAGCAGGTTACCTAAGAGAGGCAGGGCAGCGCAAACAATGATTAGCTGCTGCAAAAGGAGCCCAACAATCTGGACCTTCTCGAAAATATAAGTTCATTTAGTCTGAAGAAGAGAGTGATTTTTGAGCCTCTTCTTCTACCAATTTGAATACGTTATTCGATGAATAGATGTAGTAGTGCCTAAGGGCGAGATTACTACTACATCTATATTGAGATCCTAGATGTTCATGAGCTTGGAAACTTGGGCAGTCTCTTTTGGCAGACTGGTTGTTGTTGTGCTATAGGCAGCGTGACACAACAACTTCTATATTAGATCCCCTGCTCCTGACTCCCGAGAACTGAGTTGGTAGTAGTAGTAGTGCGCTCTGATTTTGGATGCACTACTACTTCTAATCTGACGCTTGCATGCATCAGAGAACAACAACAGCAAATTGGTTGTTGTTGTTCAATCTGATTTGCCCTGAACACAACGTCTGACACGTTCAAAAGAAATAATTGGTTTTTGTCTAGATCCCTAGCTTGAAGGCTTCTGCCAACTTCTTCAGACCCACTGGGTCAGCGCTTAGTATGTTTTTTGCTTCTATGAATCGTTTGAAGCCATCTGGCACTTCTGCGAAATCGTTGCAGTTTGAACATCTCACGAATCTGGAGGTTTGCCTATAATCAGTTGTCACGCATTGCCTGTTTACTCTGCAATTACCTTTCTCGTCAAGGTCGTAGCCTTCGCAGACTCGAAAAGTGTCGGGTGACAAATCATCAATCAGGATTATCTCCCCTGTCTTCAGATCGCGGCCCCATTCCACTTTTCCATCGACAAAGTGAAAGCCTCTTTTCAGAAATTCTTCATTCATTATCTTGCGGATCTGTTTTGTTCTGCTCTTTGTGGTTTCCATCTCTGTTTGACTCATGATCCCTAACTGAACCAAAGCGTCATCAACCATCAGAATGTCTGGTTCACCTGCTTTGCCTTTTGCATAGAATTCCACAACTTCCAACGCATTTCCAGGAATCTGAGACGGGTATCTCCTCCACCAACTCCCCATGACTTCATTTCTGAACACGGTCTCTAACCCATATATTTCATCTGATCCTTTGAAGTCGCCTGCTTGGTTCTTCATACCCAACAATTTTGCCGGCTTTACAACCATAACGTCTGAGGTAAGATCGGCAGCCACAAGATCTGTGGGGATGCCTTTTTGTTCAAACATCTCGAAGAAATATTTTGTAAACCTGCGCGAAATCTCTCCTTTTCCAGGTATCTGTCCAACAACTTTATCGTAACCCGAATTGAATACGGGTTTTCCGTCTAACATGTAACCTGTTGCATCATCTTTGAAATGGAATTCCAGATATCCATCTGGTCTATTGAAGACGTCCTTGGTTTTTCCCTGATATACTAAACTCACAGCAATACCTCTCATGTCAAATATTGTGGTTTAGATAACGCCGTCAGAATTTAAGCTTGTTGTTGAAACTAACGTTAAATGTAAATCGTTTTCCTGAATCTGTTTTTGCTCTTGCGATGGCGATTTCTGTCGTTTCTGATATATTACGGGAAAAGAAACTTGCTTTTTATGGCCTGAGAGCTTTTTTTCTGGATAGTGAAGGTGGACAAGACGAACCGAGTTCAAAGAAGTGTCAGTGTTTTGTTCGGATTGCTACTCATGCCTTTCTATTTGCTTGAAGAGAGAGAACGCAACAGGAAACTGCAGGAAAGACTGAGTCGACTAGAAAGGAAGACAAAAGCGCTTTAAGGATTCAAAACCTCAGAATCTCTATCCTAACAAAGCGAAGTGCCCAATTCGAATTAATATTTACCCAATAAAAAGGGGAAAGTGAAGGGTCTTATCTTCAAGAATGTTTATCGTTTTCTGAACAGCAATAGCATCAGAACGAGCACTATAACGATTGCTACGATCAAGACGATTGACACTGGAAGGAAGTACAGGTCAGCCATTGATGTGGGTGCCTGTGTTGGTGCAACGGTAGGTTCTGGTGCGTCTCCAACATTTATTGCAGTTTGTGCATACGAGCCAACGTACGACTTGGTCCCTGCGAACATCGCCATGACAGTGTATTTACCTGGAACCTCAGGAGTGAATGTTATACTGTAGAATCCGTTTTCACCAGTTGTGGCTGTAGCGACTTCGTACACGTTGCCGTTGGGGTCAATAACGCTTATGCTGACTTCAACGCCTGTAACATCTGCTGGACGCGGGTACTGCATGTACACGTACTGCATCCAGTCTGTCATGCTTTCGTCACCAACTACTGGGACACCGTCTGGAAAACGAGCAGTCAAAGCGTACTCACTCGTGCCAGGCGATATGTCAGTCACCATACCTTCCACCATAACGATTTCTCCGTTCACCGAAATCTTCGGCGACGCTTCAATGGAAGTGTCGCTTGGACCCTTGCCGAAGGCGTATATGCGGTTGTCGTAGCCGGCGTTTAGTCCTGCCATTATGCTGTCACCGATAACATTGAGTCCGCCCCACCAGTTGCCAAACCAGCTTATTGTCCATATTTCTTCGCCGGTTGTTGCGTTAAGGCAGACCATCGGCGCACCGCGTGCACTGAGGTTGGGTGAGTGTTCCGCGTAGGACAAGTAGATTTTTCCGTCCGCGAGGAAGTGGAATTCGGTGGGCCAGTTTTGGCTCCACAAGATTTCTGCGTATTTGTCCGTAACATTGTAGGTCCAGAGTTTAACGCCTGTCTTGATATCGTAGCAAGTTATCGTTCCACTCATGCGCTCACTGTAGAATTTTCCATACCCGAAAGCGGGACCATACCACTTGTCATAGTATGCCAAGTAATCCTCAGGTTCACCCGTCCAAATCAAATTGCCAGTGTCCAAGCTAAAGCCATAGTAATTGAGACCTTCTTTGCAAGAATAGATGAAAACGCCATCTTCGAAAGACGTATCCGTCCAAAGCCAAGTCGTTCCTTGTATCTCTGTTGGTATCGTCCAATTGCTATTGAAAATCACGCGTCCTTCTTCGCCCTCCTTCGTGCTAATCGCCCAATGCCATATAGTTGAACCAGTCACGCCACTTAATGAGTAAGCTTGTGTCCCGAATACTCTATCGTTGAAAGAATAGTGTGCAACGCCTGGCAAACCCACCGGTATCGACACGTTCCATTCAATGCCTCTTGTCGCGTTAATTGTGCTTCCGATCGGAGTCCAACTGCCATCGGCAACTACACCAGTGTTCTGCGGGTTGATAGCTCTGCTTGAGTTCCACAGAGTCATCCAGCCAGCTGCAGTATTAACCGTGTACCTGTAGATTTCACCCTTTGGTCCGTAAAGGTTCCAGCCTGAAGGTACGTCTGTCAGCCGGTACAGCCAGCGTCCAGTGAGAGCGTCATAAGCATCCCAAGTAGTACCTGTTGTCGTCCACAAATATGCGAAAGCGCCATAATAGTTGAATGACTGGAAATTGTACACTTGACCAAAAGCTAGTCTCGTGTTGTTCCAGTTTTTAACCCAGATTTCTTCACCGGTTTTAAGGTTCACTGCGACGACTTCCTGTGTAACGCTCGTACCTCCTGTTTCCTGGTATCTGTTGTAGTATAGTACACCGTCTATTACCACCGAACCCAAAAATTTGCCTACATACGCATCGCCCATTTCGTATCCGGCTTCACCAAGATCGCCTCCAGTCATGCCTCCTTGCGCGTACTGTTTTGTCCATAGTATGTGAGCAGTTTCAGGTGCCTCCGAGTTGCCAGCATGATATTTCGGTATTGGTGGCATAGTGTAGCTTCCAGCGGGTTTGAGCCAGTTACCAGTGAGTGGCGCCCATTCATAAAACTGCGCGTTTATTGGACGAGTCCAATATTCAGTTGGAAGCGGAAACGCAGGAAAGTAAGGTATCGGTTCAGTCTGTACCACAAGGTATCGTATTGGGCTGTCACTTGCTGCCATTGCCTGTGTTCCTATTACGTTTCCGAAGAAATCAAGCATGTCCATTGATTGCGCTGGGAAGTGTGTCTGGAACTGGTATGTGCCCACCATAGTGGGTATGTAGTTGGTGCCTGTTCCACCTGTCGCATCAGTCTTGAATGGGCCAAGAGTTTCAGAAGTGCCGTCAGGTCTTGTTACAGTAACTGTTAAGCCTGTCCAGCCTTGATATGTGATAAACGTCTGTTGCGATATGCCAACGTGGAGTAACACTGGTTGACCGACTCCAACGGGGTTAGGCGTAGCACCGCAGAAAGCATAG
>Ga0105095_10000905_pt1 | contig 14963 bp, 14 predicted proteins | sample PPLLak2March2015_2_FD_79180 | JGI IMG/M metagenome (GOLD analysis project Ga0105095, IMG submission 79180) | Freshwater sediment microbial communities from Prairie Pothole Lake near Jamestown, North Dakota, USA - PPLs Lake P8 Core (3) Depth... | ecosystem: Environmental > Aquatic > Freshwater >... | reverse complement strand
TGAGGCATGCGGCGGCCGCCTTCGTGGCGCCCGACCTGAGATCGACCGACCTTGCTGTCGGTTCAACTGCCCAGTGTCGGTATAAACGCGGCCAAAGTCCATTAATCTCTTCCTAGTGTCGGTTCAGTTTCTTCTCCGAACCCACAGGCTCGCCCCGTGCGCCCAACTGGGTACTATCCCAAGCGGGGCGTTGTCACACGGATCGTACTCGGCGATCGCTCGTCTGGTCCTCGGCTGGCAGCTGATTGTGGGGCCCCAGGCGGTTGGCTGCACCGATAATCAGCGACGGACTCGCTGATGTCGCGACGCAACGACCCCGAGGCGCTTTGCGGCCCGGCTGTCTTCGTCACGGTCCTGCGCCCGCCATGCACAACTGGACAATCGCTTCGAGCCAAACCGATAATCAGCACGCTGAGGATTAGTGAGTGAATCGACCGTTGCGGAGCCGGCATTCGGGGTTCCGCTGGAAACCCCGAGGGCCTTATGTTTGCGTCTGCTTCGACTCCTTCTGTCATCGTAATCGGCGGCGGTATCGGAGGACTGGCGGCGGCGCTCGCCCTGGCGCGCGAAGGGCTCACGGTGCAGGTGCTCGAACAGTCGCGCGAGCTAGGGGAAATCGGCGCGGGCATCCAGCTCGCCCCGAATGCGTTCCACGCCTTCGATGCGCTGGGCATCGACGAGGCGGCGCGCGGCCGAGCCGTGTATGTCGAACGCCTTCTGATGATGGACGCGGTGGACGGGTCCGAAGTGGCCAACATGCCGGTGGGCGAGACCTTTCGTGCGCGCTTCGGCAATGCGTACGCCGTCATTCATCGCGCAGACATCCATCTCTCGTTGCTCGAGGGCGTGCGGGCCAATCCTGGCATCGAAGTGGCGACCAGCACCCACGTCGAGCACGTCGAGCAAACGGCGGGAAGAGTGATCGCGCGAACGTCCGACGGCCGCAGCTTCCGGGCCGATGCCCTGGTCGCGGCCGACGGCGGCAAATCGGTGGTGCGGCGGCAGTACGTCGGCGACCCGCCACGAGTGTCGGGCCACGTGGTGTACCGCGCCGTTGTCGAGGCGGCCGAGTTTCCCGAAGACTTGAAGCTCAACGCACCGTTGGTGTGGGTTGCACCCGATTGCCACCTGGTGCACTACCCATTGCGCGGCGGTGCGCAGTACAACGTGGTGGTGACCTTCCACAGCCGCAAACCAGAGACTTGGAGCGTGACCGAGGGCAGCCGCGACGAGGTGCTGACCTATTTCGACGGGATCCTCCCGCGTCCGCGACAGCTGATCGAACTGCCGAAGGAGTGGAAGCGCTGGGCCACCGCGGACCGCGACCCGATCGCCAACTGGACCCATGGGCGCGTCACCCTGCTCGGCGACGCTGCGCATCCGATGCTGCAGTACCTGGCACAGGGCGCCGGCATGGCCCTGGAGGATGCGGTCACCCTCGGCGAGGCGGTGCGCGCTGCCGGCGGAGAATTGACAACGGCCTTCCAGAAATACGAACGCTCGCGCGTGGTTCGCACGGCCCGAGTGGTGCTCATGACGCGCGAGATGGGAAGGGTGTACCACGCCAAGGGTCTGGAGCGCCTGGTGCGCAACGATCTGTGGAAGGGGCGCACGGCCGAGCGCTACTACGACGCGGTGGAATGGCTGTACGGCTGGCATCCGGCGCGGTGCCTGGACCACTGAGTGGATGGGCATCATGAGGAGAGTGGTCATGGGTACCGGATGGTCAGGAGCGCTGGCGGGGCTGGGCGTGCTGTGGTTCGCTCTCGCCAGCCCCGTGTCCGCACAGAAGAACTACGGCCCTGGCGTCTCCGACACCGAGATCAAGATCGGCCAGACCATGCCCTACAGCGGGCCGCTCTCGTCCTACGGCACGATCGGCCGCGCACAGCTCGCCTACTTCGAGATGATCAACGCCAAGGGTGGCATCAACGGGCGCAAGATCCTCCTGATCTCCTTGGACGACGGGTTCACGCCGCCAAAGACCGTCGAACACACGCGGCGCCTGGTCGAGTCCGACAACGTGTTGCTGATCTTCAGCTCGCTCGGCTCGCCCACCAACAGTGCGATCTACAAGTACCTGAACGCCAAGAAGGTCCCGCATCTTTTCGCCATCTCGGGCGCCGCGAAGTTCGAGGACCCGAAGCACTACCCCTGGACCATGCGCTGGCACCCGGGGTTTCAGGTCGAGGCCGCGATTTACGCCCGGTACATTCTTCGGACCAACCCGAAGGCGAAGATCGCGGTGCTGTACCAGAACGATGACTTCGGGAAAGAGTATCTGAAGGGCTTCAAGGACGGCCTGGGGCAAGCCGCCGCGAAGCAGATCGTCGCGGAAGCCTCATACGAGCCGAGCGATCCGAGCGTCGCCTCGCAGGTCCTTACGCTCCAGGCCTCCGGCGCCGATACGTTCGCCGACTTCAGCACTGCGAAAGCGGCGGCACAATCGATCCGCGAAGCCTACGACAAGGGATGGAAGCCGCTGCATATCGTCAGTCAGGTCGCCACGTCGGTGACAGGCGTGCTGCAGCCGGCCGGATTGGACAAGTCGGTCGGCTTGGTCTCGTCGGCGTATTACAAGGATCCCACTGATCCGCGCTGGGCGAACGATCCGGCGCTCAAGGTGTGGCGAGAGTGGATGAAGCAGCACTATCCAGCCGGCGACCCGACCGACGGCCAGAACGTGCTCGCCTACACTATCGCGCAGGCGCTGGTGAAGCTCATCGAGCAGTGCGGCGACGACCTGAGCCGTGAGAACGTGATGCGGCAGGCGGCCAGCCTCAAGGGCGTGACGCTGCCGCTGCTGTTGCCGGGAATCAGCATCACGACCAGCGCTACCGACTATGCGCCGTTCGATCAGCTCTGGCTGCAGAGGTTCGACGGCAAGCAGTGGACGCTGTTCGGGGATGTGGTAACGCCATGATTGATCCGGCACCGGAGCAGTGAGCAAGCGTCAGGAGGGAAGCACGTGCTGCACAGAAGCCCGCTATGGCCGGCGCAACTGGACCACATCCGGATCGACAGCGACGATCCGGACCGCCTTGTCGGCTTCTACCAGCAGGGGTGCAGGCGCGGCGCCGCCGGCGTCAAGCAACGAGCAGCTCGCCCGAACGGGCGATGACATCGATCGCTGTCAACCGCGAGCCCTGGCACGGGCCGTCGAAGCACTCGCCGTCCTCCAGACGGAACATGGCGACGTGATGAGCGCACATCAGCACCTCGCCATCGAAGACGTGAAACTTGTCCGGCTCGTAGTTGAGCGCGAGAGAGAAGTGCGGACAGCAGTTGTGGTAGGCGAGCAGCTTGTCGCCGACGCGGAAGACGACGATGCGGAAGGCGTCTTTGCCTTCCCCGAAGACGATCTCCTTGCCCTGTCCCTCGGGTACGTCAGCGCCGCTGCACAGGCGTGTCCCAGAGGTTGGAGCAAACGGTAGCGTGCGCCAGTCGGTCATAAGCCAGCCGCCAACACCACACCGGCCCAACACCTGCAGTGCAGCCGGTACCCCACACCGCCCCGCCGGCTGCGCCGGCACCTCGCCTCATGAGAGGCGGGTAGGAGGAGGTTTTCCCCTCCTGCCTGAGGAGGGGTGGCCACGCGGTGGCCGGGGTGGTGGGAGCCTGCCCCAGGACGGGTGTCACGCGGAGCGTGACGGAGTGGTGGGAGTTTGCCGGAGCCTGCAGTGCGCCGCACTCAAGCCGCCTGCACCTGCCGACTGGGCACGAGCCCGAAGTCGTACTGCACCGTGCAGTACGGCTTGTCCATGCGCTTGCCGTCCGGCGCAATCCCCGGTTGGTGCTGTTTGAACTCCACCACCAGCGAGTTCTTCACGGCGAACACCGCGTCTGACTCCAGATACGGGTCGCCTTCGACGAACACGTGCGTGGTCACCGTCTCATAGCCCGGCGCAGACAGGATCATATGCGTGTGGGCGGGCCGGTAGGGATGCCGGCCCATCCTCAGCAGCATCTGCCCCACAGGCCCGTCGGTGGGGATCGGGTAGCTCACTGGCTTGACGGTCCAGAAGGCATACCGGCCGTCGGCGTCGGTCTTGATCTTGCCGCGCGCGCGCATGGCCTGCCCTTGCAGCTGCACGTCGTACCAGCCCTCATTGTCCGTGGACCAGACATCCAGCGTCGCGCCGGGAATCGGCTTGCCCTCAGCGGTAAGCACGCGGCCGGCGAAGTGGGCCTTCTCGCCTGACAGGCCCGCGGAGAGATCAGCTCCGATCGGGAGCTCCGGCGCACCGGGCACATAGAAGGGCCCGAGCACAGTGGATTCGGTCGCGCCCGAGGGCTTTCTGTGATTGATCGCATCCACCAGCATCGACACTCCCAGGGTGTCGGACAGCAGGATGTACTCCTGGCGCTTGTCGTCGCACTTCTGGCCGGTAGCGGTGAGGAACTGGATGCCGGCCAACCATTCGGACTCGGTCAGTTCCACCTCGCGCACGAAGGCGTGCAGATGCTTGATGAGGCTGGTCATGATCTGCTTGAAGCGCGCATCGGTGGCGCCTTCAAGCTTCGCCAGGACGGCGTCGGTGAGATTGCTTTCGCTCAGGTTGCGCATGAGGTCACGTTCCTTCGTCCGCTGGTCAGGTCTTCCCGCCGTAGCCGACCGGCGGCGGGGCCTGGCTCAGGATCAGTTTGAACAGTGCGGCATACTCTTCTTTCGGCGCTGTGCCGAACATAGGATCGTCGTTGTTGGAAAAGGTGGCGTCGATCTCGCGCCAGTCCTCCGCACTCAGCACCCGCTCGGCCAGCGGCATCACCTCGTCCTCCTCCTGGCGCATGTGCTTCCAGTGGAAGTCGGCATACAGGTCGACTGCGTGTGCGAACTCGGCGGTCGCCTTGCCCGCGGAAGCCTGCAAACGGTTGACGGCCTCGCGCAGATTCTGCAGCCAGCCGTCGCCCTCCGCATGCTGGGCCTCCAGGTCGGCGAGCACGGTGTCACCCTCGTGCGTGCGAATCCGGATCGCCTTGAACAGATACTCGTCTTCCTTTGGATGATGGAAGCGCTGGTGGAACGAATCGATGTAGTCGACCATCAGCCGCAGTAGCCCGTAGTCCGACGCTGCGCCGTGGTCCCGGATCTCGCGGGCCAGGTACTGCAGCGCATGCAGCACAGCCGCGAGCGAGCGATGCTCCGTGCGGATGATTTCGAGCGCCCTTGTACGCATGGCCTGGTTACACCCGTTCGATGACCACCGCGATGCCCTGGCCCACGCCAATGCACATGGTGCACAGTGCGTAGCGTCCGCCGGTGCGGTGGAGTTGGTACATGGCTGTCGTGATCAGGCGCGCGCCGCTGGCGCCGAGCGGATGTCCGACGGCGATCGCGCCGCCGTTCGGGTTCACGTGCTGCGCGTCGTCGGCAGTGCCGTGGTCGCGGATCGCGGCCAGCACCTGCGCCGCGAACGCCTCGTTCAGCTCGATCACGTTCATGTCGGCCAGCTTCAACCCCGTTCTCGCCAGGACCTTCCGCATGGCGGGCGCCGGGCCGAACCCCATGATGCGCGGCGGCACGCCGGCCGTGGCCATCGCCAGCACCCGCGCCTTCGGCTTCAACCCATAGCTCTTCGCCGCCGATGGTGAAGCCAGCAACAGCGCACAGGATCCGTCGTTCACCCCCGAAGCGTTGCCGGGGGTAACAGTGCCGTCCTCGCGCACCACGCCCTTGAGCTTTGCGAGTGCATCCAGGCTGGTCTCGCGCGGGTGCTCGTCGTCCTTCACGACCACCGGCTCGCCCTTTCTCTGCGGGATCGTCACGGGGACGATCTCGGCTGCAAAGAATCCCGCAGACTTCGCCTTCGCATAGCGCTCCTGGCTGCGCATGGCATAGGCATCCTGGTCGGCGCGCGACACCTTGAACTCGGCGGCAACGTTCTCCGCGGTCTCCGGCATGCTGTCGATGCCATATCTCGCCTTCATCAGCGGGTTGACGAACCGCCAGCCAATGGTGGTGTCCTCGATCTTCGCCGTGCGCGAAAAGGCCGAGTCGGCCTTGGCCAGGACGAAGGGCGCGCGCGACATGCTCTCCACTCCCCCGGCGATCATCAGATCGGCCTCGCCGCTGCGGATCGCGCGGGCCGCGCTGCCCACCGCGTCCATGCTCGATCCGCACAAGCGGTTGATGGTGGCACCCGGCACCTCCACCGGCAGTCCAGCCAGCAGCGCTGCCATCCGGGCGACGTTGCGGTTGTCTTCGCCAGCCTGGTTGGCGCAGCCGTAGAACACATCGTCGAGCTTGCTCCAATCCACGCCGGGATTGCGCTCCATCAGCGCCTTGATGGGAATCGCGGCGAGATCGTCGGTGCGCACTGCGGAGAGCGCGCCGGCGTAGCGACCGATAGGAGTGCGGATGGCGTCGATGATGAGTGCTTCTTGCATGGCTTAGCTCTCGCGGGAAACGGGTTCGTCGGTTCGCGCCGGCTCGATGAAGCGAACGCGCCGCTGGACGGGGAAGAAACGCAGGTCGAATTTCTGCTGCACGAAGCCCCAGACGCCGCGGGGCCACTTCACCATGACGACGACGGCGACCAGGCCCAGCCCGATCATGTACCAGGAGCCGTAATCCGCCAGCAGCTCGCGCAGCAGGAAAAACACAATGGTACCGATAACGGGGCCTTCGATGGTGCCGATACCACCGATCACGACGATGAAGATGATGGAGGCGGTCCAGCCGATGCTGAACGCCGCATCGGGGGCGATGCGCAGCGCGTTGACGTAGTACAGCGCCCCCACGAGCCCGCTGCCGAAGGCCGCCAGCACGTACACGAAGAACTTGTAGCGGCGAACATCCACGCCCTGGCTCTCGGAGGCCGCCTCGCTGTCTCGGATGGCGGTCAACGCCAGGCCGAAGCGCGAGCGCAGCAGCCAGTAGATCAGCCCGACGCCGCCGACTGCTATGGCGAGCGCGACCCAGTAGGTGACCGACTCCCGGGTCGACTTGGAAAACTGCAGCATGGCCCGCAGGCTCTGCCCCGACCCTCCGCCCAGAACGGGTGCGTTCATGACCAGCAGGCGATAGACCTCGGCCACCACCCAGGTGCCCACTGCGAAGTACCCCCCCTGCAGGCGGAACACGACCGCGGAGGTCGGCACGGCGAAGGCCGCCGCGATCAGCCCGCCGAGGAGAATGCTGACGAAGGGGTTGATTCCGGCCGAGTTGGCGAGCAGGAACAGCGAGTAGCCGCCGATGCCGAAGAACGCCTGCTGGCCGATCGAGATCAGGCCGCCGTAGCCGGCGAGCAGGTTCCACATCTGCGCCAGGACCAGGTAGCAGATGAGCTCGACGATGAGGCGCATGGTGCTCGATTCGCCCCACCACGGCAGCGAGATCAGCGCGGCGATTGCGACGCTCGCTAGCACCAGCCCGATGCGGCTGGCGAGCGTCACGCGCTCGATGAGATAGTCGCGCTCGGCTGCGCTCATCGCGTCCTCGCGAACAGCCCAGTGGGCTTGAACAGCAGAACGGCCAGGAACACCAGGTGGCCGGCGAGGATGCCCCAGCCGGGATTGAGCTGGAAGCCGATGCCCTGCGCGACGCCCAGGATTACGCTGCCGGCGAAAGTGCCCCAGAAAGAGCCCAGCCCGCCGATCACGACGGCCTCGAAGGCGAACAGCAGGAAGCCGGGACCGAGATCCGGCGTAAAGGTGGTTTTGATCCCCATGAACACGCCGCCAACCGCGATCAGCGCGAAGGAGATGCCCATCGCCAGGCCGTAGACGTGGCGGTTGCGGATACCCATGAGCTGGGCGATCTGCTGATCGTCGGAAGTCGCGCGAAACGCCATGCCCAGCGGGGTTCTCGCGAAGAGCAGCTCGAGGCCGACGGTCAGCGCGAGCGCCACCAGGAACATGATGAGCGGGAACCAGCCCACCGCGATCTGCTCGCCGAGGTGGATGCTGGCCGTCTGCAGGGGGCCGATCTCGAGGGCCTTGGAGTCGGCGGAGAAGCTCTCGAGCAGGACGTTCTGGATGATGATGGACAGGCCGAAGGTCACCAGCAGCGGCGGGAGGATGTCGGGCCCGAGCGTGAGATTGAGAACACCGCGCTGGAGCAGGTAGCCGAGCAGGAACATCAGCACCACGACCGCCGGCAGCGCCACGAAAGGGTGAACGCCCAATGTCGTGACCACCAGCAGGCCGATGTAGGCCGCCAGCACGATGAAGTCGCCGTGCGCGATGTTCACCAGCCGCATGACGCCATAGGCGAGCGACAGACCGATGGCGAACAGGGCATATAGCCCGCCGAGCAGCACGCCCTGGACGATGGTGTTGACCCAGACCATGCGCGCGCTAAAGTCCGAAGTAGGCCGCAGAGATCTGCTCGTGCGACAGCTCCGCCGACCTTCCGGTCAGCGACACCTTGCCGTGCATGAAGCAATAGACCCGATCGGACATCCGCAGCGCCGTCTCGATATCCTGCTCGACGACGATCACCGCCAGCCCGCCGGTGCAGATGTCCGGCAGCGCGTCGTAGATGTCCTTCACCACAATGGGCGCGAGCCCCAGCGAGACCTCGTCGCACATCAGCAGCCTGGGGTTGGACATGAGTGCGCGGCCGATCGCCACCATCTGCTGCTGGCCGCCGGACAGCGACGGCGCCGGTGCATCGCGCTTGTCCTTGAGAATGGGGAACAGCTCGTAGACCCGGTCCAGCGTCCACGCGCCGCCGCGCCCAGCGAAGCCACCGATGCGCAGGTTCTCCTCGACGCTCAGGCTGCGAAACAGCCGCCTGCCCTCGGGCACCAGGGCAATGCCCTTCTTGACGATCTCCGAGGCGCCCGCCCCGCCGATCGGCGCCCCCTCGAAGCGCACCGTGTCAGGCGGCGTGCGCATCAGGCCGCAGATGGTCTTGAGGAACGTCGATTTTCCGGCCCCGTTGGCGCCGATGATCGCCACCGTCTCTCCGGCTGCGATCTCGAAGTCGATGCCGAACAGCGCCTGGAAGTCGCCATAGTAGGCTTCGAGGTTGTGGACGCTCAGCACCGGGCGCTCCTGCGCCCGAAGTGACGTGAGGCGTGAGGCGTGAGGCGTGAGGTGAAAACGCAGAGGTGACCGGAGCGTGGCCCCTCACGATGCCAGATCGCGCAACAGTTCTGTTCTCCGGATGCAGGTACCGCGCATCCACCCGCCTCTCGCCTCACGCCTCTCGCCTCACTCAAACCTCGATCCCCATATACACCCGCTGCACCTCAGGACTCGCCATGACCTCCTGCGGATCTCCCTCGGCAAGCTTTTCGCCGAAGTTGATGACCAGCAGGCGTGTGGCGACCTGCATGAGCGCGTGCACCACGTGCTCGATCCAGATGATCGACACGCCCTGGTCGCGAATGCCGTTGACCATGCCGACCAGCTCATTGGCCTCGTGCTCGGTGAGGCCGCCGGCGATCTCGTCGAGCAGCAGCAACTCGGGCTGGGTAGCCAAAGCGCGCGCCAGCTCCAGGCGTTTGCGATCCAGCAGAGTCAAGGAACCGGCCAGGCGGTTCGCCTTGGACGCCAGGCCGGTGCGTTTCAGCACGTCGACGCAGACGTCGCACGCCTGCGTCTCTGACTTCTCGCCGCCGAACATCGCGCCCACCAGAAGGTTCTCGAACACCGTCATGCCCTCGAAGGGCAACGCGATCTGGTAGGAGCGGCCGATGCCAGCACGGCAACGGCGATGAGGCGGAACCCGGGTGATGTCCTCACCCTTGAAAGAAACACGGCCCGAATCGGCGACGACGTCGCCGGTGATCAGGTTGAACATCGTCGTCTTGCCTGCGCCGTTGGGCCCCAGCACGCCCAGCGCTTCACCCTGCTTCAGCTCGAAGCTCAAGTTGTTGGTGACCCTGAGCGAGCCGAAGCTCTTGCACAGGTTTTCGACGACGACCAAGGCGGACATGACGTCCGGACTCCCTCTCCCGGCTGCTCCCTTGCGGGGATATGCGCTGCTTCACGGCTCCCTCCCCTTCAAGGGGAGGGCTGGGGTGGGCTGGGGTGGGGATGGGTACGAGTGCGATCCTGACCCGTCCCCCTCCTAACCTCCCCCTGAAGGGGGAGGAAGGGTTCAGCATGGCATCGGAGACAGGCCTGGTGCCCGCTGCCCTAAGCAGGTCAGCGCCTATTTCCGTCGCAGAAGAGGTCCACTAGGCCAGCGGCTTGATCTTCGCCTGCGTCGGGATGTTGGGCGCGGTCTGGTTGTTGACGATCACCAGTTCGTACTTGTACTTCTTGCCCTTCATCCACTGGCCACCCACCAGTGGCGTCTTCGCGACGTTCTTCACCGGGCCGCCCTTCCAGGAGATAGGGCCGACGACGGTGTTCAGGCTGGTAGCCACGAGGGCGTCGCGGATGTCTCCCGGCTTATCCAGGCCCTTGCTGCGCTTGAGCGCATCGATGCCGACCTCGAACAGCGCGTGGATGAAGCCCAGCGGTTGCGTCCACTGCTTCTTCGTGCTGCTTTCGTAGGCATCGGCCACCTGCTTGGCGCTCATGCCGTTGAGCGAGGACTTGAAGGGATGACTGGGGCTCCACCATACCTCGGTGCTGAGGCCGTCGGCGGTATCGCCCAGCGCCTCGACCGCCGCCGGGAACAGCAGCGCCTTGCCGATGGACGCAGCCTTCGGCTGGAAACCCTGCTGCTTCGCCTGGGTCCAGAACGTCTTGAAGTCCGGTGGAATCACCACGCCGGTGATGATCTCGCAGTTGGCCTTCTTGAAGGCCGAGATCTGCGCACTGAAATCCGCGGTAAGGTTCTGATACCGGCCCGGGTCGGTGAGCTTGTAGCCCTGCTTGGCCAGCACCGGGGGGAAGCCCAGCTTCGGATCGCCCCAGGCGTTGCCGTCGCCGTCGTTGGGGAACAGGCCGCCCACCGACTTGTTGGTGGCGAGCGTTCCCCACATGTTGGTGAACACTGCGATGATGTCCTCCAGGCCCCAGAAGAAGTGATAGGTCCACTCGAAGCCGGTTTCGGGCTTGCCACCGCGCACGAAGAACCACGGCTGCCACGGCGCAACCGTCGACACGCAAGGCACACCGTTCAGCTCGCACTGGTCGGATACCGGATTGGTCGTCTCGGGCGTCGACGCCACCAGCATGAGATCGACCTTGTCCTTGAGGATCAGGTCGGCGGCGACCTCGGCAGCGCGGTTGGGGTTGGACTGGCTATCCTTGACCAGGATCTCGATGGGATGGATCCTGCCCGCCACGGGAATGCCGGCCTTGGTCGCTTCGCGGATGCCGGCCAGAACGAAGTTGTCCGCTTCGCCGAATGCAGCCAGCGGCCCGGTCTGTGGCGAGACATAACCGATCTTGATCGCGCGTCCGGTCTGTGCGAACACCGGCAGACTCAGGCTGCCGGCGCCGGCGGCCAATGCAGTGCCGCTCACCAGGCGCAGGAACTCACGCCGCTTGGCCGCGATCTCGCGCGCGAGTTGCTCTTGGGTGTGCTTGTTGTCAGACATCTCCAGGTCCTCCGTTGTTATCGTGAATCGTGACTGCGGTGTTGGGCTTCGTGATTAGTAGTTCGTACCTTGTGGCCGGCGTCTGCTAAGCCACACCACCCCCGGGCTCCGCCCGACCCCTCCTCGTGAGAGGAGGGGAGAACAGCCCTTTCCCCTCCTGCCCGAGGAGGGGTGGCACGCGCAGCGTGACGGGGTGGTGGGAGCCTGCCCGAGGAGGGGTGGCACGCGCAGCGTGACGGGGTGGTGGGAGCCTGCCCGAGGAGGGGTGCCCCGCAGGGGTGTTGGGAGCCTGCGCAAACCACCCCGTCGCTTCGCGCCACCCCTCCTTGGAAAGGAGGGGAGAGATCCGGTGCCTGCGCAGCAGGTACGGTGATTGGCGCCGGGGTGTAGTTCATATCGCGAACCCGATGCTCATGCGGCACTGCGCTGCGCCGCCGCGCTCGGCCGCTCGCCGCGCCAGGCAGAAGTCAACAGCGCGAGGATGCCTTCGTACTGCACCGGCCGCGGGTTGAAGTAGGGGTTCTCGGTGGCAAGCTGCGCGGCGCGCTCCAGGCCTTCGCGCGGCATGCCGATGTCCTTGAGCGCCAGGGGCGCACCCACCGCCTTCGCCAGGTCGTACAGGGCCCCGGCGGGATCGTCGTTGCCCACGGCGCGCGCGACGCACCTCATCGCTTCCGGCGCGGCCTCGCGGTTGTACTGCGTCGCGTGCGGCAGCACGATGGTATGGGTCTCGGCGTGGGGGAGATTGAAGCTGCCGCCCAGCGTGTGGCAGAGCTTGTGGTGCAGCGCCATGCCGACCATGCCCAGACAGGCACCCGCAAGCCAGGCACCGTACAGCGCGTCACCTTTTGCATCCAGGTTGTTCGGCTCGCTCACCACTTTGGGCAGGCTGGCCGCCAGCGTGCGGATGCCCTCCTCGGCCATCAGAGAGGTGATCGGGTTGGCATCCTGCGCGTAGAGTGCCTCGACGCAGTGGGCGATCGCGTTCATGCCGCTCGGGCCGGCGATCTTCGCCGGTAGGGTGCGCAGCAGGTTCGGATCGTAGACGACTGTCTTCGGCAGCACGCGTGCGTCGCGCCCGGTTTTCTTCTGGCCCTGCGCCGTGATGCCGTAGATCGGCGTCATCTCCGATCCGGCGAAAGTGGTGGGGATGGCGAGGATGGGCAGCTCCGAGGTCAGTGCGATGGCCTTGCCCAGGCCGATGGTCGAACCCCCGCCGATCGCGACGCAACAGTCGGCCTGCAGTTCCCTGGCCACGGCGCGCGCAGCCTCGGCCGTCTCAATGGGCACGTGCATCACGGCCTTGGCATACACGCCAGCCGATCTTGCGCCCAGACGCGCCGACACCTCCTCGGCGGAGCCCTGCTGCTCGGGCGTGGAAAGCACCAGCGCCCGCCTCGCGCCGAGGCGCTCGATCTCAGCGCCGAGCTGGTCCAGAGCCCCGACGCCGAACACCACCCGGGAGGGCTGGCCGTTGAAGACGAAGGCCCTCATGCCAGCGAAACCTCTCTCGCCAGCATCATGGGCACGCCGGTGAGTTTGACCAGCTCCTCGAAGCTCAACCCGTCGACGATGTCGACGACGGTCAGTCCGTCGGGAGTGACATCGATGACCGCGAGATCGGTGTAGATGCGATTGACGCAGGCGACGCCGGTCAGCGGATAGGTGCAGCGCTCGACGATCTTGCTGCCGCCCTGCTTGGTCAGGTGCTCCATCATGACCAATACGCGCTTCGCGCCGATGGCAAGGTCCATCGCGCCGCCTACCGCCGGGATCGCGTCCGGTTCGCCGGTGTGCCAGTTGGCCAGATCCCCCGCCGCCGAGACCTGGAACGCGCCGAGCACGCAGAAATCCAGGTGCCCGCCGCGCATCATCCCGAAGGAGTCCGCGTGATGAAAGTAGCAGCCGCCGGTCAGCAGGGTCACCGGTTGCTTGCCCGCATTGATGAGGTCGGGATCCTCTTCTCCCGGCGCGGGCGCCGGCCCCATCCCCAGCACGCCGTTCTCGCTTTGCAGGAAGATCTCGCGGTCCCTGGGCAGGTGGTTCGCAACCAGCGTGGGCAGTCCGATACCCAGGTTCACGTATGCGCCTTCCGGGATGTCGCGCGCCACCCGCGCGGCCATCTGATCACGGTTCATCCGCTGCATGGACTCCTCCTCGAACTCAAGCAGCGGCCACCGCCGGCCTGACGGGCGCTACCTGCACGACGCGATGGACGAAGATGCCCGGCGTCACGACCGCCTCGGGATCGAGCTGGCCCAACTCGACGATCTCGCGCACCTGCACCACGGTGCACTTTGCGGCGCTAGCCATGATCGGGCCGAAGTTGCGCGCGGTCTTGCGGTACACCAGATTGCCCCAGCGATCGCCCCGATCGGCCTTGACCAGGGCAAAGTCGGCGTGGATCGGGTACTCGAGGACATAACCTCGGCCGTTGATGATGCGCGTCTCCTTGCCCTCGGCAAGCTGGGTTGCATAGCCAGTCGGCGTGAAGAAAGCCCCGATGCCTGCACCGGCCGCGCGGATGCGCTCGGCCAGGTTGCCCTGGGGCACCAGCTCCAGCTCGATCTGCCCTGCACGGTACAGGCCGTCGAACACCTGCGAGTCCACCTGACGGGGGAAGGAGCAGACGATCTTGCGCACGCGCCGCGCCTTCAGGAGTGCCGCCAGGCCGACCTCACCGTTGCCGGCGTTGTTGTTGACGATGGTGAGATCCTTCGCGCCCTGGGCGATCAGTGCGTCGATCAGCTCAGCCGGCTGCCCGGCCCCGCCGAAGCCGCTGATCATTACCGTGGCGCCGTCGGGAACCGCCCCGACCGCTTCTTCCACCGTGCCTACGATCTTGTTGACCATGGTTCAGAACGCCAAGGACAAAAGGAAAACCTCAACGCAAAGGCGCAAAGGACGCAAAGAAACGCAAAGGAAATGAAGACTGGGCCCACCACGCGGCCAAAGTGTGATCGCGGGCTGTATCGAAGTGCCGAGGCTAGACATGTCGCTGACCGTCATCCACGTTCGCTTTCTTCTTCGCGACCTTTGCGTTCTTTGCGTCTTTGCGTTGAGAAGTAGAGGCTTCACCGTGGGTAGTAAGGCGGAATCTGAGCGTCGACGTTCACCCACACCGACTTCGCCTCGGTGCAGTCGTGCATCGCCTCGAACCCCATCTCGCGCCCGTAACCGGACCGCCCTACGCCGCCGAACGGCGATCCGGGGTTGACCCGCTTGTAGCAGTTGATCCACACCATGCCGCTGCGCATGGCGGCAGCCACCCGGTGTGCGCGCTGCAGGTTGGTGGTCCATAAACCGCCGCCCAGGCCGTACTCGGTGCCGTTGGCGATCGCGATCACCTCCTCGTCGTCACGGAAGGTGGTCACGGTGACGAACGGTCCGAACACTTCCTCCTGGCACACGCGGTCGCTCGGCTTCGCGCGCACAACCGTGGGCTCGACGTAGCAACCCTTGGCCAGGTCGTCGCGCTCGGGCGGGTTGCCGCCGATGAGGATCGCGCCGCCCTGC
>Ga0105095_10000903_pt1 | contig 14969 bp, 14 predicted proteins | sample PPLLak2March2015_2_FD_79180 | JGI IMG/M metagenome (GOLD analysis project Ga0105095, IMG submission 79180) | Freshwater sediment microbial communities from Prairie Pothole Lake near Jamestown, North Dakota, USA - PPLs Lake P8 Core (3) Depth... | ecosystem: Environmental > Aquatic > Freshwater >... | reverse complement strand
GCAAACCACCAGGACCAAGGAGACTACTACAAGGCCATGGAGGTAGTCTTGAAAAGGACGCAGGCACGAGAAGAGGATGAGGACGAAGGGCAAAGTATGGATCTCCATGGAGACGCTGAATAACCTATGGACCCCTTGGGGTAACGAATTATCTTGACAGGAATAGAGGAAAAATGATAATGGAAAACAGCTCGTAACTAACTAATATCACAAGAAAAAGCAGAATATGTTACGTATAGCACCTACAAGTCCACAGTGGCAAGGTAATCCTGGAGTTGATGATTACCAAAGGAAGTAAACAAAAAAACCAGAGCCAAATTGACCCTGCTTTTGCCCGCTTCAAATATGGATTTATTTTATTGTCCTAACCAGCATTTGAGTTGACACACGGTGTCAAGATAACTGTTCTGACAGCCTACGCCTGATGGTCAACCATTCCAATGCTCAACAATTACGGATTATAGTCAGAAAATAAAACCCCTGAGAAATGTACTAAAGAGAAAACTCTCAGGGGTTCATTCGGTTGCAGTTGTGGGGAGAACGGGCACTATCTGAAAAACGATGTGGCGGGAAGGAGTTTCGTGACATCCTCTGTCATCTCTCAATACCCTCCTTTTTCTGATACAATGATTGGTTGCTTAAAGAACGAACGTCTGTCATAATCATGCTGCTTCCATTTTGTGATTTAAGTACAATCCATTCCTCACAGACTTTCTTGACAGTAAATTCTACTCCATCCGAAACCCTTCTGACTATGTTCCCCTCCGTTATCTTCATGGCGGGTCCTCCCTTCTCCCTCCCACCACGTGTATTACACTACTCAGAACCCATGTTAATGTCAAGGACTTTTAGGAATCAGACCACACTTGACAATGTCTGCATAGTCAAATCCTGACTTTCACATTTGAATTTACCTCTGCGTTACTAAAGCTGGACGTTTAAATCTTTCTTGATCCACATAACTGAACTCAATTTGCTTCGGTTTTCTTTTTGAAAATCTGGATTCCAATACTTCATATACACTGATCAATCCTTTCTCTAAGGCCTGATCAATTACGGATGCCACATTCGGAACATTCAATTTTCTCATGAGATTCTTCTGACTTTCCGTTACCGTCTTTTCACTAATATGAAGCTCACCTGCAATCTCTTTGTTCCTATAACCTTGTGCAATAAGATTTAGCATCGCTCGTTCACGTCGAGTAATCATTTTGGGATAGACCTTTGATCCCCTCAATGGCATTTAAATCACTCCTCTCTTTTGTAAGCTAAATCCATCAGTAATTTCCGAATTGACTGTGCATATGCCTTGGAATTTATTGCTTGCTTTTTGTAGGCTTCAGCCGATTCGTAACGTCCAGAGGTTCGCTGATTATCAGATATCGCCATAAGTATTTCAGCACGGTGCTCAAATCTGCTTAAATACCCCCAAAGCTCATTCTGGAGAGTCTCGGGACAGGATGACTTTGACCGCACGATCGAGGCGAGTTTCTCATTGGCCTTCACCTGAGAAGCATGGCCTTCTTTACCCATGGTGGTTCTCCCTATAAATACCTTCTAATTGAATCTTGCTGCTAAGATTTGATAGTTTTATTTGACCGTGATTTCAAACTCCTTCTACCCGTCCCTTCGAATTTTGGAAGCTTCTCAATCCATTGCCACATCTCCCTTTCTTGAGCGAGAGGGCTCTGTTTCGAAAGGCTGTCCCACGCACGGTCCATTTCCTCCTTCATCCTCTGCAAATCAGCTAATGACGTAACTCCCCATTCCATAGGAAGTTCCTCCTTCTAAATTCTAAGTTCAGTTAACGTCCTCGCATTAAATTCGTTTGGTCTTGCAACAAGAGCATCTATGCTACCACCTGCCTAACTCAGTCCACAGGAGACTTCAGGTTCACTGTTAATGGAAATATTCGTATTCTGTTCTGCTTCCTTTATAATGAACCCAAAACCCCCACACCTTGGACAACATTGACGTTTTGGATATTGAATATAGCCCTGGCTGTTGCAATGTGGACAGATTATCATTCCATATTTTTCAGGGTTGAAAATCTTTTTATTCATTTTTCATCTCGCTCTTCAGAGGATATTCAAATAATTCTGAAAAAAAGGATATTCAAATAGTTCTAAAAGGTGAATAGGGTGAGTACTGTATTTTTTAAGAAAAACTACTGTATTTTTTTCTGAGAAGGATTTACTACTGTTTGAAAGCTTGCATTATAGGGTAAGAATCAGGGATCACGAGTTCAGGAAGGAGTCCTCGAAAAAGGGGGTTGCGAACTTCACCCCCTACTCTGCGAGTATGTTATAAAGAGCATATGAATGGGTTAAGCCATTCAGGAGGAAGAGGCAGGAGGACTTGAGTTTCACCTAGGTCATTGAATCCTTTTTGTAGTGTGTTCCCTGCCTCCCACAGCCATGATAAGTTGATTGGGTCCAAAGAACCCTCGTCACGATGGAGGTTTGGTGGGGAGGCATTTCCTGCCTATTCTCTGAGAATCTGAATAATCGAAGTGCATCGTTACCAATGACCCCTTTGGTCTAGGAAGAGGTTGGGTTTAAACTCCGCTCAGAAAGGTTTCCCTATAAGCATAAAGGGCCGGTGATCCGCCGGTGTGGACGAAAAGGATGTTTTCGTTCTTTTTGAAATACCCCTTGCGGACAAGGTCGATCATTCCAGCCATGGTCTTGCCGGTATAGACCGGATCTAGCAGGATCGCTTCGGTACGTGCCAGCAGTTTAACCGCCTCGGTCATGCCGGGGGTGGGGAGGGAGTACCCCGCTCCAACGTAATCCCCGAAACAGAGCACCGCTTCCCTGGGGATCTTTCCCTCGACACCGACATGCTCCGCGGTTTTCTGGACCAACCCGTAGACGAGTTCTTCCTGAGCTTCCTTGGTGCGGCTGACGTTGATTCCGACCACCGGGATATTGCTGTTGGTACCGCAAAAGCCCGTAACGAGGCCGGCATGGGTCCCTGCACTGCCGCTGGCACAGACCACGCAGTGGATCCTCAGGCCCTTTTCAAAGATCTGATTCAAGATTTCCTCAGCACAGGCCACATATCCCAAAGCGCCGAGGCTATTGGAAGCTCCCCCGGGGATGATATATGCTTTGCGGCCGGCAGCTGCAACTTCATCGGCCTCAGTCTGCATCTCTTTCATCATATCCGAACCGCCCGGCACGACCTTGATTTTCTCCACTCCCATCAATTGAAACAGGAAGTTGTTGCCGCTGGCCTGAAGATTGTAACTCTTAGGCACCCGTTCTTCTAGAATCAGCCTGCACTTGAGCCCCTCCTTGACGGCTGCGGCAAGAGTCAGGCGGCAGTGGTTGGACTGGACTGCTCCACAGGTGATGAGCGTATCAGCGCCTTTTGTGATGGCATCTGCAACCACAAACTCCAGCTTGCGGGTCTTGTTGCCCCCTGCCGCAAGTCCCAAAAGATCATCCCTTTTCATGTAAATCGTGGGGCCGCCCAGTTGTTTGGAAAAGCGGGAAAGTTTTTCAATCGGTGTTTGTCCTTCGGTATAACGTCGACGTGGAAAACGACTGAGGTCCATTTTTCCTCCTTGCATTCTTCTAAATCATAAGACAGGCACTTCGCCCATCACCATATTGTCATTCATACACTTAACTTAAGGCTCACTCCAGTTGTTCGACAGTCATAGACATCCTGTCCTCTCAAGATTGAACACAGCCGTAACCCTGCTTTTGCCCTTCCAGCTGGCTGCGCGCGATTCGGTTGCTCTTTATTGAACTCATGAAAATACACGGTCTTTATCGCAGAGAAAGAGGCTCTTTTCCGGCCAGGCGGATGGCCGCACGGGCAAGAAGAAGAAGAACGTCAAAATAGGGAACAGACAGGTCGCGTTGACTCAAAGCAAGAGGAATCTCTGTGCAGCCGGCCACAATCCCCAGGGCTCCCCGGAAGATGAGGCTTTGGGCGGCAGCAACAAGATCATCCGTAATTGCCTCTCGCGGCCGATCCGCCTGACTGCTCTTGATATCGTAGATGGCGGCCATGACCCGTTCCTGGATCTTATCCTCGCAAACAATGGTCTCGATTCCATCCTCTCTCAGTCTTTTTTGAAAAAGACCGCTGCGAACCGTACCGGTGGTACCCAGCAACCCCACCACTTTGATTTCCGGATGATCATGGGAAATGGTCTCGGCCACAACGTCAAAAATAGAGACAAGGGGAAGGGTTATCTGTTGTCGCATCTCCTCTTGGTAAAAATGAGCCGACACACAGGGCATGATGATGAAATCGGCGCCCGCCTGTTGCAGCGTCCTGCATCCTTGAACCAACAGCGGCAGTAGAGAAGCCCCTTTACCGAGAATGGCTGCTGTTCGGTCAGGCGCCTTGGAGTTTGAATCAATAATGACCCGCAGATGGTCCTGATCCTTTCCGGCCGGGGTATTCCTTATGATTTTTTCAAAACAGTCCAAGGTTGCCTCCGGCCCCATGCCGCCGAGTATGCCGATGACCTTCTCTGCCAACTTCCCCTCCCCTTTCAGCCGGGCCTTAGACCAGGATCTGACTGAGGAATGCCTTTGTGCGTTCGCTCTTGGGGTTTGCAAAAAAACTCTCGTCCGTTCCCCTTTCGACGATTTTGCCTTCATCAATAAAGATGATCTCATCGGCCACTTCGCGGGCAAAGCCCATCTCGTGGGTGACCACGATCATGGTCATCCCTTCTTTGGCCAGGTCGATCATGACATCGAGCACCTCCTTGATCATTTCAGGGTCCAAAGCAGAGGTGGGTTCATCAAAGAGCATGTAGCCCGGATCCATAGCCAGGCTGCGGGCAATAGCCACCCGCTGCTGCTGCCCGCCGGAGAGGTTCGCCGGGTATTCCATCGCTTTTTCAGGAATGCCTACACGTTCAAGAAGTGCAATAGCCCTCTTTTCAGCTTCTTTCTTCGACTTTTTCAGTACCTTCATGGGAGCCAGGGTAATGTTGTGCAGGACCGTCATATGGGGGTAAAGCTCGAACTTCTGAAAGACCATGCCGATCTTCCGGCGCACCTTGTAAAGGTTCGTTTTGGGGTCGCTTAATGAGATACCCTCCACGGTGATCTCACCCTTCTGGTAAGGCTCCAGGCCGTTGATGCACCGAAGGAGCGTACTCTTTCCGGAACCGCTGGGGCCACAGATGACTACGGTTTGGCCCCGGTCGATGGTCTCGTTGATGCCGTTCAGGACTTGGAGGTCACCGTACCACTTGCTCACGTTCTTGATTTCTATCATAGGATATTGGCCTCTCGACTCTTAATCTCATAGTAACGGCTGATGCGAGAACCGACAAAACAGATGACAAAGAAAAGCGCGGCAACGAAGCTGTAAAGCTGGATGGAGCGCACCTCCATACTGTCGACGATGGTGGTTCTACGAACTAACTCCTGAAGTCCGATGACATAAGCCAGGCTGGTATCCTGAAAGGTGATGATGCTTTGAGTGATCATGCTGGGGAGCATCCGCCGGATGGCGATGGGCACGAGGATGTAACGAGCTGTCTGAGTGTAAGTAAGGGCTGTTGAGTAAGCAGCGCTTACCAGATCACGGCTGATGGACTGAAAGCCTGCCCTGCAGATCTCTCCGAAATAGGTCGCTTCAAAGACCACAAAGGAAATGGCCGCAGAGATGAAAGGATTCAGGGGCCTACCGACTAGGATGGGCATGATAAAGTAGAACCAGAAGATAACCAGGATGAGGGGGATATTTCGGATAAAGTTCACGTAAAGGGTTACACTGTGATACACCCAAAGGTTCTTGGAGATCCGCCCCAGACCCACCAAGATACCCAAGAAGATTCCTCCTGCAAGAGCGCAGATCGCCAATTCAAGGTTTGTCAGGAATCCCTTCAAAAGGTAGGAAAGGTTGTTGATGATCGCATCAAACATATTATCTGCCTACCAGTCCATGAATCCGGAATTTTTTCTCAATGTAACTCATGGTCTTTACCACCACCATTCCCAGGACAAGGTAGACAAACATGGCTCCCGTCGTAGCCTCCAACCCGTGGAATGTATCCGAATCGATCTTGTAGCTCATGAAAGTGGTCTCGGCCACACCGATGGTCATGGCCACCGAAGAGTTCTTGAAGATCGTGAGGAATTCCGTCGTAAGGGGTGGAAGGATAAGGCGCAGCGCATGGGGAATCATGACGTGCCAGTACATCTGCCACTGACTCATGCCCGTGGACAGAGCTGCCTGGTATTGACCTTGGCCGATGGAGGCAAACCCGGCCCTCACGTGCTCAGCCACGCGGCTTGCCGTGTAAAGCCCCAGGCCGACAACCGCAGCGTAATAATTCAACCCGGAGATGGCGTTGATCTTGAACTGAAGGGTCTTGCCGAAGATCATGGGACCGGCATAGAACCAGAAGAAGAGCTGGACAATGAAGGGAACATTCCGAAAGATTTCCACGTAGATCGTGCTCACCCGGCGCAACAGCTTCCATGGCGCAGCACGCATCGTGCCGACAAAGATTCCCAGAAAAAGAGCAATGATCCATGCGAGAAGCCCCAACTGCAAAGTCAGCCATATCCCCTGCAGCATCCATTCTCCGTAAGGCTCGCGCCACAGCACGCTCCAGTCAAACTTATATGCAAGTCCCATTCCTTATTATTCCTCTTACAATTGACAATCAAACCTCTTTCAATACCCGGGGAAGGCGAAAAGGCCGGATTCCAGCCTTTTCCCAAGAGCGGGGAGCACCCACAGCATAAGCGTCTGTCGAGGCCGGCGTCTCCTCATATGACTGAGGCAAACATCCTGAACGCTCCGGCCTCTTGTCTTGGGATGACTGTTCTTATTGCTTCTTCCACCAATCGTCCTTCATGGGGTAGACAATGAGTTTCAGGTAGTCTTTGTAAGCCTGAGACATGGGAATCGGGGTCTGTCCTTTGGGTCCCATCCACTTGTCATAAAGCTCATAGAATTTACCAGTCTTGATCGCCGAAAGGATGGTATTGTTGACGAAATCCCTGAAATCCGAATTGCCCTCTCGCATCAGATACCCGTAAGGCTCATAGGCGATGGCGAAATCCGTTGTCCGCCAGGCGCCCGGATTTTCGTCTTTGGAAGCAAGACCCATCAGAAGGCTTCGATCTGTGGCGTAGGCATCGATTTTACCGGTTTTGAGACTGAGGAATCCTTGGGCATGTCCCTCAACGGTGACGATCTCTTTTGGTTTGTACTCTCCGGCCTTGGTTTGATCCTCCATGGCTTTGAGGTTCGTCGTTCCCTGAGCGCCCCCCAGCCGTTTACCGGTCAGATCTTTTTTGGTCTTGATAGGACTATTCTTGGGTACAAGAAAGGCCGTCTCGGAGAAGAAGAAAGTCAGGCTGAAGTCCACCACATCTTCCCGTTCCTGCGTGTATGTCGTGGATCCCATCTCCACATCAGTAGTTCCGTTGGTGATCATGGGGATACGGGTCTTTGTGGTAATGGTAACTGGCTCAATCTCGATCTTCTTGCCAAAGTGTTTGGAGAGGTATTCAGCAAGGAGCTGGGCCATGTCCACGGAGAAACCTATCTGCTTTCCCACCTTCGGGTCTATGAAAGCAAAGGGGATAGAATCCTCCCTGAAACCTATTTTGATCTTTCCGGTCTTCTCGATCTGATCCATGGTCTGGTCAGCCAGGGTTGGTCCAGCAATGAAAGAAAGCATCCAAACAACCGCTAACGCTGTGAAAAAAAACTTTTTCATCGTATTCCTCCTTTTTAATCAATGATAAGAACTTGCTTTGTGACGAGTTGAATATATTAAAACGGAAGTTGAATGTCAAGAGAGTACCCTGATCTTCCGATCAGGGCATTTTGGGAATTTAAAAAACGAACCTTGTAACCTTTGGTTACCTTATCATTTCTTAACAGATTTCTTTGTCCACCTTCGGTGGACAGCCCTTACATCCCCGACCTTTCGGTCGGGGTATTACGGGCATTTTATAAAGATCATTGAGGATTACCGTTTCAAATCAAGCATGCTTTCCTAAAATGGCCGGTTGTGAATTTCAGGAAGTAATCTCCGAGAACTTCCCTTAATTCTTTCTTGAAACTGGAATCTCCTTTTCAATTAAGAAAGTTAAGAATGGCGAAATAAGGGGTATTTTCCGAGGTCAAGGCTTAATTGCACCGAACTTCGAATTCCGCAATCCCTGCCTGCGGCAGGCAGGCGCATTCCAAAATCCAACCATCTCTCGTGGGCTTTGCCATTCGCCCTATCATCTCGGCGCGAGCAGAAACCCAGAGCGGCGTAGTTAAACCGTCTAAATGAGGGAAAGAAAATGAACGGCAGGGGCGAGAATTACCTCTGCTGAGGCGAAAACGTTCTTAAACGCTTGCGGCTCTCGCACGACTTGTACTGCATAGTTGGGTTTGAGCCGATCAAAGAAATACATCAAGTTTGGGTCAGGATCGCGCGCCGTCAGCTTGGTTTCTATCAATGCATAGGGTTTGTGCCGATCCGTAATCAGGAAATCGACCTCCCTCTTTTCTCTGTCGCGCACATAATACAGGGCGAAATCACCAAAGCCCCAATCGGTCCAGGTATCACAGAGTTTATACAAATGGAGAGCTAATAGGTTTTCGAACCTCGCTCCGGCATCCTCAATGGCTGAAAAGTCAAACAAGTAGATTTTCTCTTCTCGGCGAAGTGTTCGGGTTAGTCGGCCAGCATAGGGACGAATTTTGAAGATAAAATAGAGACGTTCAAGAGCTTCCAACCATCCCTGGACGGTCATGAAATTAACTCCCAAATCTTCTCTTATGGCGTTCACCGACAAAGGCGACCCAACCCGCTCAGGAAGGAGGGTCACCAACGTTTCGATAAGGCCGATTTCTCGAATCCGGGTGAGGTCTCTCAAATCTTCTCGAACCACTAAAGCCTGATGGGAACGACGCCATCGCCGAAGACGGGATTCACTCCCGGAGAAGAGGGGCTCTGGAAACCCTGTTAAGGTTTCTAAATCACGAAGGCCTTCGATTGCGCCAGCAGGTACTTCTTCCCTCTTAAGGTTCTGCCAAAACTCTTCTGGTGTGATAACCGTGTTTCGATCCTCCCGCAGCAATTCTCCCAAGGTAAAAGGATGTAAATGGTAGAGATGATATCGCCCTAGGAGAGAATCGCCTCCTCGCTGATAGATGTCGAGCTGTCCGCTGCCAGTAACCAGTATTTCGATGTTCTTTCCGGTTGCATCATAGAGTCCCTTCAGAAATCGCTTCCACCGAGGATACTTGTGAATCTCATCCAGGCCGATGCGTGGCTTCCGCTCAACGGGGGGAACTGCGGTTCTCTGCCAGAAATCTTCAGGGTTTTTGATAATGATCTTACGATGGCTTTCAATGTCCCAATTGAAATAAAACGCCTCCATCCCGACTTGAGCTAGGAGATGTTTGGCCAGCGTTGTTTTGCCTACTTGCCTCGGGCCGGCAATGAAGGCCATCTTGGCCTCTTCAGCAAGAAATCGATTAATTTCAGGGGTAAGATAGCGCATAAAGCGTTTTCATATGACTATAAAAAAGTCATGACAATTTTATAGGATTATATAAACTAGTCGCCGGCTTGTCAAGAAATCCGTTGAATCAGGTTATGACCTGAATCAATTTCTAATGATCTATTACTAAGAACTCCGCGCTAATCCCGCAAGGGAGGACTCCGCACTATTTTTAGCCTCTTAGTTTCGGATCAGAGATATCACGAAGGCCGTCGGCGATGAGGTTGAAGGAGAAAACAGAGATGAAGATGGCGAGGCCGGGGAAGATGGAAAGCCAGGGCGCATTGGTGAGTTGATCCAGACCGTCACGAATCATAGCACCCCAGCTTGGGGTTGGAGGCCGCACACCCAAGCCAATAAAACTGAGACTTGCTTCAACAATGATGGCAGTAGCAACCCAGAGGGTTCCCATCACCAAGATTTCTCCAGAAATATTGGGCAGGACATGAATGATCATAATCTTAGTATCGTTTTGGCCCACGGCTCGAGCTGCTTCTATGAACTCTTTCCCCTTAATAGAAAGGGTTGATCCACGAGCCAAACGTGCGATCCGGGGTGTGAGGGCAACACCGATGGCAATGACGATCTTGATCAGACCTGGACCCATGATGGCCAAGACCAGAAGTCCCAGGATCACAATGGGGAATGACATGAAGATGTCAATAAAACGGAGAACGAGGTTGTCAATCCTCCCTCCTTTATAGCCTCCGATCATCCCAAGGGGAATGCCTGCTGCCATGGCGAAAAGGACAGAGAGGGTTCCCACAACCAGAGAGACTCTCGATCCCCAGAGTATCCTCGAGAGCTGATCCCTTCCATAACTGTCTGTGCCAAAGGGGTATTTCCAACTCGGAGGTGCATGCTGAACATTCATGTCTTGTGAGATTGGATCATAGGGAGAAATCCAGGGAGAGATCAGGGCAATGATGACCACCAAAAATGCCATGATCAGTCCAACCAGGGAGGTTTTATTGCTTTTAAATGTGCGGATAAGAATCTGTCTTTGACTGATCGTCGGCATAGCACCTGTTAATGATATTCGATCCTCGGGTCAATCAGGCTGTAAAGTAAATCGGTGATAAGATTGAAGAGGAAGACGAAAGCAGAGAAGATGATGATCACGGATTGGAGGGCGATATAATCCCGGTCCTTTACGGCAAAGACCATCATCTTTCCCAAACCCGGTCTGCTGAAGATGATCTCCGTCAGCACCGAGCCTCCCATCAAAATGCTCATGTAGATTCCAATCACAGTAACCGTAGGAATCAAAGCATTTCGAAGAGCATGCTTATAGATCACCACCCTCTCATGAAGACCCTTGGCCCTTGCTGTTCTCACATAGTCTTCCCTCAGCACGTTCAACATGGAGGAGCGCACCATTCGGCTGATGAAGGCTGTCATGATGATGCCCAGGGTAAGAGCTGGAAGAAACAGATGATACAGCCGGCTACTCAGATTGCTGAGATCTCCGCCTCCCAAAACGGGAAAGAGAGGGAGTTTGATCGCAAGAATATACATCAGTAAGATACCAAGGTAAAACTCCGGCATGGAGATGCCTACAAGGGAGAGGATTCTCCCAATGTAGTCTGGGGGACGATTCCTCCTTAATGCTGTAAGGATGCCTGTTGGGATCCCAAGAAGGATTCCGATAATCATTCCTCCAATGGCCAGATCCAATGTGTAGGGTAGTCCCCTGGCGATTTCCTGAGAGATGGGTTTGTTGGTAATCAATGATTTCCCTAAATCTCCCTGACAAAGGTCCTTGAGGAACTTCCCATATTGCACAAGAATCGGTTTGTCGAGACCCATTTGTTTTTCGAGTTGTCGAATGGATTCTGCGGTGGCATACGATCCCAGGGCCGCGACAGCAGGACCTCCTGGAACAATACGGATCAGAAAGAAGACAAAGGTAACCACTGCCCACAGGGTGGGGAGAACATAAATCATTCTGCGGATGGCATATTTGAGCATCCCACCTTCCTAAAACAAATTTGGGGCACCCTGGTTCTGGACAGGGTGCCCCGCTGGATACATATTGGACGATTATTTCCGAACGTCCGTCGTCTCTTTGATGGTAGTAACCAAGGTCAGTGTCGACCTCATCTCGTACCCCAAATCCACGTAGGTCTTTCTCGCGAAAACAAACTTGGTGATGCAGAGCGGGAGGGCGACCGCATCCTCGATGATCTTCTTCTGAGTTTCTGCCCAAATCGCTTTTTGTTCTTTAGGATCGATTGACATTCTTGCCTTTTCAATCAAATCGTCAATCTTGTTGTAATGAGAGAAATTGGTGATGGCAGTAGGGGTCCCAATGATCGACTTTGAATAGTAGAATTGGGTGAGCATGGGATCTGCGGTTGGAAAACGGGCGCATACATAAAGAACAAGAGGATTAACATCTTTACGAATTTGCTCATGGAAGGCTGTATGGGTGATGACATCCATCTTTAGATTGATCCCGACCCTTCGAAGTTGTTCTTGAACCTGTTCCATGGGGCGGCGGTAGTCAGACATCTCTGTAATGACCATGGACATCTCAAGACCCTTTGGATACCCGGCCTCTGCAAGTAGTTTCTTTGCCTTCTCAGGGTTGAATTCGTACTTTGGAACCTTGTCCGTTCCCCCCAGGTAATTCATTGGGATGGGTGAAACAAGCTTTTCTGTTACATCCGGGCCAAGAAATTTCATCAGTTCGTCCAGATTGATGGCATGGCAGATGGCTCTTCTGACACGAATATCGTCCAAGGGTTTCTTGGTCATGTTGAAATGGAGAACGAGGGTTTCACCCGGACCAAAGATTTCGATGGCCGTCCCTGGGATTGCTCTCACCTTATTCACCCACGCCTGTTCCCGTTCCCCTTCAACAATGTCGATCTCACCCTTTCGGAATGCCATCTCCCGACTGCTTGAATCGGGCATAAACCAGAGCTCAACCCGGTCGAGTTTTGGTTTTCCTCTGAAGAAGTCTGGATGTCTCACCTCCACCACTTTTTCTTTGGGGATATATTCTTTCAACATGAAGGGTCCTGTTCCGATCGGGTCGAACTTGAACTTGTCGCCTTTTTCCATTACCGCCTTCTTCGATACAATGTATCCACCGTGGTAATTTGTCAAAATCCCCAGGACAGAAGGAATGGCACTCTTGAAAGTCAACCGGACTATATATTTATCAATTGCCTCCACTTTACTAAGGGCAGCATAATCTCCTGCAAAGCCTGACGTGGCTTTATTAGCGGCCTTCTCCAAAGAGAACTTCACATCTTCAGCAGTCATTTCCCCATAACCCTTATGGAACTTTACCCCTTTGCGAAGATAGAATGTCCAGACCAGACCATCTTTTGATCGCTCCCACCTCTCAGCGAGATCGGGTTCAATCTTCTCTGGGTTGATGTCTTCGGGTTTGAAACGAACCAGACCATTAAACATCGGATCGATGCAGGCATAATCGATTGTCGTTGTCCCATAATGGGGATCAAGCGATCGTATGTCCGAGGCCTTTAAGGCCATTCTCACCACATTTTCCTGAGCAAAAGCAGTAGAGAAAAGGCAGATTCCAACAGAAACTAATGCAACCAGAAAAATTACGAAATATTTTCCCCCGTTCATTTTACACCTCCTTGGATAATCTGATTGATTTGAGCTTTTTCTATCAATATTCCTTCATCACCTCCTTAATAGAGAAATTCTTTGGGTAAGGCAACAAAACCTTTAGTGTCACCATCGGGGATGGTGGAAACCCCTCGCCTTCCAGGCGAGGGTAGTTCCATTTCTAATAGCATAAATGCTTATTTTGTCAATCCTTTTTCCTTTTCGTCCCCTATTCGAAGGCGATCTCTTTTAGCCGTTCGATGACCTTCATATAGTCGTTAAATTCAATTCCATCCACAGAGTAATCCTGTTTCAGGGTGATCCCATCAATCGATGGACCGTGATGAATAAGATAGTCCAAGACCCTTCCTTCCTGTTCCGGGGAGATCTTTTCGAGGACATCCAATCTTCCCTTTGCTAGGGCTACTCCCGCCATCAGAGCGTATCCTCCCCAGTTCGAGATTCCACATGAGATGAAGTGATCCGTCTTCAAACGGCAACAGAAAACAGGTTCTCGATTCGTGATGGCGAGTTCTTTAAAAACCTCCCATGGAATCTTTCCAGAACCAATTTCATTGCCACGGTCTCCGATACCAATCGATTCGATAGACGGATTCCATCTTTTCGCGAACTCGAGAAGGAAATGGGTTTTTGCAGTGAAGCGTGTGATGTCCTCTAAACGGGAACTGAAGCATCGGTTTCTCAGAAGAGGCGGGAGAATGGTTTCAAAGTCCTTCAAGGGGGGGTTGCCCAGCCGCTCCTGGGCTAAAAAGGATTCAAGTGTATGATTGGGTCCGACCCTTTCGATAAAAATGAGATGGGTGAGGTCTCTGCCCAGAGGGCCGTTCATAAACTCTTGGACAAAACGGATCGAGAGAGGACTTTCAATCTCTTCGTTGATCGTTCGACTCGAATGATCGAGATCCGAATGCTCCGGAGGAAAGAGTATCAGAGGAATATCTTTTTCCGAGAGGTTAAGGATTTTCAATCCTGCCTTCAGAGTAGAAAGGGTATATTCATCCGAGAGGAGACTGACCTCCATTCCGAGAAATTTCAAACCCTCAGCTAGAATGAGGGCTCCTGGAGGCCCATCGGTCTCTGTGGCCGGTGGATTTCCAGTTGGAACATAGAATCCAGTGACGATGACTACCTTCCGCCCTCTTTCTGCCAGTGAGAAGGCTGCTCCCGCCAAGGTGGAGTAGTGTACAAGCGGAAGGTTTTCCCAATGATAGTTCTTATGGAAGAGAAGGGAGGTGGGGAAATTGATCACCTCCTCCATTAAGAAAATTTTGTCGCGAATCGACTGCGAAACTGTCATAAAGACCTATTAGCATAGAGCATAGCGCATGGAGCATAGAGTTAAAGAATCACTTACTCCATGCCCTAGGCCCTGTGCCCTATGCTTTTATTTTGGATCCATAATCACACCACTTCCGAATGGGACACTGTTCGCAGAGGGGTTTTCTTGCCACACAGGTCCTCCGGCCGTGCCAGACGAGAAGATTTGAAAAGTGAGTCCATTCTTCCTTCGGAACGATCTCCATCAGGTCGAACTCAATTTTGACGGGATCGTCCTTCTTCGTGAGACCGATCCTCTGGCTCACCCGATGGACATGGGTATCGACGACAATTCCGGGTACATCAAAGGTATTTCCTAGGATGACATTGGCTGTCTTTCTGCCCACCCCGGGCAGTGTCACTAACTCTTCGAGAGTCTTTGGGACCTTTCCTCCGAATCGGGCCACCAACTCCTGGCAGCATTTCAAAATGGATTTGGTCTTATTCCGATAGAATCCCGTTGGCCTGATGTCTTCCTCGAATTCTGTCGGATTGGCTTCCGCATAGTCTCTTGCGGAGCGATACTTTTTAAAAAGACTT